>Ga0265327_10003308_pt1 | contig 15610 bp, 10 predicted proteins | sample 41621metaG_FD_202089 | JGI IMG/M metagenome (GOLD analysis project Ga0265327, IMG submission 202089) | Rhizosphere microbial communities from Carex aquatilis grown in University of Washington, Seatle, WA, United States - 4-16-21 metaG | ecosystem: Host-associated > Plants > Roots > Rhizosphere... | reverse complement strand
CGCTTGACCAAATCGCCTTCCAGCGTGCTGGCGGATTCATCCGGGGAGGAAATGGGCGCGGGTTCAGGCATGATCATTGAACCACCAAAGCATTGGTTTGCTGTCCGAGAAAATCCGCCAAGGCCGACAAACCAGACTTGCCCGGCGAGGACGGCAGGGGGATCAAGCTTTGCCGCGCCTGCTCCAACAATTGCTGGATGGCCGCCACCGAAGGCTGGAACGTTTCATATTTTTTCAACAAAACCTTCACCGCGGCGAAATTTTCCGGCTGCCAATTTTGGATCAGGTTTTCGAGCGATTGCCGATCCGCCGCCGCCGCGCGTTCCCACGCCAACAGGATGGGCCAAGTCAGTTTGCCCTTGGCCAGATCCGTGCCGAGCGATTTGCCCGCCCCGGCCTCGGTGCCAAACAGGTCCACACAGTCGTCATAAACCTGATACGCCGTGCCCACCACCGTGCCAAACTTGCGCAAAGCCACCCGCTGCTCCGGCGCAGCCCCGCTCAAAAACGCCGCCAAGTCGCAGGCCAGCGTAAACAGCTCGCCGGTCTTCATTTCGATGACGCGAAAATAATCGCGGCGGGCGGCGGTGAAATTCCGGCGCTGCTGCGTCTGCAAGATTTCGCCGGAACAAACGGTGTTAGTCGCCAGCGAGACCGCGCGGCAAACTTCGGTGGTCGGAAAATCCGAAGCCAGCTTCAAGGCCTGCGCGAACAGGCAGTCGCCGAAGAGCACGGCGATTTCGTTGCCCCATTTCGCCGCGACCGTCGGACTGCCGCGCCGGATCAACGCCTCATCCATCACGTCATCGTGAACCAGCGTGGCGAGGTGCACCATTTCGATGATGACCGCCGCCGTGACATGCGATTCCCCGGGCTGGCCGAAACAGCCCGCCGCCAGCGCGACGAGGGTGGGCCGCAGGTGCTTGCCGCCGTTGTTCAGCGCATGCTCGGCGTAGGGAACGATTTGCGGGTCAAAATTGCGAGTCTGCCCGATGAGCTGCCGGGTCACAGCCTGAAGAAACGGCTCCACCGGTTCCACGATTTTTTTCCAGGAACGGGCAGGGTCGTTATCGGAAGCGTGTCCAGCATTGGAACTTACCACTTTAGATTCAGCAGCCAGCATCGCGATGAATTTACTTTCGCCACGCAGGCGAGTCAAACTTGTTATATTTTGCCGCCGACAAGACAAACTCATGTCACCACACCGGCCAATAGTTTGGCTTGAATTATTCACCTCAGACGGCATTATAACAGCGCGTTTCAACGTCAAATCTCCGCACGAATGAAAAAAAACATATTATCCGGGACCATTTTGGTGGCCGCCTTGCTGGCGAGCATCATTGCCAGCACCTCAAGCTGCTCCAAGAAAACCGCCCCCAGCGACAACCCGCCCGCGCCGGAACCGGCCAAAGCCCCCGCCGCCGCGCCCAAAGTCGAGCCAACGAACACTGTCGTTGCCGCCCCGACCAATCCTCCCGTGGTCGCGCCACCGGTTGTGAGCAATCCGCCGCCCGTGGTGGCGACGCCGGCGCCCGCATCGGAACCCGCGCCCACCCTGCCACCCATCGCCAAACCGGTCGTGAAAGTGGTTGAAATGCCCGCCACCACCCCGCCGCCGCCGAAAAACTTTTATTCCGACGATTCCGCCAAAAACGGCAAATGCTGCGCGGCACTCGCCACCAACCAGAATTATTATTTCCGCGTGCGCGCCGGCTACCAGCACGTCAACCACGGCGACAACAACGACACCTGGTTCGCCAGCGCCAAATTCTACGCCCGCCCCGACGCGCTCCGCGAACGCGCCGGCAAAAACGCCTGGCTGATTCCCGATGCCGAGGCGGAATTGGCCCACGAATACCTCGCCAAGCCGGATGACAGCGCCAATCCCGGCTCCGATGAAGGGATTTCTTTCCGCACCAGCTTTTTCTGGCCCTGGATGCGCTGGACCTGCCGCGAACTCTGCCGCAAGAATGAAATCTGCCCCTTCACGCAGAAACTCGCGTTCGGCTTTGGCCCCACCGCCAACGTCGGCTTCGAACAGTTGTTTGACGGCAGCGAAGCCCGCCTCACCCGCTACTTCGGCGCACGGATGACCATCAACCGCGACGGATTCATCGAATACACCGCCGGCGGCACGGACGGGCTGGCCGGCACCCGGCAGCAGATCGCGGCCGAACTGCCCATCTACCAAAGCCGGGACCGCGAAGTGCGCTACGTCCTGCGCGGCCTATGGAACACCGGCGCCCACAACACGCCGGACGTGCTGCAAGGCGGAATCTTCGTGGAAATGCCGCTGGGCATCTTCACCACTCCGGGAAAATGGCGCGATCTCGTGCCGTTCCGGAAATAACCGGAGCCGAACGAAAATAATCAAACGCCGGGCTGTAAATTCAGTCCGTCGTTTTTGGTTTTAGAGCGTTTCAAATAAAACGGTGGCCGCATTTTGGGATGGCGTCGTTTTCTCCCGCACCCTTGATCCCTACCGATGAACCTCTCCCGGCACATTCCGGCTTTCACCACCAAGGCGGATTGGTTAATTTCAGTTGATAATTTAAGTTAGAGCAAGCTCACACTTGCTGCTACGAGACCATGGGACGGATTAAGCAGGGGCGATGGCCTAGAAAAGGCGCAGAAGGCACAAAATACATCCTTAATGTCCAAGGACTTACGAAAGGGAGATTAAGGGCACAAATCGCGGCTTTTCGCGACCGTGGATTCTCGCCGGCCGGGAGGGTCAACTACTTCAGTTCCGCCGCGATCTGCCCGCCCAGCGCCGCCGCCTCAGCAATCAGTTTTTTTCCTTCGCCGCGCTTCACGGTTTCATCGTGGAAAGAAATCGCCTGGAGCGAAATTTTGCCGCCGGAAATCTCCGCGTGCGCGCCGACGGGGCTCTGGCAACCACCACCCATGCCGCGCAAGAACGCGCGCTCGGCGGTCACGGCGTGGAAAGTGTCGGAATGGTTCAACCGCTCGACAATCTTTGCGATGCGCTCGTCGTCCGCCCGGATTTCGATGCCAATGGCGCCCTGCCCCACGCACGGCAGCATTTCGTCCAGACCCAGCACCGTCGCCAGCAAACCATCCGGCACGACATCGCCCCTGATGGTGCCGTCGCGATTGAGGTCAAAATTAAGCCGCTTCATGCCCGCGAGCGCGAGGACGGTGGCGTCGATCTCGCCCCGCTCGGCGACTTTTTGCATCCGGGTGGACACATTGCCGCGAATCTCCACGATCTTCAAATCCGGCCGCACGGCGAGCAGGGATTGTTTCCGCCGCGTGCTGCTGGTGGCGATGGTCGCGCCCTCCGGAAAATCCTTGAGCTTCAAATGCGGCTTGAACCCGCGCAATTCACTTTGGCCCGGCGACCAATCGGCTTGCTCCTTGATGGTGTCTTTTTGCCGCTTAAGAAACGCCGCGTCGCGATAGATCAAAACATCACGCACATCCTCGCGCTTCGGCGTGGCGGCGAGAATCAAACCGGGCGGCAAATCGGTCGGCAAATCTTTTAGGCTGTGGACCGCCAGATCGGCGTGGCCCTTGACGAGCGCCACTTCGAGTTCCTTGGTGAAGAGCCCTTTCGGCAGGCTGGGGTCGGTCTTGGCCATCGAGGCTTTCTGCAATTTATCGCCGGTGGTCTTGATGATTTTCAGCTCGAAGCGCAGCCGAGGAAACGCGGCGCGGCACATCGCGGCAATCAGGTTGGACTGCGCCAGCGCCAGCGCGCTGCCACGGGTGCAAATGACAATCGGTTTTTCAGCCATAATTACGGGGCCACAGATTCACACAGATGGACGCAGATGAAAAGAAGATTGACCGGCACTGGAAATTAAAAAGGAAGTTAGAAGATGGAAAAACATCCAACATCCAATCCGAAGGCCCCCCCCCATGAACCCCAAGATAAAGGGGCGCACACCTCACCCCAGCCCTCTCCCCATCGGCTCCGCCGACGCGGAGAGGGGGAAACGCTCCCAACGGCTTGACGTTTGAATGCACCGGTTGTTTCAGGTGCTCCAACATTCAACATTCACCTGAAAATTTAGCGCGATCTGACCCTTTACCAGATTTTCGTACGCTGTTCCGGCGGCAGCCACATCGGCGAGCCGGACGGGATGTCAAAGGCGGAGAGAAATTCCGGAATGTTTTTCAGCGTGCCGTTGGCGCGGTATTTGCCGGGCGAATGCGGGTCCACCGTGACCAGCCGCCGCGCTTCCACGTCGCGGACATTGATGCGCCAGATCTGGGCAAACGACAGGAAAAACCGCTGCTCGGGCGTGAATCCATCAAGGCTCTTCCGCTTGGCCGGATTCTTATCGAGCGCGCGCTGCAGCGCCTCGTAGGCGATGCTCACGCCGCCGAGATCGGCCAGATTTTCGCCGAGGGTCAACTGGCCGTTGACGCGCAGGCCGGGCAGCACTTCAAACCCGTTGAATTCCTCCACCATCTTTTGCGAGCGCGTTTCAAACGCCTTCCCATCCGCCTCCGTCCACCAGTCGTTGAGGTTGCCGTCGGCGTCATACTTCCGGCCCTGATCGTCGTAACCGTGGGTGATCTCGTGCCCGATGACCACGCCGATGCCGCCATAATTCACCGCGTCATCCAGCGTGAGGTCAAAAAACGGCGGCTGCAAGATGCCGGCAGGGAAAACGATCTCATTTTGCGAGCCGTTGAAATAGGCATTCACGGTTTCCGGGGTCATATGCCATTCGCTGCGGTCCACGGCCTTGCCGATGCGGGCGATTTCGCGGCGCGATTCAAACTGCGCCGCGCGGCGGATATTGCCGAGATAATCCTCCGGCCGGATGTCGATGGACGAGTAATCGCGGAACTGTTCCGGGTGGCCGATCTTGTGGGTGAACCGGTCGAACTTCGCCAGCGCCTTCGAGCGCGTGGCTTCCGCCATCCACGGGACATTGACGAGCCGATCGCGGTAAACCGCCTTGAGATTATCCACCAGTTCCAGCATCCGCGCGCGGGCTTCCGCCGGAAAATGCTTTTCCACATATAGCCGGCCGAGCGCCTCGCCGATGCAACCGTCGACGAGATGCGCCGCCCGCTTCCAGCGCGGCTCCTGCTCCGGCTGACCGCTCAAGGTTTTGCCATAGAAATCAAAACTCTCCCGCTCAAAGGCCACCGGCAAAAACGCCGCATTCGCGTGCAGCCAATGCCAACGCAGGTAAACCTTCCAGTCGGACAGCGGATGCTCCCGCACCAGACGGTTCAAGGCGGTGAAAAACTCCGGCTGGCCGACAATCTCATATTCCGGCGGCGCCATATTTCGGGCCGCAAAATAATCCGCCCACGGCAATCCCGGAAACTGCTCCGCGAATTCGGCATGGGTGAACTTGTTGTAATTTTTATTGGGATCGCGCAATTCGACGCGGGTGCGCCCGGCCCGGGCCAGTTCCGTTTCGAGCGTCGCGACGATGTTGGCATGCGCGGCGGCGTCATCCGGCTTTTCGCCGAGGAGCAAAAACATCTTCTCCAGGTGCTGCCGGTATTTCCCGCGAATCTCGAGGAAGCTGTCCTTCAAATAGTAATCGCGGTCCGGCAGCGACAGGCCGCCCTGCCATAAATCCACGGCATAAATGCTGCTATTTTTGTCGTCCGGTCCGAAACCCATCGCAAACATGCCGCCGCAGCCCTGATCATGGAATTCGGCCAGCAGCCGGAACAGCGAGCGCACATCACTCACCCGGTCGATGCGCTTCAAGCCAGCCTGAACCGGCTTGAGGCCGAGCCGCTCGATGCGGTTGGTGTCCATCGCCGAGGCGTAAAAATCCGCCACCTGCCGGCGCGGCGAGCGGGGAGCCGCCGGCGCGCGCAACGTGTCGTTCAGGATTTCGTGGATGAGAAACCAGTTGCGCTCCGCCAGCTGGGAGAATCCGCCCCAGCGCGATTTATCCGATGGAACCGGATTCTCTTTGCGCCACCGGCCGCAGGCGAATTCATAAAAATCCGCGAATGGACTCACCGAACGGTCCAGATAATTGGTCGAAAAGCGGGGAATTTCCGGCGCGGTCGCGGGGTCATCCGCAAAAACGGTGAAGCCCGCCGCGCAAACCAGCGAAAGCAGAAGGTGGATTTTATTGGTCATGTGTCAATTGGACTGAGGGACGTCATCCGCGTTCAACTGCGCCCGAGGGAAGCGGCAATTTTATTCGCCTCCAGCAACGCCGCGACTTTCTCGGCGATGATCTGTTCGCAGCGGGCGACTTCTTCCTGGCGCAGCTTGAGGTAATCGCTGGCAATGCTTTGCAGGTCGTCCACATTGTAAAGGTAGACGTTGTCCAGCTCGTTCACGGAAGGGTCAATGTCGCGCGGCACCGCGATGTCAATCAGCAGCAGCGGACGATGCTGGCGCCGCTTCATCAAGGGCTCCAGCTTCGCGCGATCGAGGATGTGGGTGGTCGCGGCGGTGCTGCTGACGGCGATGTCGATCCGCTCAAATTCCTCCGGCCAGGTCTCAAAAGGCACGGCGCGCCCGCCCAGCTCGGCGGCGAGCGCGAGGGCGCGCTCGGGCGAACGGTTGGTGACGGTGATTTTCGATACGCCGCGCGATTGCAGGGCGCGCGCCGTTTTTTCGCTGGTCTCGCCGGCACCGATGACGAGCACTTCGTGTTCGGCGAGCGTGGTGAAGATCTTCTCGGCCAGCTCCACCGCCGCCGACATCACGGAAACGCTGCCGCGCTGGATGTTGGTCGTAGTGCGGATGTGCTTGGAGACATTGAAGGCGCGCTGGAACGCCTTGTTTAGCCGGGCGCCGGTATGCTTATGAGAGAACGCGAGGTCGTAGGCTTTTTTGAGCTGGCCGAAGATTTCCGTCTCGCCAACGACCATCGAATCGAGCCCGGCGGCGACTTTAAAGAGGTGATGCAAACTGTGCGGCTCGGCAATGGTGTAAAGTTCGTCGCCCAACGCGCCATCGAAGGCATGATGCGCGATGAGAAATTGTTTTATGCGGGCAAACGCGGCATCCGGCGCGAGGGTTGTCGCCGCATAAATCTCCACGCGGTTGCAGGTGGAGAGGATGACCGCTTCCCCGGCCAGACCGGAGGCACGCAGCTCCGAAAGCGCCTCCGGAATCTTGTTTTCCACAAAGGCGAAACGCTCCCGTAATTCCACGGGGGCAGAACGATGGCTCAGGCCGATGACGACAACGCTCATGGATGGTGCAGGGCCGAAAGCAGGTTGGTGAACCAAAAGGTCAGGAGCAGGAACAAAAAGGCCGCGATGACCGCGGCGGCAAACCGGCGCGGCGAGCGGCCAAAGAATTGGCGGGCGACCAGCGTTTCGAGATAGACGAGCCACAGCAGCGCGGACCAGATGACTTTCGCATCGGAAAAATACGGCGCACCTGCTTTACGAGGCAATTGTTGTCCAGCAATCAAACCGATGGTAAGCAGCACAAAGCCGACCAGGACAAGCCGGGTGGCGATGATTTCCAGCCGCTGGATCGAAGGCAGCAACGAAAGGACGGCGCGGATTTTGTGAAATTTCAGGTCATGCTGCTGCATCAGAAACATCACCGCCGCCACCGCCGCGAGACCGAACGCACCGTAGGCTTGCAGGATAGTCGCCGCGTGCAAACTGCGGAGCGCGCCGGAAAATTCCGGCTTCGGACCGCGCGGCGGATCGAGCGACGGCATCAAGGCAAAGATGCCGATGGTGAACAACACCGGCGCGGCGAAAGCGCAGATGAATTTGAAGCGCGGCATTAGCGCATAGACCAGGCTTGCCAGCCCCAGCGCCCACAGCAGAAAGGTGGTCGCCTCGTAGAGATTATTGACGGGGCAGCTTTGCAGCGTCATCCCGCGCCGTGCCATCGCCAGCGTGTGGGACGCCACGCCCCCGGCGAGCAGAATATAATTCACCCATTCATCCCGGCGGAAACCTTTGCGCCAAAGGAAGACGGAATAAATCGTGCTCAAGCCGTAAAAAGTCACGGCCAGCAAAAAATAATGCCGATCAGTAAACCAAGCCATGGGCACAGATTAAAGGCGAAGGCGGACGGCGCAAGCGGCAAAACCACACCGATACCATCAACGGGCATCGTGGAAAACGGTGGCGTCCGAATATCGGCGCGCGGCCCGGTGAGTCGCAGCACGTTTCGCTGCAAATCCAGCCGCTGCGGGTCACAGACCCGCGCTCCGTTTTCAAATCGGGACACGACCGGGTAAAACGACTTGAGTGTCAAAGACAGATTGGTAATCTTCAACCACTACCCATGACCACTCAAGCCCATCTCTCCGAGGGCGGCATTTCGCGCCGCAATTTCATTGCTACCACCGCCGTCGCCGGAGCCGGCCTGCTCGCCGGGGCAACGGCGCTCGCGCAAAGTGAAACCGCGGGCAGCCGCAAACGCTACGCGCTTGTGGGCGTCGGCTCGCGCTCGAGCATGTATCGCAAAGCGATCTTCAAGACTTACGCGGAGCATTGCCAGATGGTCGGTTTTTGCGATGTGAATGAAGGCCGGCTCAAGCTCGCCCAGCGCAAGGCCAAGGAAATGGGCGCGCCGGAGGTGCCCATTTTTGACGCAAAAGATTTCGACCGCATGATCCGCGAGACCAAGCCGGAAATCGTCATCGTGACGACCAAGGACGCGACGCACGATGGCTACATCATCCGCGCGATGGAACTCGGCTGCGACGTGATGACGGAGAAGCCCATGACCACGGATGAAAAGAAATGCCGGGCGATCCTGGCGGCGCAACAGCGCACCGGCCGGAAAATCATTGTGACCTTCAATTACCGCTATTCGCCGCCGCGCACCCAGGTCAAGGATTTGCTGATGAGCGGCGTCATCGGCGATGTGTTGTCGGTGGATTTCCACTGGATGCTGGACACCCACCACGGAGCGGACTACTTCCGGCGCTGGCACAGCCACAAGGCAAACTCCGGCGGGTTGATGGTTCACAAGGCGACCCATCATTTCGATCTGGTCAACTGGTGGCTTTCCGCCTCGCCGGTGACGGTGCAGGCGAACGGCAAGCGCGAGTTTTACACGCCGCAGATGGCAAAGCGCCTGGGATTGCAAAGCCACCATGAACGCTGCCACACCTGCCCGGAAAGCTCCAAGTGCAGCTTTGTACTGGATATCGAGAAGAACCGTGAACTCAAGGAACTTTATCTCGACCAGGAAAAATACGACGGCTATTTCCGCGACCGCTGCGTGTTTCGTCCGGACATCGACATCGAGGATACGATGAATGTAATCGTTAAGTATGACACCGGCGTGACCATGAGCTATTCGCTGAACGCCTTCAATGCTTGGGAAGGCTACTCAATCTGCTTTAACGGCACCAAAGGCCGGCTGGAACACGTCACCCAGGAAAAAGTCTCGGTGAATGGCGACGGCTCCGTGCCGGGCGCGCTCAAGGACGAAGGCACCTCCATCCGGATTTACCCCATACGAGCGGCGGCATACTCCGTGCCGATCTGGACGGGCAAAGGCGCACACGGCGGCGGGGATGACGTGATGCTGGCCGAACTGTTTTCGCCGACCAAACCGGCGGACAAATACCAGCGGGCATCGGATCAGCGGGGCGGCGCGGCCTCCATCCTCACGGGAATCGCGGCGAACCACTCGTTCCGCACCGGTGAAACCATACAAATCGCATCGCTGGTGCCCGGACTCAAAAGTCCAGATTATCCTGCCATGCCAAAGCACACCGAGCCCGTGCCCATGCCGCCGCGCGCTTAAACCTGTGACCAGCATTAGCGGGCGGCGCTTTCCACCTCACTCTTGATCCTGCTCCCGCCGGGAGCCGGTAAAAAAATTAAATGAGGAAGCCAGGAAACCAGGAAAAAATGCAAGCTGAGACAGGCTGCAAACTTCTTTCGCCGAGAGTGGTTAAAAGCACAAACGGTTCAGCCCGGATTTCAAGTCCGGGTTGGATGACGACAGGGCGAAAAAGAAGGTTGGTTTCAAAACCCTGAAATGGTCTTACGGCTCAGGATTTTTCTTAACCGGCAGAAATCATCACCGACCGGGAAGATTTCTCTTGATGCTCGTAACAACAAGGCCGGCCAACTGGTCATAGCCCTCGGGGGTAAAATGCACATTAAAGGGCAATTGAATCTCGCCCGGCCGCGGAGCCAGACGTTTGTTTGCCGCCTGTTCGCTTAACGGACGTGGCGGCAACTTTCGCTGCTCTTCAACGACGCAGGCGCACAAGTCATCAACGGATACACCCAGCTCTTTCATCACTTCGAGCGCAACCTTATTGTAGCTCTTTTCGTCGCCCGCCACGCGCCCCAGCGTGCCGAGCGGAACCGGCGTGGTTGTGGCGAAGATGAGCTTCGCGCCGGTCGCCTTCAAGCGCTGCGTAAATTCACGCAACCGCTGGCGATAGACGGCCGGCGGAGCGACCTGCTTGCCCTGTTCCGGCGGCACATATTTTCCTTTTTCATCCAGATATTTGAGGTCGTGAAGACCAAAGTTGAAATGGATGACATCCCAATGGCCGGCGCCCAACCATTTATCAAGCTGCGCCAATCCGCGAACGGTGTCACCGCAGTTTTCGAGCGGCCGATGCACGTTGGCCAGCCCTTTCAACTTCTCCCGCACCGGCAGGGTATAGCCCATCGAAATGGAATCCCCAATCACCAACACGCGCGGCAAACCGGGTGTGTCCGCGACCTCAACCAAAGCAGGATCTTTGGGCTTGGCAGCCGGTTTATTGACCGATACCGGCTCAAGATTCTTTTCGGAAGCGGCGTTCACGGTGAACGCGACGGCCATCAACACCGAGCAAATAAACGGAAATTTCATGTGGTGAATTTGGTTTGTGAATTCTTTAACCCGGATCAAAAAAGCATGAATTATATATTACCCACCCAGCCCATCACGTCTCGATCCCGTAGGCTTTGATTTTGTTGTAGAGCGTCTGGCGTCCAATTCCCAGGCGTTTGGCGGTTTCAAGTTTATTGCCGGCAGTTTCCTTAAGCATCTGAATGATGGCGTTACGTTCGACGCCTTCGAGCAGCGTGAAACCGGTGTCATGACCTTCCGTGGGAATGAACTTGATATCACTGATGGAAAGGTCGGTGACGTTGACCGTCGGCCCTTCGGAGAGCAAAACAGCGCGCTGAATCTCATTCTGGAGCTGGCGGATATTTCCGGGCCAATCAAAACTGGTGAGCCGCTCGACCGCCTGCGAGGTAAATTCCGTCAGCGTGCGGTTGGCCTGCGCCGCGAAGCGTTTCAGAAAGGCATTGGCGAGCGGCATGATGTCATCACGCCGCTCGCGCAACGGCGGCAGATGAACGGAAATGGCGCTGATGCGGTAGAACAGGTCTTCGCGGAGCTTGCCCTCCTTGAGGGCGTCCTCGGGCTTGCGATTGGTGGCAGCGATGATGCGACAATTGGTCTGATAGTCGGCTTTGCCGCCGACGGGACGGACTTTTTGATCCTGCAACACGCGGAGCAACTTGCTTTGCGTGTCAATCGGCATCTCGGAAATCTCATCAAGCAGCAGCGTGCCGCCTTCGGCCTGACGGAACAGACCATCGCGGTCGGCATGCGCACCGGTGAAAGCCCCTTTGACGGAGCCGAAGAGTTCGCTCTCGATCAATTCGCGGGGCAAGGCGGCGCAATTGACCTTGATGATCCGGTTTTTGGCGCGCGGACTTAAAGTATGGATCAGGTCGGCGATGACTTCCTTGCCCGTGCCGCTTTCGCCGGTAATCAACACCGTCACATCGCTCGGCGCAATGCGTTCGACCGTGCGGACGACGCCCTGCATCTGCGGGCTTTGGAAAATGGGCGCCGCACTGCCACTCATGGTGGAAATCGCCCGGCGAAGCGAATTATTTTCCTCCTTCTGCTGCTTGTTTTCCATCGCCCGGCCCAGCGTCAGCTGCAACACCTGGGTATCAAACGGCTTGTTGATGAAATGATACGCGCCGCGCTTGGTGGCCTCGACGGCGGCCTCGAAGGTGGCTTCGCCGGTCAGCACGATAATCTCGGTGGACGTCCAGTGCTTTTTAATTTGCGGCAGCAGGTCCAAACCGTTGGCATCCGGCAGATTCAAATCCAACAGCACGATGTCCGGAGCCTCGTGCAAAAAACATTTTTGCAGCGCCGCGGCGCTTTCCGCGGCGGTCACGACGTAATCAGATTCCAGCACCGACTTGAGCAGCTCGCGCAAGTCCGCCTCGTCATCCACGATGAGAATTTTGCCTTTCATTTCAATATTTTCGCATTTGTCGCGCATTTTGCGACAAACTTCTTAAAAATCGCACGGTGCCGGGCATGGCGTAAAACCAACCGTTCCGGATGAAATTGCACGCTTAACAAAAATGGCATGCCCGCTGCCAGTTCCGCCCGCAACTCCATCGCCTCGACAATTCCATCGCGGCTGCGCGCCGTGGCCACAAACGGCTCCGCCGGCTCCAGCACCGCCTGATGATGGGAACTGTTGACGCCCAAAATGAGCGTTTGGCAGATATTGGCCAGCTGCGAACCGGGTGTCAACGCCGCTTCATGCACTAACTCGCAGGCCCGGTCCAGCCGCTGGTGGTTCAGCGCGCCCGGCACCTGCTGCCGGATGTCCGCCACCAATTGCCCGCCAAACGCCACATTGAGCAACTGATGCCCGCGGCAAATGGCCAACAGCGGCCGGCGCTGGCGGAAAACTTCCTCAATCAAAATCAATTCACGCAAGTCACGACCGCCGCCATCCGGGGTCTGGTCAACGGTGCGGCGGATTTTCGCTGGCAGCTTCGGATCGTAGAGGCTGGAATTGATATCGTCACCGCCGGTCAACATCACCCCTTCCACCCGGCGGACGCATTCGGCAAGAATGGCCCGGTCCGTGGTGATGGGCACCGTCACCGGAATGCCGCCCGCCTGAAGCACGGCAGCATCATATTTCACCGAGAGGCTGGCGGACAAATCGTGAAATTCCACGCCGCGCCGCTCAATGCTGGAAGAAACTAAAATCAACGGCTTCCTTGCCATGGGTGGAATGTAAGGCATCCGGGAAAATTGTCAGTGGAAAATCACTCCCCGGAAACGACCTGATTCGAAAAATTGATTTTTCCCATCACTCAAAATGAATTCGTTTTAACCGGCTTCTTCGCACTTCCCATTTCGCGCCGACAGGACTAAAACGGCAGTGCGTTCGAAGAGTGGTCGTGACTGCCATTCGCTACGACTGGCGACACGCCGCACTCCGAAATAGCCGGGGCATACAAATGTGGACGGACGATCAACCTCACGATGACCAGACGGAAACCATTAAACCGAAACCTAAAATGAATAACATGAAACTGCTGCCGTTCCTGCTGGTGTTGGCGTTGCCCGTCGCAGTGCAAGCCCAGTTCAATTACACGACCAACGCTGGCGCGATCACCATCACGGGATACACCGGATTGGGCGGCACGGTGGTTATTCCCGACGCGACCAACGGTTGGCCTGTCACTGCCATTGCTGATAATGTGTTCAGAGCAAACCTCGGCATTACCAATGTCATCATTGGAAACAACGTCGCCAGCATCGGCAATTATACGTTCGCACTATGTAGCAGCCTGACCAACGTGACAATGGGCAACAGCGTCGTCAATCTCGGGAATTATGCGTTTTATCAATGCACCAGCCTGGCCAACACGACGCTTTCCACCGGCATCACCAACATTTCAGACGGGGCGTTCCATACCTGCGTCAAGCTGGCCAACATCACCATCCCAAGCAACGCCGTCCGCATTGGAACCTATGCCTTTTATCAATGCATCAGCCTGCCCAGTCTGACGATCCCAAACAGCGTCGCCACCATCGGGGACTGGGTATTTGCCTCTTGCACGGCTCTGACCAATCTCACGATTGGCACCGGCCTCACCAACCTCGGAACTTCCATGTTTGATAACTGCACGAGCCTGGGCAGCGTGACGATTCCCACCAATATCATTGTGCTTGGGACCGATGCGTTTGGTTCCTGTGCGGGCTTGACCAACATTAATCTCGGCAACGGCCTCGCCAGCATCGGGAGTTCCGCCTTCGTTTCCTGCACCAAACTGCCCGGCATCATCATTCCCAACAGCGTCACCAATATCGGGGACAGCGCATTTGAGACTTGCCCCAAACTGGCTGGCGTCACATTCGGCACCAGCATTATCAACATTGGAAACCGGGCATTCTTCTCTGACACCAGCCTGATCAACATCGCCCTTCCAAATACGGTTACCACCATTGGAAATTCAGCTTTCTATAACTGCACCAGTCTGGCTGTCATCACCCTCGGCAGCGGTGCCATTAGTATCGGAAACAGCGCATTTTATTCCTGCACCAGCTTGGGCGGCGTCACGCTGCCAAACACTCTTACCACTCTCGGAGCCACCGTATTTCAATACTGCGGCCTCACCAGCATCACCATTCCCAACAGCCTGACCAACATGGGGGACAATGTGTTCGACAGTTGCACCAGCCTGACCAGTGCCACCATTCTCAGCCGCGGTATTTTCGGGAACTACACTTTCAAGAGTTGCACCAGCCTGACCAGCGCCATCATCGGCAACAATGTCAGTGCCATCGGAGCCTATGCGTTCTTTAACTGCTTTAATCTGGCGAGTGTGTCCATCGGCAACAGCGTTACCAATATCGGTTACCGGTCCTTCTATGGCTGCAACAGCCTGTGGAGCCTGACTATTCCTGCCACAGTCACCAGTCTCTCCAGCGAGGCTTTCCATTACACCGCCAATCTGACCAACAACGTCGCTTATTATTTTCAGGGCAACGCTCCGGGCGGAGATACGTCGGTGTTCGTCGGAAACACCACCGCGACGGCTTTTTATCTGCCGGGAACCACGAATTGGAGTTCGACATTTTGCGGTCGCCCGACCGCGCTTTATTATTCGCCGGTGCCTTATGCTTACACGGTGGCCTGGGCAAATTTCGTCGGGCAACCCGGCACGGCGGGTGCCAGTGACGGGGTTGGCGCGACGGCGCAATTCCATGATCCCACGGGCATGGTATTGGACAATGCCGGCAACCTGTTTGTGGCTGACTATTGGAATAGCACGCTCCGGATGGTCACTCCGGGAGGCGCGGTAACGACGCTGGCCGGATTTCCTGGTGCCGTCGGCACGGCGGACGGCACCAATCAAACCGCCCGCTTCACCTACCCGATGGGATTGGCGATGGATACTGTCAGCAACATTTACATGGCTGACTATGTTGGTAACTTGATTCGCAAGATCAGTCACAACGGAACCAATTGGGTGGTCACCACGCTGGCCGGCGCGACGGGAAGTTATCAGACAAATTACGGCTTTGCGGATGGCACCAACCGGGCGGCCCGGTTCGCCAACCCTTGCGGCATGGCCGTGGACGCCGCCGGGAACTTATACACTTGCGATCAGCATTATGGTGGCATCCGCAAGATCAGCCCGAATGGAACGAATTGGGTGGTAACGACCATCGCCGGGCTGGGCGGGGCGCCGGGGGCCGTGGATGGAACGAACGGCACTGCCCGCTTTAACAACCCCACGGGGCTGGCCATCGACAGCGGCGGCAATCTTTATGTGGGTGATCAAAACAACCACCTCGTCCGGAAGGTGACGCCGGTGGGAACCAACTGGCTGGTGACAACGCTGGCGGGCAAGGCCGGGGTCA
>Ga0265327_10003307_pt1 | contig 15611 bp, 16 predicted proteins | sample 41621metaG_FD_202089 | JGI IMG/M metagenome (GOLD analysis project Ga0265327, IMG submission 202089) | Rhizosphere microbial communities from Carex aquatilis grown in University of Washington, Seatle, WA, United States - 4-16-21 metaG | ecosystem: Host-associated > Plants > Roots > Rhizosphere... | reverse complement strand
CCCAGGCTCCGGGTCAGGTGCTGCCCCAGGCGAAGCAGCTCCTCGTTGGACGTACCCGAGTAGCGCGGATTCTCCTCGGCCGCGGAATGTTCCGACAGATGCGCGAACGCGGCGCGAATCTCGAGGTTGCCGGGGGCGTTATTCAACCGGTTCTCGTCGATGTGGTGGACGTGCTCGTCCTTCCCGACCTCACGCCCCGCGTGAAAACCAGCCACCAGGGTGTGCTCAAAGTAAAGCGACTTCATGCCGGCTTGAATTCCGACGTAAAGGTCGGCGCGACTCTGCGAATCAGAGTCGACGGCTTCCGGTGTATACCGCGTCACGAGTCGCAAGCTGTCCCCCGGCCGCAGATCCATCGCCTCCCGATACGCGCCATCGCGGAGCATGAACCTGTGCTTACGCGTGCAACGAATCGTGCAACCGTCGTCAAGCGTCACCTTGAGTACAGGCTCCTCGTAGCCAGTGACTCGCGGGTTTCGCATGTAACGAACCGTCAAATTCCGCTGCTCGTCGAGACAGAACACGGGCACGTCGCGACCTTCATCCGCCAGAGTCTGGATCGGCACGGACCCCCGCCCGTCCGCTGTGTAAACCAGCGTCTCACCCGTCACACAGGGATTGGTCCGCATCCTCGCCCGCTTGCGACGCTTGGGCAGCTGCCGCGCCATGCTCCCCGTGTTGAGGATGCCACGCTCGCCCGAACCGCTCCTGCCCAGAGACAGCCACTCCTCCATGAAGTCGAGCGCCGTCGGCTTCTCGTCATAGATCGCCGAGACGTTGGCCTGATCGCGCTGTGGATGTGTCTTCCAGAACAGGCCCGACTTGGCCGTCCGCATCTCCGGGTCATCAAGGTCAGTGCCGCACCAGCCGCTGGCCCGCCGCACGCCCCCCATCTGCACGATCCGGTGCTGCATGCACGTGACGTCAAAGAGGTCCAGGGACGTAAGCCGCTCGCCGGCCCGCGCCTGGAACCGCGCCCGGGCGAAGTCGAGCAGGTCGCGCAACGGCCCTGAACCCGACGCTCTACCCCCCTTGGTACGCAAGATTGCGGCGGCCGGCCGAATCTCGTCGTAGTTGTAGGCGTAATTACCGCCGTCCAGCCAGCGTTCCATGCCGTGCTTGAGAGCGTCGCACCAGCCCTCGGCGGCGTCGCCGATCACGTACGGCTCGGGCTTGATGTTGCGCGGCTTACGGATCCGTGGCCACTTGTCGACGGCGTGCTGGTACTCGACGGAGAAGCCGACGCCGCAGCCCTGCATGAGCAGGTAGAGGTCTTCAGAGCAGGCCCGCGGTGAATCAGGGAACAAGAAAGCGCAGTTGTAGACCCCTGATTGGCAGCGGTCGAGAGCCGGGCCGGCCATCTGCACCAGTCGCAGCGAGGGCAACGCCTCCATTCGCAGCAGCCCTGTGTGCAATTCCTGCCAGGTCTCCTCAGACAGAGCCCCAGGCCGAAACGTATCCATGTGCTTGCGGGCGTAGCGCAGCACGCGGCCCACGCTCTCGGGCCAGACCTCGCGCCGCCCCTTGTCCCACTGAAACCGACTGAACTTGTCGAACGCCTGCACCTGCTGGAGATGACGGTTGAGCCCCGTGAAGTGCTGCCCCGCCTCACGGAACAGCTGCACGGCCGCGGGATCGATGGGCTTCTCAGCCTCGCGCACCTGCCGCCGCTGCTCGCGATAGAGGATGTACTGCTTGGCCGCCTCGTGCTCGCCACAGGCCATGAGCTGCTGCTCGACCAGGTCCTGGACCCGCTCGACCGAGGGCTGCGCGGCCCCCAGCAACACGTTCTCGACGCGAGTGCGCACCCCTTCGGCGATGGCCTTGGAGTCAGTCGGGCCGTAGCCGCAATCCTCGGTCAGGCAGGCGTAGACCGCCGCGTGAATCTTTTGGCCGTCAAACGCGACCGTAGAGCCGTCGCGCTTGACCACGGTCACGGGAAGAGCCAGTCGACCGTTGCGCGCAACGGTCCCGATGGCGTCGGTTTTCATCGACGTTTCCTTAGGTTCACGAAATAGAAAAACGCCCGCGCCCGGGCGTCATGAGCCGGGAGGAACAGGGCCCGAAAGTGCCATGGTACGGACCCTGCCCATCCCCCACCAAGCGAGTGCTCAGTCCTCGAGCACCCCGCCCCGCGCCAGCGCCTCACGGCCCTCGGGCGTGGCCTGATAACCCACTGGCAAGCAATGGAACCAGGCCGGGTACTTGAGTAAATACCTGACGCTGTCGCGAGACAGCTCAGTAGTGCGTTCTAACAGCTCGGTGACGGTCAAGGGCCGCCCTGCGTCCACGAGCAGCTGCAGGAGCCGCAGCCGGCGGGCCACGCTCTTGGCGTAACTGGCGCGAGGCTGATCGCTCATGCGCGCAACCGCGTCCAGCCGCCCGTCCATCTTGAGTACGGCCATCTGCGCCGGCCCCAGCACGCCCGGCCTGGGCTGCGCCAGCTCGGACTGCATCAGTTTCAAGAGCCGGCCCATCTCCCGATGATGCTCCGTCATCACCGCAAGCATGCCTTCGGTGGTCAGCGTGTCGATCGAGGATGCTGTCGCCATGGTGCTCACGACGGCTCAGGCCGCCGCCTCGTACTCCTTTCGTCCAATCTCCGTCAGCCGCCACCCCTCGCCCAGCTTCTCGAACCAGGCGTGGTGCAACAGCCGAATCATGATCTGGTAGTCGATGTCGAGCGCCCGCGCCAGGTTCGACCCCTTGGTCGGCCCAGCGTGAATCAGATAGTGGGCGATCTGACGCAACCGCTGCTTGGTCACCTCACTCATGCCCCGCCCGCTGCGGCGCACCGCCACGACCTCGTTTCGCGCGGTCGAGCGCTCCACTTCCAGCTTCTTGATGTGGCAGTAGCCGGGCGACCGCGGCCGGTCGCGCAGCAGCTCGCCGCCAGCCAACCGCGCCTTCAGAATCGCCCGGGCCCGCTTGAGCGCCTTGAGCCGCCGAGTCAGCTCAGCGATCTCCGTGCGCAGGGCCTGCAGCTCCTCCTCGGTCGCGCCTTCGATTGCGTCGATCAATGCGTTGCTCATACCTCGGCTCACTGTGGGGGCGTGGTGATACAGGCCTTCCGGCTCTCAGCACTGTAGGCGATCGCACTGGACTGACCGGAACGCAACGAGCTGACCGCCGCCGACAGCGTGACGCCAGCCGTCTTGGTGGTCCCTGTGGCAGCCGTGTACGTCAGCGACGCCCCGGCCGCGATCCCCAGCCAGGCACCGGTCAGGATGGCGTCCTGGTTGGCTCCCAGGTAGGTGAACTGCCAGGAGTAAGCACTGCTCTGGTGCTCGACCCGCTGCTGCACATCCGCCACAAAGTGCGTCCGGCTGTGGTTCTCCTGGCCATCGGTCACAACCACCACGATCACCTGGCCAGGCCGCTGCTCCTCGGGCAAAGCCGCCAGCTCCGCCCCTGTCTCGTCGATCAGACGCACCAGCGCGTCCCATAGCGCCGTCATACCCCGCGGCACGAAGTTGACCGTCGACAGAAAGGGCACATGCGCGATCGGCTGGTTACGACAGAGGTAGAAGTACCAGTCCTCTTTACCAGCTGGACGCGTAACCAGCCCACCGTCAAACAGGGCCAGCGTCACATAGCACTCACCGGGTTGGCGGGCCTGATCGGCCAGGAAGCCGTTCAGCCCCTCGCACATCGCGTCTCGAATCGAGTGCATCGAGCCGGAACGGTCCAGCAGCACGGCAATCAGAGTCTTGTTGGGGTCAGGCATCGGAGAGTCGCTCTCGTAGAAAAACAGCCCTGACCGTCACCCTGACGGCCGGAGCGAGGGATCGTACCTCAGCGCGGGCTCAAGACGATTCGGCTGCCGCCTCGTCGTCGTCCGCACGCTCAAAAACACTTTCGGGGAGCGGGCCCAGGAAGTGTGACAGCGCCGTCAAAAAACCCTCAGGCGTGCCGTCAAGCTTCGCCTCAGCCTCTTGTTTCCGCCCCCGCACCAGCCGCAGCGAGATGGCCGTCACCCGCAGGGCGGGGCCGTCGTCACCGCCCGACAGCAGCTCACCCAGCCGCCGCAGCAGCGTCGGCTCAACCTCCTCGGCGTGTTTCACCAGCCGCTCGACCAGCGGGCGCACCACCGCGTCAGCGGCCGGCTTCTCTGAGCCCACCACCCTGAGCGCGTCCAGAAACTGCCCTACCAGCGCATCCTTGTGCTCATTCATCTGCTCCAGGTAAGTGTCGACGCCCGGGCTGTTCCGCCTGGGATCGTCCTCGCCGCCGCCGGCCACGGCCCGCCAGGCCTTCTGCCAGAAGGTCCGGGGCATGTGCGACGCATACCGCTGCACGATCACGTTGCGGTCAGCCGCGGGCAGATCGGCATGACTGTCGAATCGCACGCCGCGGCCGATCGCCTGCTCGGTTCGCGAGCTGTTCCAGTGCGGGTCGAGTATCTGCAACAGCCGCGTCCCCTTGAGGCTGATCCCCTCACCGCCGGAAGGCCCCAGCAGGAGAGCGCGGATCCTCCCCGCGTTGTAATCGTCCACGACCTTCTTACGGGCTGCGTCGGAGAGGCCGCCGTGAAACACACCGTAGGGGATGTGCTGCTCGGCCAGCGCCGCCCCGTAGGGCGTCAGGCCCGCGTCGATGAAGTTGCTGTAGGCCACCCCACGCCAGTCAGGATGCTGCCGCAGCGCCTCGGTCATCTTGCCAACGGCCAGCTGGAGCTTGGGCGACTGGCGGTAGGCCGTCAAGGCGTCGGCGTTGCCACGCATGAACGGGTAAGGCGACAGCGACACCTGCCGCGGCCCCGACAGGAACGACGAGAGCCGCCGCAGCTCAGCGTGCGACAGCGGGTAGTTGGACTGCAGCTTCCAGCGCAACAGGAACGGCAGCTGGTCCCAGAACGCGCGGTAGAGCCGCGTCTGCTCCGGGCCCATCTCGGTGACGTAGTGCTCGGGCTTCTGCTCGACGCCCGCCTGAGCCGGCGAGAAGTAGTCGACGTGGCCCCGCAGCTGGTCCTCGAAGTCGTCCCGGTTCACCAGCGCCGGCCTTGTGACCGCCGGCTCTCCGCTCAGCCAGCCGAAGAAGCCCGGGCTGATCTTCTCCTCGCCCACGTACCGCTGGTCGAACTCATCGGGTGTGATCTTCCGGCCCGTCAGGATCGACATCAGGGGCGCGAAGTCGTGGGGCTGATTGGGTATCGGCGTACCTGAGAGCAGGAGCGTGCGGTTGGCCCGCGCCGCCAGGCTGGTGACGGCCTGGGTCTGAGCGCTCTCGGGATTACGGAGTCGCTGGGCCTCGTCGACCACGAGCGTGCCGTAGGGAACTTTGGGCTCAACGCCCCGCGCCGCGGCGTTGTACGACAGCACGTCGTGCGGCGTCTTCTGATCGGTCCACTTGTCGATCTCCTTGGTGTAATTGGGTCGCAGGCTGGCCGGCACCACGGCCGCGTAGGGCTCGCCGGCGGTCTCGGCGGCCGCAAGGCTGGCCCGGGTCTTCCCTGACCCCAGGCCATGGTAGACGAGCAGGTTGCCGCCGTCGCGGACCCGCTCGGCCACCCGCTGCTGCTGCGGCTGTAGCGGTGCCACGTCGTCACGCAGCGCCGCAGCTTTCACTCCGCAAGATCGAACCGCTCCGCGTCCCAGTCGATCGTCACGCCGTAGAGCGTCGTCACGTAGTAACGTAGCTTCATCGGCAGAGGCAGTACACCCATGCAATGCGCCGCGGCTTGCAGTATCTCCTCGACGGCTACCGGGAGCGCCACCCGCGACGGCATCCGGTCCCGGTGACGGACCGTAAACGCCTTGAACTCGTCCTGAATCAGGTCCCTTACCCGCTGCTCCGCCTCCACGATGATGCGGTACAGCTCCTGTTCGGTGTCGATATTGCTGAGCATCACCGTGTACCTTCGCCCCCTGCGCCGCCCGCACAAGCGCCGCAATTAAAAGTGGTTTCAAGCCCGCAGGCTGAACTCCTCCGCCTGCCAGTGGATCGTCATGCCCATCAGAGACGACGGCGACTTCTCTGTCGTCTGAGACGCCAGCAACAGGCAGCCCATGGCCGGCGTGAGATGGATCGCCGTCGGCTCCTTCCCCTCGGCTCGCAGGTAGTCCTTCATGGCGTCGCAGAGGATCACGAGCAGCTTCGCCCGCGCCTCGCCCAGCACCTGCGTCGTCTTTTCGGTCACCTTCTCGTACGTCACCGCCTAACCCTCCGTTTGTGCCTTCGGTCGACTGGCCGTCGCCAGAATCCGGGCCTGCCTGTCCGACAACAACACGTTGCCGTAGATCAGCTGCTTCAACTCTGCGTCCTGCCGCCAGCCCGGCCCGTCCTTGGCTCTCGGCAGGCTGTTCACCTGAAGTGGATGCGGCCTTGGTAGGCCACGTAGCGAAGCAGCCGTTGCAGCGGCCGTCATCGCCCTTTTGCGCCAGTCCCCCACCGCAGTACCCGCAAGCTTCTGATGCCGTGACCAGCTTCGACTCTGCTGCTTCCGCGACACTGTCCGCTCCCTTCTTGGCGAACGCGCCCCCCTCGATCGGCTTTGATGTGTTACCGTGCTCGAGCCACCACTTGAACTGGGGCAGCGTGAGCGCCGTGAGCCCACCGAAGCCGTCCCACCCCTTCTCATAGCAGGACCGGTAGGCCTGCTCGGCAGCGGCCGCGTTGTTATACCCGAGGAGGGTCTTATGCTCATCGAAGCGGCCTGTCTCAGGGTCGACCTGGTTAATCACGAAGACCAGCTCGCTCTCCGGGTTTGGCCCCACCAGCACGTCGACGTGATCGCCGTCGGCTTCTGACCGCGTGCCCCGGATGTAGCCGTAATGGCCCCCCTTCATCTGCGTCCGCCAGGCCTTGCCGTCGGCCCCCACACCCGCGCGGTAAGCGTCCCGCGCCGTCTCGATCGAGATGTCGAGGCCGTGCAGCTGGACATGGCCCAGCTGGTAGTTGCCCGCCTCACGCTGAGGCAGCGTGGGCTCAGGCTCCGCCTGGGCCGCCGCGGCATCGAGCTCCGTTAGCGACAGCAAGACGGCCGACTTCTCTAGAAAAGACGCGGGCAGCACCCGCGACGGCACATGGATCTTGAAACCCGTGCGGTGCGTCAGGCCGATGATCCCCTTGGCCTTCGAGTCGATCGTGAACTCATCGGGCCGCTCGGCCACCAGCCGCCGCAGAATCTTGTGCTTGCGGGCGTAGTCGCGGCGGTCGCTGTATGCCTTGGCCTCAAGCAACTCGGCCACGCGCGCCGCCAGCTTGGTGAACACCACCGGCTCCAGCGGCTGAACCTGCAGCGGCCGCGCAGCGTTCAGACTCTCCCACTCCGTCGCCGCCTTCATCGAACCCTCCTCGCACGGCCGTAGGGACACGCTCAGGCGGGCTCACCCTTGGCCGTGGAGTTGCGCCCCAGGACGCCGCGGCGCTGGATGCCCACCGTCACATGGAAGGGGTGCTCCCCCTCGGCCGGCAGCGAGGAGAGGCCGTAGGACCGCCGCAGCTCCTGTAAAGCCGGCGAGTGGGCTAGTAGCGCATAGACATTAGTCACGCCTGGCCAGGCGTGTGGCGCGAACTCGACCAGCCGCCCCAGCGTGTACCGGTGGGTCTTGCCGCGCTCGGTGACGCGGTCGGCACCGCCGATACGAGCGAGCTCGTCGGGCGTCATCACCGTGATGTGAGCTTCGAGCACCCCCGAAGGGCCCGGCGGCGGCAGCTCGATGCCCGGCACGTCGAGCGCCGCGTACACGCCCCGCAAAAGCGCGTTGGGCACGGACAACAGCAGGTAGCCCGACGGCGAGAGGTAAAGCCGGCCCGCCATGGTGTAGGCGGGCGCCTGGTCGCCGGCCCGCTTGATGCGGCCGCCCAAAGCGAAAAACATCGCGTCCACGCTCGCCCGACCGTCGGCTCGTGCCAGCAAACTCATGGACGGGCTCCGGCGGCCGGCGGCTTGACGTCCGGTAACGGCGTCGTGGCGGCCGAGCGGTACTGGTAGTTGAACCACGCCAGCATCGCGACGGCCATGGCCAGGACGGCCTGGAACAGATGCGGCGCCAGCGCGAGCGTCAGGTCGTAAGCCCGCCGGCCCCAGCGCGCGTCCCGGCCGGCGCGCTCAGTCTCACCCCGTTCGAGCTCACAGAGGCGATGCTCGAACGAGCGCTGGCCGTTCTCGTCGTCGCCGCGCATCAGGCGATCCAACCGCTTCACGTGCCTGACCGAGCGCGACAGCAGCTGCACCGTGGCCGCGACCTGGGGTGTCTGTCGCGCCGCCACGTCCTCGAGAGCGCGAATGCGGCGGCTCAGCGAGCCCAGCTGCGCCTGCAGATCGTTGGTTTTGGCCAGGATGCCCGTCAGCTTCAAATCGAGCTGGCCGAAGAGGACCTCGATGGCCCCGGTCGGCGGTCCCTGGCCCACCGCATGCGCACGCCGGATCGACTGCAGCGCCAACCCGGCCGACGAGTGCATGTTGTAACCGCGACCGGACATCTGCCCCCGCGCCCGCGCTACCTTGACGACACGGGCCACGGCCAGCTGCGTCAGCTCGTCCCGGTGCAGGTAGAGCACGGCGCAGTCGCGGAGCTGGACCGCGGCTCGTTCCAGGTCGTCGTCGTCGATCAGGCCTACCATCGGCACGCCCACCAGCTCGACCGCCGTGCACGCTTCTCTGAGCGTTGCGTCGGGATCGAGTGAGTCGGGGAGCCGATACGCCACGATGGACACGTCCGGAGGAGTGTGATCCAGCGAGAGCCGCTCCAGGAGCGCCGCCAGGCTCGCGACCCGCTCGAGCCGATACGGTTGGCCGTACGAGGTCAGAGCTTCAGCGATCCGTCCCGCGACGGTGTCGTCCCCCTCGGCTAGCAGGATCACGCATTCTTCGGGTGTCGTGCCAGCCATGGCGCCTCCGTGATCACGCTAGAGCCGTCTGGGGTAGGGGCCACCCGTGATCCCCTCCACGGGTCCGTCGCAGAGGCTTCGTCAGCCCCCGACCGCGGCGAGACATAGGCGTCGCCCACCGCGCCACCGGATGACCGGCTGTTCGCCACGCCACCCCACCAGGAGCTGCATCCGTGCGCTCCGCCCGTCCTGACCGGCCGACGCCCTCGGCCTGACCCCCCACCACCAGACGAACCAACCGTACCAGAGCGCTCCCGGCGCGCAAAACGAGGGCCGCATGACACGGCCCCCTGTAATGCCTCCTGCCTGTACTGACTTCACGTTACAGCGCGGCGAGCTTGGCCACCTGGGCGCGTCCCCGCGGACTGAGGCGGTATAGCTTTCCGACCATGTTGGCCCCGCCCTCATAGAGCTCGACCAGCCCGGCCTTTACCCCGGCGGCGATCGTGCGACGGTCGGGAGTGGTGTCGGCCACGACCCTCCCCTGACGCAAGAGCTCGGAGAATCGTCTTGAGCCGTTCTCCCACTGTCGCACCACCCGGCCGCCAGCCAGAGGCCGCAGCGCCAGCACCAACTCCGCTGACACAGCCACCGTCGTCTTCGTCTTCACCTGCGTCGCCATCTGCCTACAGTCCTCTCAATTGAATGAAGCGCACACACGCGTGCGCACAGTACTTATAGCGACCGCGCAGGCCAGCCCCAAACGATGCTGGCCCAAAAACACTTTCAACGGCCCGATGGGCTGCAGAACCCATGCTGCACAGCCCAGGCCGTAGCACGGGCGCGCCCCCTGGCGCCCACTGCTCGATAGATCCGCTTGGCGTGATGCTGCACGAGTGCCGACGACCGCCGCATTCGTGCCGCGATTTCACAATAGGTGAGGCCGTCCACGAGTCCCTGGAGCACCTCGAGATCCCGCGCTGAGAGAGAGGCGAAAGCCGCTGCGGGAGCGCCTACAACTTTCCCTTGTTTGGGCATAGGCAAACCTGTGACAGCGGCTCGGCGCTCACCGTTGCCCCGTCTCCACGAGAGCTCGGGCCACTACGGCTCCCTCCGGCGTGAGCGCGTCGATGGCCTCGATCTCCGAGATGGCCACCGTTGCACGCGAGCCGCGTTCGTCCGTTGATTTTAACGGCTCCGAAAAGATATAGGCTCCAAAAACTTCAAAATCTGTTGGGTGTGTTTTCACCCGCGGCGCTGCCAGCCGCGAGGCCTGGTGCGCACGCCTCAGTACGGTCGTCGTGCTACGGGCACCGCGATCGAGCACCTCAGAGAGCGCCCTCTCAATCGAGCCCGAAGTCAAAAACACACTACCGGCGTGCAGATGCGCGATCACGCCGGCTGAAGCCAGGACGGTGGGGAGGCCCCCCGCTGCCGGCAGCGTCACCAATTCCACACCCTCATACTCGGGCGCCTCCGCCAGCAACGCAGCAGACACGGCCAGCACGGCTCGATCCACTCCCCGCGCCGATAGAGCCGCGACCAGCGGCCAGAGCGCCATGGGATGAAGCCCGATTAGCTCGAAGGCCGCGGCATCGCGTACCTCAACGTATGCGAACACAGGAGCCAAACCACACCTCCGTACTCAGTGTAGATGTTCGTGAAAGGAGGGACGTACATCAGACGGGACAGCGCGCTCCAACGCGTCCCAGTTGCTCACCCTCGCGCGCATCGAACGGTTAGGCAGCCGCAGCTGTGACGGCCGCGCCGCTAGACAGTCAGCAACCTCCAGGTAGCGCCACACCCGCTGCAACGTCTGGCGCGGGTAATACAGCAGGTCGCTATACTGCAGGTCAAGCAGGTCCGGGTTGTACTGCCGTGTCTTGCGCGCGGCGGCCTCATGCTGACGCACGTAAGCGACGACCTCGTCGAGCTCGAGCCGCACCGGCACCGGCACGGCCACACGGCGGCGGGGCGCCGACGCGTTACCTTCCGACAACCGCCAGAGCCGGGACTGCTGCGCCTGTTTCCAGGAGGTCAGACAGACCAGGGGATTGCGGTAGACGTGAATCGCACACAGGGCCCCGGGCCGCGTCCGCGCCCGGTTCTCCATGAAATCCCAGAGGTCGTTGCTGAGGACCTGCGGGTAGGTGAGCTTGAGCCCTAACACCTTCTCGCCACGAAGGGGGCGCTTGAGCACCGACGTGAGATAGCGCTCCGGATTGGATCTCCCTTCCAGAGGCGATCTTCCTCTGGGCACCACCTGTGCGCAGAAGTCGGGGAGGCGGTCCGAGCCGCTAACCTTGCCGAAGTACAGCTCATGACAGCGTCTCCGTACCTTGTCACTGGTATGCAACAGTTCTCCGTGACAGTGCACACTGGGATGACAACACAACGCCGTCCGCAACACCTCGAGCCCTGCCCTCATTTGCCCCAGCAGCACCAGATTGAGCACACGCTCCGGAGAGACGGCCGGAGCAGCGGTAAAGACCACGTCGGGCAGGGTAGCTAGCATTGTTTTCAGTTCCTCATCGGGGCGCCGGTTAAGGGCCCGTAACTCAGGAGTACACGATGGGTGTGGCGTCCGACGTCACCACAACGTCGGGGCCAGGCAGACGCGGCGGCGAGTTCAGGCCATAACGAGCCAGCACCATGCCCACGTACTGCGTCTCCACGGGATCCAAAGCGGCGCCACCGGCCGCCATGAACTCCAAGAGCGGGGTCGCGTTCAGTCCGTGCCAGAACGCGCTGTGGAGCGGCAGCCCATCACGGCGTCCTGGAACCAGGACGACGCGACCGCTGAAATGCTCCGCCAGAAACAAGGCGTCTTCCCAGGCTGCACCGTCCCGAAACCGTGCTGGCCCCGCAGGCCAGAGCAGGGTGCCACGCGCGCCCTCCGGCGCCTTAACCGCGGCGGCTGCCAGGACATCCTCGCCCTGGACCGCCACCCGCGCCTGATAGTCCAGCAGACAGGCCCGCCCCTCGCGGCGGGCGGCCATCTGTACGAGCAGCCGGTCGGGGTGCGACCAGTCATCGTCGTCCCACTGCGCCAGCCACTCTCCCCGCGCCTCCTGCACGCCCAGATTACGCAGGCCGCCGGCTGTACCAGGCTGCACCAGCAGCTCGCGCACCCCGGCCACCGCCTCCCCCAGCAGGGGCGTCTTCGTCCCGTTCACAAGCACCAGCTCACACGCTGGATAGGTCTGCGACTGAAAAGCAGCCACGGCCTGACGAGCGCACGCCGCGCGCCGGCTATCACTCAAAGGCAGAATGGCCGAGACCAGTGGGGGACGGGCGGGACGCGCTGAGCCCACGCAAAGACCTCCCGGTTTTTTGGCACGGAACCGATCACCGTCCGCATAAGCAGACGGAAACGTCATCGTATGAGAGAGCGTAAGATACCTGGCTGACCGCGGGAACATGCTGAGAGGTGACGCTAGCCGTTGCGTCTAATAAAGGAGTATTACCCGCGCGGGTAAGCCTGTGCAAGAGCGCTAATAGAAAAACCACAAAAAATCCGCAAGTGGCAATGTTGCTAAACGCAGACGTGTTTCAGCGTGCCACCCCTAGGGTTGCGGCGCGGGCCTGCCGCAAGGCTACCAGCACCTCGCGGCGCTGCTGCCAGGTGGCTCCCGGACCCATGCCGTTGGCAGACCACTGCCAAATCCGGCCGTCGATCGTGTAGGTGAGTCCACCCATAGCGGACCGGTACTGAAAATGGCCGCACGAGCATTCCAGCGCGTAGCTCGTGTCACTACTAGACACCGTCAGCAGCTGATCGCAGACCGGACAGGCCAGCTCGCGCACCAGGTCATAGAGCGGGTAGAGTCGGGGCGGCCCATCGAGTGTCGGCACCAGCCCGCCCCGCAGGCTACGGGTCGCCGGCACCGAGGCTGTGGGGTGGGTTTCCGCGAGGTAGTCCACCAGGTCGTTGAGTGAGAGCTTGCCGAACTCGACTCGCGCCGCCTGTATCACATCCACTGTCAGCGTGGGCACCAGCTCCATGAACCCGGGCCAGACTTGTGCCAGCAGCCGCCGCGCCAGAAACCCCAGCTTGGCCTCGAGCTCAGGCCGGTGCTGTGTCAGCGACGTCACCAGCTGCGGTGCGATCCGGTCGGCCAGCTCCTTGGTCGTATCAGCAGTGATCATTCGACAACTCCTGGTAATACCCGCCCTGGATGTAAGACGGCCGCGTCGAGCATGCCGGCGCCGGCCAGCGTCGCCTGCACGTAGCGGAACTGCTCGAGCATCCGCCCCGTGTCCGCGTCGCCGCAGCCGCAGACCTCCACCGGCGGATCGAACGGCCCATAACAGCAGCAGCCCCGCTCGGCCCGATACCTCTCAAGCCGACTGACGCAGGGCAAGGCCGCCCGCAAGAGCCGCAGCACCAGCTCAGACTCCGTGGGCCGCGCTCGCAGACGCCTGACCTCTGCTGCCAGGCCTCGCAGCAGGAACGCGGTTTCTCGTGTCGCCTGGCCAGCCACACAGTCAGCGCTGGCCAGCAGCTCGTCGGCCCCCATCAGAATCCCCCTCCAAAGCAGGCCACCAGAAACGCCGACACAGCCCCCACCAGGAGCACGAGCCCCAGGACGTAGGCATCACAGCGATCAGGCGGCGGCCCGTCGAGCGTCATCGCTGCGACAACCGCGAAGGTGAGCACGACGATAAAAAACGCCAGCACGCTCAGCTTTCGTATTCACGCATGAGAATCTTGGTCACCGTGTCGAGCACCTCACAGCTGGGATAGAGCCAGGTGATTGATCAGCAGATGAAACGAGTTGTCGACGATAATCCGCAGCCAGGTCGCCAACCAGGGCGGTGACTCTGGAAGAGGCGTCGGCGGCTCCACGGCATTGTCGTGCAGCCCAAAAAACCGGTCGCGGCACTGACTTTCGTAATGCCACCAGCGCAGGCGGCGCGTCATGAACCCCTCGACGCCGACACCCCAGAACCGGCACCAGTAGTCAGCCAGGCCCCAGTGATCGAGTGCAAAGTGCGTCGTTATGAGCACGCTCCAGGCCAGCGTCGAGGGGCTCAGAGGCAGAAACATCAGCCCGTAAACAAATACATGCGCCAGACACGCTAACGTGCTGGCGCGCTTACGCGTCGCCATCCAGTGCGACTGGAAGACGTAATCCCCGAACAGGTGTGCCAGCAGCTCCGTCACCTCACACCTCCCTGCCCACGCCTAGTAGCTCGTCGCGGGCGCCACGATCGTGCCGTGCGGCGTTGCCAGGTGCGCGCCCTTGGGCGGGTGCAGCGGCTGCTGCGTCACCAGGAGCACACACCAGTACGGCAAGCCGTCCTCATCGTGCGTCAGGGCGACGCCCAGCTCCGAGAACGGCCCCAAAATGTCCCGCCGGTGCGCCGGCTCGCCCATCCAGTCGGCCATGAGGCCCGCGACGTCACGCTGCCCCGCGGCCAGGTGCTCAGCCGCGGCCGAGTAGGAATACCCGACCGCCGCCAGCCGCTGCCAGGGCGTATCGCCGTCAGGCCCTACATGCGACAGGTAGCCCGCCTCCGCCATGGCCCGAGCATGCGCCAGGGCCGCCGCAGTCAACCTCGGGTTGGGATGTAGCGGCGCGAAGCCGTAGCGGCCCCGCGTCACGTTATACGCCGCGATCAGCTCTCCCGGCGTGGCCTGAGACGGCGGCACCAGCGCCGGCACTGGCTCTGGTGGGCGCGGCGCTGCGACCTCGGGCCGTAGCCGCACCAGCTCACGGTAGCTCAGGGCGAAGTGCGCGAGCACACCGTAGAGCACGGACGCGCCCGCGCACACCACCAGGCCCGCTTTCAACGAATCGCTCACGTTCGTCTGCCCCAAAAACCACTTTCAAACCGCGAACTTGGTCACGAACGCCGCCAGCTCGCTCCCCTTCTGAGTCAGCTCGTAGAGCACGAACCGCCCGGTCCTGGTGGCCTCGAGCAAGCCCGTCAACCGCATGATCGAGAGGTGGTGCGACACCGCCGGCTGGCTCATCCCGAGCATGTCACAAATCTCCGTGACGTTCTTGCCGCCGTCCTGCACATGCAGCAGGACCTTCAACCGCGTCGGGTCCGCCACCCCCTTGAGCAATTGCACCGCCGCGTTCACCTGCGCCTTCGTGTCCACAGACATGGAGCGTCTTTCTACGGGGCCGCGCCCCGTGTGTTTAGGAACCGTCAAACCTAGTAAGCCAGTTGTTCAGCGTGCATACGCATGAACCGACTCATGGCGCCCCGCGTGACCACAGGATGCAGCCAGCCCCAATGGTTGAGCGTGGTCAGCAGCCTCTCGCAAGTGTTGCCACCTGAGAGATCCGCGTTGTGAAGCACATGGTCGAAGTTCTCCCAGGGGAAATTGTCGTTGTCGAGCGCCGTCTCGGAGATGTGCTGGTCCTGCCCGGCATAGGGATCGCGGGTCAGTCGCACGCACTTGCCCCCCAGCTGCTGAATCAGCTTGACCTGATTGGGCTTGCGAGGGTCGGTGACGACGCCCAGGTCTACCTCCTCCCACTCCCGCACCAACCGTCGTTGTAAAGCACGCGTCAGGCAGTCGGGATCCATACGCTGCATGATCTGCTCACCGACGTGCTGCATAACCTCGCGGGCCGTCATGAACTCGTCGGCCAGGGGCGGCACCACGTCCTCACCCCGCAGGTAGCGGCGGCAGGCCTCGCCACTCAGCTCCATGTAGTGGGGCAGGGCGCCCCACTTGATGTGGCATTGCTCCTCCTTGCTGGCACCCTCGAGCTGATGGTCGGTGAACCCGAGCACGTCGCGGCAGTAGTCCTTGATGGGCGCCGCGAACTTGTAAATGCGGACCACGGGCGGCTGAGAGCGCGAGAGCCCCCAGC
>Ga0265327_10003306_pt1 | contig 15611 bp, 18 predicted proteins | sample 41621metaG_FD_202089 | JGI IMG/M metagenome (GOLD analysis project Ga0265327, IMG submission 202089) | Rhizosphere microbial communities from Carex aquatilis grown in University of Washington, Seatle, WA, United States - 4-16-21 metaG | ecosystem: Host-associated > Plants > Roots > Rhizosphere... | reverse complement strand
TCCGGCTCGCCAAGGGCGAGCCGGACCATTTCCTCAGTAAAGCCAACATCGATGCGGCCAGCGCGGATCTTCTCCTGCACGTCTGCCGGAAAGCGTTCAAATGCCGCCCGGTTGCCGGTGATGCGGGTTTCCGGCGTCGAACAAGCGGCCAGCAAGGCCACGACGACGAGGGCAACGGACAAGGCGGAGAAGCGCATGGTGGATTTTTGTTTGCTGCAGGCCACGGTGGTCGGAATAACGACAGCCGCAACCATCACGGGTTCACGTCGCTTAAATCATGAAGAAATTCACCATCGCCATCGGGTCCGATCACGCCGGCTTCGCCTACAAGGAGAAGATCAAAGCCATGCTGCTGGCCGAGGGGCACACCGTGCGGGATTGTGGCACGAGTTCGGACACGCCGTGTGACTATCCGGATTTCATCCGTCCGGTCGCGCTGGCCGTCGCCGCCGGCGAAGTGGAGCGCGGCATCGTGCTGGGCGGATCGGGCAACGGTGAAGCCATCGTCGCCAACCGCGTGAAAGGCGTCCGGTGCGGCCTCTGTTGGAACGAACAGGTTGCCATCTGGAACCGTTCCCACAACGACGGCAACTGCCTCTCGCTGGGCCAGCGCACGATCACGGAAGAAGAGGCCCTCAAGATCGTCAAAGTATGGCTGGGCACCGCTTTCGAAGGCGGCAGACATTTGGCGCGCATCAATAAGATCGATCAGGCTTAATGGTTTAGACGGCCTCACGCCGCTAAAAGCAAAATTGCTTTGACATGTTATCATATGTCATCAAAGTGATTTTCCATGGGAACACGCCACCGAGGCACCAATGAAGAGATCAATGCCCTCAACGCTTTCATCAAGCTTGAGCGCGCGGCCGAGTCGGTGTCGGCGAGGATCCACGCTGTTCTGCCCGATTCGCTGACGATCACCCAGTTTGGCGTGCTCGAGGCACTCCACCACATCGGGCCCCTTTGCCAGAGCGAGCTTGCCGAGAAACTGTTGAAGAGCGGAGGCAACCTCACCCTCGTGGTCGACAACCTTGAAAAGGCCGGTCACGTCCTGCGGGAGCGGGACCCGGCCGACCGGCGCTTCGTCGTCGTGAAGCTGACCGAGAAAGGCCAGGCTTTCATCTCAGTCCTCTTCCCCAAGGTGGTCGCCAACGTCACCCGTGAGATGAGCGCCCTCTCGTCCACGGAGCTGGCCGATCTCGGCCGGCTCTGCAAAAAAATCGGTCTCCAGAGCTGAAGTTTTCTTTATTCCGTATATTTCAACATCAAATCTTATATGAAAAACACCACCACCCATGGTCTGCACCACATCACTGCGATCTCTTCCGACATCAGCCGGAACCTGCACTTCTATACGAAGGTGCTGGGGCTGCGTTTCGTGAAGCAGTCGGTCAATCAGGACGATCCCGGCACCTATCACCTCTACTACGGTGACTATGCTGGATCGCCCGGCACCATCATGACGTTCTTCCCCTGGGCCGGACTCCGCCGCGGCCGTCCGGGCAGCGGCCAAGCCTACGCAACCGGCTTCTCCGTGCCGGCGGGCTCCCTGCCCTTCTGGCAACAGCGCTTCAAGAACCTGAAGGTCGAATCGCTCCCGATCGAGCAACGCTTCGATGACGAGGTGCTGCCGGTGTTCGATACCGACGGGCTGCGTCTCGAACTCATCGCGACCAAGGAACCGGACAGTCGCACCCCAGCCCCGGCAGGAGACATCCCGGCCGACAAGGCCATCCGCGGCTTCCACGGCACCACGCTCGGTCTCACCGAGTCCCAACCCACCGCCGCGGTGCTCACCGGCACGATGGGCTACCGCCTGCTGTCGCAATCGGGTCATCGCGCCCGCTACACCGTCGACGCCGGCGGCCCGGGCACCTATGTCGATCTGTTGACCGACCCGGCCCTGCCGCGCGGCCTGAGCGGTGCCGGCACGATCCATCACGTCGCCTTCCGGGCGACCGACGACGCCAACCAGTCCGGCGCCCGCGCCGCCTTGGTGGAGAGCGGGCTGCAAGTCAGCCCGGTGATCGACCGCGCCTACTTCAAGTCCATCTACTACCGCGAGCCGGGTGGCGTGCTCTTCGAGATCGCGACCGACCAGCCGGGTTTCGCGATCGACGAGCCGCTGGAAACACTCGGCACGAAGCTCTCCCTGCCGCCGCACCTCGAACCGCATCGCGCCGAGATCCAAGCCGCGCTGCCCAAACTCGCCTGACCATGCCAACCCTCTCCTACCATCACCGTTTCGTCCCCGGTTCCGACCCATCCGCCCCGCCGCTTCTGTTGCTTCACGGCACGGGCGGAGACGAAAACGACCTGATTCCGCTCGCGCAAAAACTCTCCCCCGGCTCGGCCTTGCTGAGCCCGAGGGGCGACGTCAGCGAGCACGGAGCGCGCCGCTTCTTCGCCCGACTCGCGGAAGGCCGCTTCGATCCCGCCGAGGTCACCCGGCGCACCCATGCGCTGGCGGACTTCGTCGCCGCCGCGGCCGGGCAATACGGCATCGATCCCGCCAAGCTCACCGCAATAGGGTTCTCCAACGGAGCGAACATCGCCGCCACGCTTCTCCTGCTCCGGCCGGAGACCCTGGCCGGCGCCGCGCTGTTGCGCCCGATGATCGTGTTCGAGCCGACCCAGGTCCCCGATCTGTCCGGCAAGCGCGTGCTCCTCGCCTCCGGCGCCCACGATCCGATCGTGCCCGATGACCATCCGGGGCGGCTCGCGGAAACCTTCCGCAACGCCGGTGCCGAGGTCACCGAACTGGTCCATGTGGCCAGTCATGGCCTTGTGCCCGACGATCTGGCCGCGGCGGCGAAGTTCCTCCGCGCCGGCTAAACCGACACAGACGCCGGTTTACTCCGTCCGGGGGAGAAGTTTTTACTGGAAGCCGCCGGAACCGGCCGGCAGCTTCTCGTGGAAATGAATTTCCCCTCTACCCCGGGTCTGTTCGCCCGCCGCGATATCCGGCCGGGCGAACTGGACCAGCCGGAGAGCCTTCTGCAGACCTACGCCTGGATGCAACTCGCCCGCACGGGCGACAACCGCATCCTCGACCTCTTTCGCCAGGGTCTGATCCGCGGCACCGTGACCGGCGGCCAGGGCAACGAGGCCTTGATCGTCCCGCTGGCCCTGTTGGCGGACAAGGCGATCGACGTCATTTCCTTCTCCCACCGGGGCTTCGGCGGCCACCTCATCTGGAGCGGCCACTTGGGCGACCACCTCTGCCAGTATTTCGCCAACAGCGGCAGCCCGACCAAGGCCCGCGAGGGTAACATTCACCACGGCGATCCCGCGAACCGCAGCCTGCCGATGATCTCCCATCTCGGCATCATGCTGTCGAACGTGATCGGCAGCACCGATTCGCAGCGCCGCCTCGGCAAGCCCGCCGTCGGCTTCGCGTTCTTCGGCGACGGGTCCTCCAGCACCGGCGACATCCATGAGTCGTTGAATCTCGCCGCCCTGCTCTCGGTGCCGGTGATCTTCGTCATCGAGAACAACCAATACGCCTACTCGACGCCCGTCTCCGAGCAGTTCGTCTCGGCCAACCTCTTCGAACGCGCCAAGGGCTACGGCATGGAGGGTTTCGCCATGGACTGCAGCGACCCCACCCACGTGCTGAAGACGCTCTCCGCCGCCATCGCACGCGTCCGCACCACGCGGAAGCCGCTGCTCATCGAGGCCCACACCTTCCGCCTGCGCGGCCACGCCGCCTACGACACCTGCGACTACATGAAGCCCGGCGAGGCCGAGGCGATCATCGCCCGCGACCCGCTGCCGAAGTTCCGCGCGAAACTCGCCGCGGCCGGGCACGCCGCGCGGCTCGATGCCATCGACGCCGAATTGCACGACTTCGTCGAGGCCACCATCAAGGCCTCCCTCGCCCTGCCCCCCATCGACCCGGCGGGCATGGCAGAAGATGTCTTCGCGCCGCCGGCCGCGCCGATGGCCTGGCAGCCGTCGCCGGCCGGGCCGGAAAACATGACGATGGCCCAGGCCATCAACCGCGGCCTGCGCAAGATCCTCACCGAGCGCCCCGAGTCCGTCGTGCTCGGCCAAGACATCGGCACTTACGGCGGCGCCTTCAAGGTCACCGAGGGTCTCGTCGACGACTTCGGCCGGCCCCGCGTCTTCAGCACGCCGCTCTGCGAATCCGCCAGCACCGGCTACGCGCTCGGCCTCGCCGTCAACGGGCACCGCGTCATCGAGGAGTTCCAGTTCGCCGACTTCGCGACCGACGCGATGACGCAGATCGTGCTCAACGCCGCGACCTACCACTTCCGCGCCGGCCAGAAATGCCCCGTCGTCTTCCGCTTCCCCTGCGGCGGCGGCCTGACCTTCGGCTCGTTCCATTCGCAGGAGATGGAATCGGCGTTCCTCTCCTTCCCGGGGCTCAAAGCGCTTTACCCCAGCAACCCGCAGGACGCCTTCAACGCCCTGCTCGCCGCCTACGAGGACGACAATCCCGTGATCCTCTTCGAGCACAAGGGCCTCTACCGCCGCGGCAAGCATCCCGTGAAATGGGACCCGGACTACCGCTCGGTCTGGCAGCCGGCCAAGCTCCGCTCCGGCGACTTCGCGACGATTGTCTCCTACGGCGAGATGGTGCTGATGGCCGGCGAGGCCTGCGACTATTTCGCGGAAGAGTATGAGACAACCTTCGATCTCTTCGACCTGCGGGCCCTCGCCCCGCTCAATCTCGACGCCGTCAAGGCCTCCCTCGCGCGCACCGGCCGGCTGGTTGTCGTGCACGAAGGCCGCCGCGCACACGGCTTCGGCGCCGAGTTGGTCGCCCGCCTGACCGAGGAACACTTCGCCCAGCTTAAGGCTCCGCCGCTCCGCATCGCGGCCCTCGATCTGCCCGTGCCCTTCGCGCCCGAACTTGAGGCGGTCTACCGGCCGAGCCGCGACAAGATCGTCGACGCCATCACGGCCTGGATGGGGTAGCTTCACTCTTGTCATTCTGAGCGCAGCGAAGAATCTCGGCCTCGCTCCATGCCTCGTCGCCGCGCCAGCATTTCCTCCAAACAGTGGGCCGCCATCCGCCTTTTCGCGATGGACGTGGACGGCGTGCTGACCGACGGCACGGTGACCGTTTCCAGCGGCGGCACCGAGTCCAAGAATTTCTCGATCCTCGACGGCATGGGCATCGTCCGACTGCACAAGGCCGGCGTCGCCGTCGCCTGGATCTCCGGCCGCCCCTCGGGCGCCACCACCCTCCGCGCCACCGAGCTGCGCGTGCCCCACGTCATCCAGGGCCGCACCGACAAGCTGATGGCCCTGCAGGAACTCGCCAGCCAGCTCGGCCTCTCCGCGAAACAGGTCTGCTACATGGGCGACGACGACATCGACGCACCTGCCGTGGCCTGGGCCGGCATCGGTGTGGCGCCCGGCCAGTCCATGCCCGCCGCCCTGAAGGCCGCCGGCTACGTCCCGGCCCGGACCGCCGGCCACGGTGCCGTGCGCGAAGTGTGTGAACATATCCTTGCCAACCGGGGTCAGTGAGCAGCGCGTGACCTCTCCGCTCCGATATCTCCTGCTGATCTTGCTGCCCGGGGCGGCGGCCCTGGCCGCGTCCACCCAAGTCTCCACCACCAAGCCGATCATCAACTTCAGCCTGCCCAGTTTCACGGCCGAGGGCTTCCGCACCTGGCTCGTCCGCGGCTCGGAGGCGCAATACGTCAACCCGGACCGGATCGACGTGAAGGGGCTGACACTCTCCATTTTTTCCGGCAAGGCCGACGGCAAGGTCGACACCCTCATCCTGAGCCCCACCGCCACCGTGCTGCCGGCCGACACGGTAGCCACAGGCACGGACACCATCCGGGTGATCAACGACGAATTCGAGGCGACCGGCTCCGAATGGCGCTACGCCCACAAGGAAAGGAAGGTCACCATCGACAAAAACGTGCGCGTCTCCTTCCGCGCGGAGTTCAAGGACATCCTCAAATGAAATCCCGTTATCCCTTCCTGCTCTGTTGCACCGCCGCCTGCCTGCTGCCCTTGGCCGCGATCGCGCAAAATGTAGCTCCCGAGAACACCGTTATCGAGAGCACCCACGCGGAGATGATAAGCAATGAAAAGGAAGCGGTGACGACCATCACCTTCCGCGACAACGTCCGCGTCACCGGCACCAACATGAAGCTCACCTGCGACTACCTGAAAGTCGTGGTGCTGCGCACGGGTGACCCGACCGCCACGCTGGGCAAGGTCGACAAGTTCCGGTCAATGCTGGCGACGGGCAACGTGCACATCGTGCAGGGCGACCGCGAGGCCGCCTGCGGCAAGGCCGAGGTGCTGCCGGAGGAGGACAAGATCATCCTGACCGAGACGCCGGTCATCGTCTTCCACGACCCCGAGGGCCGCCAAGCCGGGTCCAAGATCACCATGTATCGCGGACAGCGGCGCGTGGAAATCGAGAATCCCATAACGACGCTTCCCCCGGTCAAGGACCTCGGATTCGACAACAAGGATGCAAAGCCCGCCGCCCCGGAAACCCCGAAGACGCCCTGAGCATGGATACCCAACCGCAACCTGACCGCGCCCCTCCGACCACCCTTGTGGCCGCTCCGCCCGCCGCGGCTGGCGGCCCGCCGGGCTCGGCGATCCGCACCGAGGGCTTGGTCAAGGTCTACGGCCAGCGCTCGGTCGTGAACGGCGTCAACATCCACGTGCAGGCCGGCGAGGTCGTCGGCCTCCTGGGGCCCAACGGCGCGGGCAAGACCACCACCTTCTACATGGTGGTCGGCCTCGTGCCCGCGACCTCCGGCAGCGTCTTCATCAATGACCAGGACGCGACCCACCTGCGCATGCACCGCCGCGCCCGGCTCGGCGTCGGCTACCTGCCGCAAGAGCCCTCGACCTTCCGCAAGCTGACGGTCGAGGAGAACGTCCTCGCGATCGTCGAGACTCTGCCCATCGCCTCCTCCGACCGGCCCAAACTGGTCGCCCACCACCTCGCCGAGCTAAGCCTCAGCCACCTTGCCAAACAGAAAGCCTACACGCTTTCCGGCGGCGAACGCCGCCGGCTGGAAATCGCCCGCGCCCTCGTGACCCGTCCGAAATTCCTGCTCATGGACGAGCCCTTTGCCGGAGTCGACCCGATCTCGGTCGCCGAGGTGCAGAAGATCATCCTCGAGCTGAAGCAGCGCGGCATCGGCGTCCTGATCACCGATCACAACGTCCGCGAGACTCTCCGCATCGTGGACCGCGGCTACATCATCCACAAGGGCAAGGTCATGACCGAGGGCTCGGGCGACTTCCTGATCAACGACGAACAGGCGCGCGAACTTTACCTGGGCAAGGACTTCAACCTTTGAAAGGCGGCCGCCTCAAAGCTTTAGGCTTCCGCCCTCCGAATCTTCGCCTATAGCCTACCGCGCAGAGCCCATCGCTTTCTTGCCATGCCCACCAAAGCCATCAACGGCATCACCGTCGCCCATTTCTTCGAGTCCTACCGCGAGAAACTGCTGCTCGACCTGGTGACCGGCGACGCCGGCCTGCACCGGCTGATCCGCGAGGGCTCGATCAACCGCCCGTCGCTCGCGCTCACGGGGTTCTTCAAGTATTTTGCGAACAAGCGCATCCAGGTCTTCGGCGCGGCCGAGATGACCTACCTCAAGACCCTCACGCAGCGCCAGCAGATCGAGATCTTTTCCGAGATGGTGAAGCGCGGCATCCCCTGCATCGTGCTCACGCGCAACTACGTCGCGACCCATCCGATGCTCGCCGTCTCCGAGGAGATGAAGCTGCCCATCTTCCGCACACCGATGATCACGATGAACTTCGTGAACGCCGCCACGCTGTGCATCGACAACGAGTTCGCCGCCTCCGGCACCGAGCACGCCACCACCCTCGACGTGAAGGGCATCGGCGTGATGATCCGTGGCGACAGCGGCATCGGCAAGTCCGAGTGCGCCCTCGCGCTGATCGAGCGCGGCCATTCGCTCGTAGCCGACGACCTCACCGTCATCAAGCTCCTCGACGAACGCGAACTATCCGCCAGCTCCCGCCCGCTCAACCGGGGCTACATGGAATGCCGCGGCATCGGCATCATCAACATCGCCGACATGTTCGGCGTGAAGAGCATCCGCCTCGAGAAACGCATCGATCTCGTCGTCTCCCTCCGCGAGTGGTCGCCCGACGTGATCGAGGAGCGCACCGGCCTCGAGGAAAACTACTACGACATCCTCGGCGTCAAGGTGCCGCACATCGAGTTCTACGTCCGCCCCGGCCGCGACATCGCCCGGCTCGTCGAGGTCGCCGCGCTCGTGCAGGCGCTGAAGAACATGGGCCACGACCCGGCCAAGACTTTCAACGACCGCCTCATCGCCCACATGGCCGAGCAGAAGGCCCCCAAGGTCACGAGCCACAAGGTGTCCTCCGCGCCGTCGCCGTTCGAGGCCCCCGCGAGCGAGGACGACGAGCCCGTCGAGGATCCCGCCTGATTTCATGCCCACCGCCCGCGCCGACCACCGCAGCGCCGATCAGCTGCGCCCGCTCACCTTCGAGGCCCAAATCGCCCCCTACGCCTCAGGCTCCGTCCTCATCGGCTTCGGCCAGACGCGCGTCATCTGCGCCGCCACAGTCGAGAACAAGGTCCCATCCTGGATGCGCCAGCAGGGCGTCAGCGGCGGTTGGGTGACCGCGGAATACTCGATGCTGCCCTACAGCACCCTCGAGCGGAAGCCGCGCGACATCAGCAAGGGCAAGATCGACGGCCGCACCATCGAGATCCAACGGCTCATCGGCCGCTCGATCCGCGCCGTCCTCGACCTGAACAAGCTCGGCGAACACACCCTTTGGATCGACTGCGACGTCCTGCAAGCCGACGGCGGCACGCGCACGGCATCGATCACCGGCGCCTACCTCGCCGCCCGGCTCGCGGTGCAAAAGCTGATCGACGCCAAACGCATCCCGGAGAACCCGTTCACCGACTCCGTCGCCGCCGTCAGCGTCGGACTCTTCGAGGGCCAGCCCCTGCTCGACCTCGCCTACGTCGAGGACAAGGACGCCGAGGTTGACGCGAACGTCGTCATGACCGGCCGCGGCCACTTCGTCGAGGTGCAGAGCAGCGGCGAGCAATCCACCTTTTCCCACGCCCAGCTGCAGGGCCTCCTCGCCCTCGCCGAAAAGGGCCTTCAGGAGCTGACCATGTGGCAGGAGGACTTCCTGGCCAAACACCTGTCCTGAGCCGGGGCCGCCGGCCGCGGCCATCACTTCCCCTATGAAACGTTACATCCACGCCAGAGAAATCCTGCGCTTCGCCCGGCCGCTGCTGGGCGGGGCCATCCTGTTCGGCGCGGCCCTCGCCGCGACCGCCGCCGACACGCCCGCCTGGATCGAGAAGAGCAACCAGCACGCCCAGGTGCTGCTCGATGTCCTGTCCAAGTTCTCCCCCGAGTTCGCCTCCTCCACGGGCATCCCGGGCTTCGATGACAAGGTTGCCGACCTCGGGCCGGGCATCAACGCGCGCACCCGCGCCGCCACGATCGCCGCCCGCGACGAGCTCGCGAAGCGCCTTCTCGGCGAGACCGACCCGCTCGTGCGGCAGGACATCGAGATCCTCATCAAGACCGCCAACGACAACATCGAGAGCAACGAGATCAACGAGCGCCTGACCGCCTCTTTCACCGACGTCGGCCAGCTGATCTTCTTCGGCGAGTTCGGCCTCCTGCAGGACCAGGTCGACGCCGCCCGCCGACCCGCCGCCCTCGCCCGGCTGAAGCGCTACACCGGCCTCGAGGCCGGCACGACGCCGATCGCGGACCTCGCCAAGGCGCGCTTTGCCGAGGAGGCCGCCGACCCGAAGCGCCTCGGGCCCTTCAAGGACAAGATCGTCCAGAGCATGGCCAACACCGGCCGCTACGTCGCCGGCATCCGCGGCCTCTACAAGAAATACGGCCTCGACAAGCTGGACGGCGCCGGCGCCGCGCTCGACGCCTTCGAGAAGCAGCTGAACGATTACAACGCCTGGGTGAAGGCCACCGTGCTCCCGCGCAGCCGTGACGACTACAAGCTCCCCGCCGAGCTCTACGCCGACAACCTCAAGCAGGTGGGCCTCGACATCCCGCCGCAGGAACTGATGCACAAGGCCCTGCTGTCGTTCGCCGAGATCCGCAACGAGATGCAGACGCTCGCCCCGCTCATCGCGAAGGCCCACGGCTTCGCCGACCCCGACTACCGCGCCGTCATCCGGGAGCTCAAGAAGGACCAGATCCCGAAGGACGAGGTGGAATCCTACTACGCCGGGGTTATCAAGCAGATCGAGGAGATCATCGTGCGCGAGCACATCGTCACCCTGCCCGGCCGCGCCATGATCATGCGTCTTGCCTCCGAAGCCGAAAACGCCGCGCAGCCCGCGCCGCACATGCAGCCCCCGCCGCTCATCAACAACAAGGGCGAGCGCGGCCAGTTCATCCTCACCACCGGCAACCCGCCGGCCGCGGGCGGCCAGACCGTCGGCTACGACGACTTCACCCACCGCGCGGCCGCGTGGACCCTGACGGCCCACGAGGGCCGGCCCGGCCACGAGCTGCAGTTCTCCGCCATGGTGGAACGCGGTGTCTCGCTCGCGCGCAGCCTGTTCGCCTTCAACAGCGTCAACGTCGAGGGCTGGGCCCTCTACGCCGAGGCCGAGATGAAGCCCCACGAGCCGCTCGAGGGCCAGCTCTTCGCGCTGCAGGCCCGTCTCCAGCGCGCCGCCCGCGCCTTCCTCGACCCGATGCTCAACCTCGGCATGATCACGCGCGAACGCGCCCACGACATCCTTACTCAGGATGTCGGCCTCTCGGAAGCGATGACCCAGCAGGAGGTCGACCGCTACACCTTCCGCGCCCCCGGACAAGCCACGGCGTATTTCTACGGCTACCAGAAGATCATGGAGCTGCGGACGGCAACGGAGGTCACGCTTGGGCCGAAGTTCAATCGGCAGGCCTTTAACGACTTCATCATCGGCGAGGGCTTGCTGCCGCCGGAGCTGCTCGCCAAGGCCGTGCGGGAGAAGTTCGTGCCCGCGCAGCTGGCGGTGAAGTAAGCAGCCGGCAAACCGGGACTTTCATGGGCGGGCCGATCGGGCCCGCCCTCTTTATTTCTGGGCCGCCGCTTCCTTGAGGGCGGCGAAGTCGCCCTTCTCACAGTGCTGCACAAAGCCCTCGGTGACCGACTTCAGGTCCTCCCAGCGGCGACGGATGTCCTTCGCCTCGGTCTTGGTGATCTGGTTGTCCGACGCCGCCACGGCGATAACCCCCAGCATGTCGGCAAATTCCTGCACGATGCTGTTCGTCGAGGGGATCAGCTGCCGGGCGTCCGGCTTCACCTTGGAGTTGGTGATGAAGAAGCCCCCGGCCAGCTCGCAGACCCACTGGGCAATGCGCTCGTCATGGGTGATGCGAACGAGCTGCTCGACGCGATCGAGCGGGTTGCTGGCGCCGCTGGCCGCGCCCTCGTCGGGTGGCTCGGCCCATTTGTAGATGAGCGAGAGGGAAAGGCCCATTTCCCCGGCGATCTGCTTCGCGCTGGTCTTCTTCAGCACTTCCTTGAGCAACTCATGGGATTGCATACGGCGGCCATGTTGCCGGACGCCGGGATCAACGCAATCACCGACCGGCCGGCCCGGGGGACCGCGGGGCGGAAAGCGCCGCGCATTCCCCGTCATAAGCCGGGCGCACAAGGCGCCCTACCGCAATGAATGCGGGAAAATAACTCGCGGATGCGCACCTTTTTTCGTGTCTTTCCCCCGGCCTTTCTGGCAAATCTTCGGTCCCACTTTCCCATGAACATTCACGAGTATCAGGCCAAGGCTCTCTTCGAAAAATACGGCGTGCCGGTCCCCAAGGGCGCCGTCGCCACCACGCCCGAGGAATTTATCACCGCGCTGTCGCAGCTCCCGGAGGGCCCGACGATGGTCAAGTCCCAGATCCACGCGGGCGGCCGCGGCAAGGGCACCTTCACCAACGGCTTCAAGGGCGGCGTGAAATTCTGCAAGACCAAGGCCGACGCCAAGGACATGGCGGCCAACATGCTCGGCAACACGCTCGTCACCGTCCAGACCGGCCCCGCCGGCCGCAAGGTCCAGACGATCTACTTCACCGTCGCGAGCGACATCAAGAAGGAATACTACCTCGCCATCCTCCTCGACCGCGTGAGCTCGAAGCCCGTCATCGTCGCCTCCACCGAGGGCGGCGTCGAGATCGAGAAGGTCGCGCACGAGACGCCCGAGAAGCTCTTCAAGGTCCTCGTCGACCCGGCCTACGGCCTCGCCGACTTCCAGGTGCGCGAACTCATCTTCAAGCTGGGCTTCGTCGGCGCCGAGGCGAAGAACGCCGCCAAGCTCATCCGCAACCTCTACACCGCCTTCTGGGAGACCGACGCCGCGATGATCGAGGTCAACCCGCTCATCACCACCCCGACCGGCGAGGTCCTCGCGCTGGACGCCAAGGTGTCCTTCGACGACAACGCCCTCTTCCGCCACCCCGAGATCGTCGCCTTGCGCGACCTCAACGAGGAGGACCCGAAGGAGATCGAGGCCTCCAAGCACTCGCTCAGCTACATCGCCCTCGACGGCAACATCGCCTGCCTCGTCAACGGCGCCGGCCTCGCCATGAGCACGATGGACATCATCCAGCACTACGGCGGCACGCCGGCCAACTTCCTCGACGTGGGTGGCGGCGCCTCCAAGGACCAGGTCATCGCCGCCTTCAAGATCATCCTCGGTGACAAGAACGTGAAAGGTATCCTCGTGAACATCTTCGGCGGCATCATGGACTGCAACGTCATCGCCACCGGCATCGTGGCCGCGGTCAAGGAGGTCGGCCTCAAGCTGCCGCTCGTCGTCCGCCTCGAGGGCAACAATGTCGCCGCCGGCAAGGCCACCCTCGCCGCCTCCGGCCTGGCGCTCGTCTCCGGCGACACCATGGCCGACGCCGCGCAGAAGATCGTGAAGCTCGTCGCCTAGCGACGAGCCGTTGAAAGGTGAAAGTTGAAGGTTGAAAGACCCAACGCCCAAGCCTTCAGCCACCGATCTTTCAACTTTCATCCTTCAACTTTCAACTCCGCCTTAAAGATGAGCATCCAAGTCAAGGAACTCGCGTTTGTCTTTCACCCCGTCACGGACATCGCGCGGGCCCGGAAATTCTACGAGGGGTTCCTTGGTCTGAAGACCGGCGTCCAGGTTGAGTTTGGCCCCGGCCAATGGTGGATTGAATTCGACGTCGCCGGCCAGGCCCTCGCGATCTCGAACGCCATGCCCGACGGCAAGCCCCAGGCCAGCCTGACGCTCGAGGTGGCCGACCTCGATGCCGCCGTGCAGACGGCCAAAGCCGCCGGTGTCACGATCGCGTTCGAGGTCATGGAATTCCCTCCGTGCCGCATGTTCGCGATCAAGGATCCCGACGGCAACCAGATCGGCCTCCACCAGCGCAAGGCCCAGGCGTAAACGAACGTCCCGCTTCACCACCCGTCACCGCTTCCCATCCAATTTTAAAATGAGCATCCTCATCACTCCTGAAACGAAGATCATCGTCCAAGGCATCACCGGCGACTTCGGCGGCCGCCATGCCAAGCTCTCCCTCGACTACGGCACCCAGGTCGTCGCCGGCGTCACGCCCGGCAAGGGCGGCCAGTTTTTCGAGCATGGCACGCACAAGGTGCCGATCTTCAACTCCGTCGCCGACGCCGCCAAGGCCACCGGCGCCAGCGTCTCCGTCATCTTCGTGCCGCCGCCCTTCGCCGCCGACGCCATCCTCGAGTGCGTCGACGCCGGCCTCGACCTCGCCGTCGCCATCACCGAGGGCATCCCGATCAAGGACATGATCCGCGTAAAGCGCGCCATGCAGGGCAGCAAGACCCGCCTCCTCGGCCCGAACTGCCCCGGCATCGTGACGCCCGGCACCGGCAAGGATTCCTTCGGCGGCTGCCGCATCGGCATCGCCCCCGGCTACATTCACAAGAAGGGCCACGTCGGCGTCGTCTCCCGCTCCGGCACGCTCACCTACGAGGCGGTCTTCCAGCTCACCTCGAAGAACATCGGCCAGACGACCTGCGTCGGCATCGGCGGCGACCCGGTCAACGGGACCAACCACCTCGACATCATCAAACTCTTCAACGCCGACCCCGAGACGCACGGCATCATCCTGATCGGCGAGATCGGCGGCAACGCCGAGGTCGAGGCCGCTCGCTGGATCAAGGCCAACTGCAAGAAGCCCGTTGCGGGGTTCATCGCCGGCGCCACGGCTCCGGCCGGCCGCCGCATGGGCCACGCCGGCGCGATCGTCGGCGGCGCCGAGGACACCGCCGCGGCCAAGATCGCCGTCTTCAAGGAATGCGGCATCGAGGTCGCCGCGACGCCCTCCGACATGGCCGACGCGCTCCTCCGCTCCGCGAAGGCCAAGGGCGTGACCCTGAGCTAAGCCGGGCTGGGTTAACTTCTCGAAGGCCGGGACAATGTTCCCGGCCTTTTTCATGCCTGCGATCAGCCGTCGTTCAGCGCGGCACGACGATCTCGAGCTTCACCTTGCAGCCCAACGCGGCGGCAGTGCGCACCAGCGTCGTGAGGGTGAGAGACGTGTTCGCGGGATCCAATGTCCGGTTCAGCGCGGCCCGGCTCGTTTCCAGGGTCTGCGCCAGTTCGGAGAGCGTGAGTTCGCGCCGCTCCATTTGCCGCGACAAGGCCGCGGCGATCAGCTGCTTGAGTCGGGCCGTCTCCGCTTCCCAATAGATGCCCTCCTCGCGGAGGTGCTCCACCGATTTCTCCTCAAAACGCAGCCTCTTGTCCGTATTCATGCCGCATTCCTGGGGCAGAGACCGCACGAAGGCAATCCAGCTGTATCATTTAAGATACAATCTTGTCTGGTTATCTCCCCATTCCGCTCGCTAAACCATCCATTTGCAGTCATTTGCCCCGCCGGTCCCCGGCTCCCGAAGTTTTACTAAAATTCTTCTGGCGTAAGCCGCGGGAGTTTGCACGCTCCGCCTTGCATCAGGAAAGGATCGATTGGAAACAGTCGGTTCTGCCAACCGGGTCTAGGAGTGATCACGGTGGTTTCGAGTGACGCAAGTCACCCGGATGTGAGAGGGGTAAAACCCTCTAACAAAAAACTCCTCCAAAAAAGCGAAAAAGCCGCCTGATGCCCTCAGGCGGCTTTTCGTTTTTCGGAAAAACCCTGGTGCGCGAACGATTAATTAAAACTCAACCGCTCACGCATCATGTCCAACCTCATCACCCTAGCCTCCCTTCGCATCAGCGAAGCGAACCCGAACCACCACCTCTGGAACAACAACGGAACGTGGTTCCTCCACTACACGGTCTATCCGACCCCCTTCACGAAGGAGCGCATCCGCCGCTCCCTCGGCACGAAGGACGTCAACATTGCGCGCGAGCGCCGTGATCAGTTTTTCAGCCATCTGGCCAAGCAGAACACGACCCCGGTCCTCAGCGGCCAGGTCGCCGTCGCCTGAGCCCGATTTTCAGCCATAGAAATACACCGGGGGGCGCGCCGCAAGGCGCGCCCCTTTTTCTTGGGTGGCTTGTTTTCAATGGAGGCGGGGTGACCTCACCCCGTGGATCGCTGGGGGGCCCGTCTCCTGACGGGCCGCGGCCGATCTGAAGATCGGCC
>Ga0265327_10003305_pt1 | contig 15617 bp, 7 predicted proteins | sample 41621metaG_FD_202089 | JGI IMG/M metagenome (GOLD analysis project Ga0265327, IMG submission 202089) | Rhizosphere microbial communities from Carex aquatilis grown in University of Washington, Seatle, WA, United States - 4-16-21 metaG | ecosystem: Host-associated > Plants > Roots > Rhizosphere >... | reverse complement strand
CAACTCATCGCCGGTCTGGTTTTCCTGCAGACTTACTGTCCCATCCTCCCAGGTGCTCAGCGTATGACATCCATCATACGTAAGAATGGCCTGCGTCCTTGTCGATCTGTAGCCAGCGGCGGTTCGAATCATCTTTCCCTCAGCGCGGTCCCATATCCGAACTGTGCCGTCCTCGCCATGAGTGATGATGCTGCTTCCGTCAGCGGAAAACCGTACGACAACTGACCCAGAATGCTGCTCAAGTGTATGGACCAGCCTTCCCGTGGCCGTGTCCCACACCCTCGCCCTGCCATCGTCATTCCCGGAAACGACAGACGCGCCATCCGGCGCGAACGCCAGGGAAGTGACACCCCAGTTGACTGTTCCGTTGCTCCGAATCTCTTGATTCTTTCTCGTGGGGTTATCGAGCGAACGAATCAGCTCGCCTGTCATACCCTCCCAGATCTTTACCACTCCGTCCTTGGTCGCCGTGACGATCAGTTTTCCGTTGGGAGAGAACGCAGCCATGTGTATACACTGATCGTATTCTGTCGTCAGTTGCAGTGTCTTGATTTCGGTCTCATTTGTCGTGCTCCACAATCGCACCGCGCGGTTGGAATGCAACTTGCCGAAGCCCGTATCTTCGTACAGGTGTGACGTCATCGTTAAAAAACGGCGCCCATCCGGCGAGAGAACCACGTCGCTAAGTGGCCGCAAATGTTCTTTCCAGATTCCGACTGTCTTCGCTGACGCAAAGTCCCACAGGCGAACGGTTCGATCTTTGCTCCAAGTCAAGATGTGCCGTCCGTCCCTGGAAAACTCGGCAGAGAAAACAGGACCAGTATGGCCGATCAGAGACTTCACCACCTTGCCCGTGGCGACATCCCAGATCTGTACGGAGTTGGCGCCATCAGCAAGCGTCACGCAGCGACCATCCGGCGAGAACCGCGGGCGTATTCTGGCAAACGTAAAATCTGCCGCCCCCTGACCTTGAAAGACTCGCAACTCTTTTCCAGATTTCACATCCCATAATCTGGCCTGCGAGTCGCCACCTCCACCAGTCAGTAACAATTTCCCATCAGCTGACAGTTCGGCCGTACTCAATGCTTGATGCCCCAATTGAACAACCAGATTTGGGCGTGCATCTTGCCCGTTGGGAGGTTGTTCCTGCGCGCCCAGCGGTGATCCCACCGAGCTGGAAATCCATAGAATGTAAACCAGCATCGCGAACCCTGGCCGGGATCCGGCGCCATTCACCGTGTGGTGATGTCCGGTGAGTCTTAGACTGGTCATGTTCACTTTCCGATGCACAACGAGCCTCGCGGATGTGGGTTGATCTCACCAATTTTGGGCAACGTTGTACAGGGATCGAGCGGATCGAACACAGTCCCATGTAGACAGAAGCCGTGAAAATTAGAGCGAGTCGCGGGAATTGAAGCCATCGATGACCAGCGGAGCGTTCGGATGACGCGGCAGCAGGGGTTTGGATGTTTTCATTCCCGATGTTGGCAGCACCGCGTCGTTGGTCGCGTCTGTCATCGGGCCGGCAGGGCAAGTGCCCCGCAACGGGATCACGACGTAATCGTTCACTGGTAGGCGAGGGGGACAGACCATCATGGCTATTCGGACGAGGGGTTCGCCGCAGTACACGGTTTCGATCGTACCTATACGAGAGACATCGAACGTGGCGTCAGCGTTTCGTGTTGATGCAGGGATTCTGAAGTTTGCCTTCAACAATCGCTGGTGCAAAGCGCTTATCGCTGCGATCTCTGGACAATCCGGGCTTGGGGAGATTCCGAATCCTCGCGACGGCTGTAGGCAGTCGCGATCCAAGCCACGCGTGCCAGATAACATGCAACTCCCGCCGCAAGCATCGCCGCTCCTGCCAGTTCCCCTTCCAGTCCGGGGGCGTTATACAAATTCTGAACGAAATTGATCGCGGGCTCTGAAAACATGGAAGATTTCCTGGTGGGGTCGCTTGATGCGTTTTTTTGACGATCGACGCCATTCCTTCGACGGGGAAAATGACTTGGTCTCGTTCAAGTCCGGTCATGGATGTCGTCCGCATTAGCAGAAACGCAATGAATTGCTGAACCGGACACCAAAACTGGAATCTCGAACGCGGATGCACCGAGATATACAATTCCGGCTGGCCGGCGCTTGTGCCCGCGTGGCCGACCCGAATTGTCACAATTCCAACCATCGTGGCTGGCACTCGCCCGACCGCACGTGTCCAATCGAGCAGCCGGCGCGAACAGGCCAACCTTTCAGGAGCGAACCCGTGAGCGAAGCGGATCATGTTGACAATTCCGTGGCAGCGGAACAGGACAAGTGATGCCTGTGCAACGGCCGAACTCGTCATCTGCGACGAATCGGAGCCGCGAATCATCACGAGCGTGAAAACTCAATGCCCACAGGAATGCGGGCCTGTTTGAAGCAATGGACATCTGCCACTGCGGCGCCCTCCACCTCAATCTCCGTGAATGTCAAACACGTTTTGAAGCAGACACAGAATGCCACTTCCCATCCAACTGAAGTTTCAAAGACCAATCTGGCCGTGGCTGGCTCTAGCATTGCTCAGCCTGTCTGCCACCGCCGAAGAACCGGCGCCACCAGCCCTCTACCAGCGCCACCCTCTCTTCGCTGACACCTTTAATCAGGACTCCCGCGCCGATTACGCAACCACAGGGACTGTCGGCTGGGAGCCTGGCAAACTGGAACTCACGCCCAAATCCTCGGTCACACGCCAAATCAAAACCGGATCTTGGATTGAACTGAAAGCCGCGTTTGCCCCGTCGGACCCCACTCCTGAGAACCCCACGGCTGATTTCCATCTGACGCTGCAGTTCGACATGGCCACAGAGTTGCAGATTACCCTTCATTCAACATGGACTAAAGCAGGAATCACTCGAGAATTGATTGTCTACGACACCCCGCCAGCAGGCTCAACCCTCTTGGCTCAACCGCAAGAACTCAGACGATGGGACATCTCCGGGAAGAACACAATTCACTGGGCCCTGACCTATCGCTATGGCCTGCTCTCGGTCCGATTCCCAGATGAGCAAGACAACCTCACTTATACCGCCTATGCGCCAAAATGGATGGCTAACGTCTCAGGCGTCCGCATCAGGGCCAACGGATCGAATCTGCAAATTCGTCACCTCTCCGCAAGAGGCACCGCTCCTCCCATGCTGCTCGCCGCAGACGACTTGAACACCCTGATCGACCCAGGCAAGTTAAATGCCGAAATGATGAAGCTGACCGTCGAGTTGAAATACGACGAAGCGATGTCACTCGCACTCAAACTCCATCACATTAACGAACGCGTGTTTGGAAACGACCACTTGAGCACCGCGAGCTCCCTTCATACGATGGCGAACCTTCACTTCAGAAAGAACAATTTCACCGTCGCCGAATCACAATTGGCGAAAGCCATTGCCACATACGAACATGCAATTGGCGCCTCTCACCCGGGGCTTCTTTTCATCCTTAACGATCTTTCCAACATCTACAACATCACGTCGAGATTCCAACAATCCGAGGTCCTTCAAAAACGTCGCATCGCCATTTGTGAAACCGCATTCGGATCTGAGAGCCTGCCGGCCGCCTTCTCAACACTTGATCTCGCCTATGTACATATCGCGACCGCACGATTGTCTGACGCAGAAGCAGCTTTAAATCGCGCCTTGAATATTATCCAACTAATTCATGGCCGTGACCATCCGCAGACAGCGGTCGTATTACAGGGCCTGTGTCGTGTGTATTTGCTTCTGGGCGATAATGAAAAGGCAGAAGCTCTCGCCAAGCGGGCCTTGCAAACGATGGAGACGAACTTTGGCCCGGAGAATGAATTTACTATCGCTGCGAAGACAACTTTGGCAGAAGCGTATGCAAGCACTTTTAACGATGCTGATTGCAAACTACTGGCAGAACAGGTGCTTGCTTCGCAAACGAAGCTCTTAGGGAAAGACAATCTTGAGACGGTGCCGACACGAATACTCCTGGCAAGCATCCTGTTAAAATCTGGCGATTCTGATTCTGCCCTAGCTCTATGTGAGGATGCCTTGGAGTTGCAGGAGCGAGTTCTTGGAAGCACAAATCCGGCGACGGCAATGACCTATTTCGCGATTGCAGCAATCCACGGGAGTTCCTGCGACTGGGTGAAGTCTATTCCCCTGTTTGAGAAGGCATTCAACATATTTGAAGAGAGATTAGGGCCTCTCCACCACCAAACTTTGGCTGGCTTAATGGCATTATCCCTTTCGTATCTCTCGCTTGGAGATCATGACGCCGCTGATCAATTGTGTTCAAAGGCGATCGCACGGATTGAGGACAATAACGGCGAACACCATCAAAATATGCTCATTTGTCTTGCGATTCAGGGGCGAGTACGCGAAATGAAAGGAGATTATGGAGCGGCCGAATCGAGTTATCTGCGCGCACTTGAGCTGAGAATTACTCCGGACCATCCTATGTACGTGCCGATTCACGAAGGCATGTGTTACCTCTACAAACGTATGAGGGACTACCAAAGGGCTGAGACAAGCGCGCGGCGGGCGATCCAGATGTATCAATCGACACTTGGAGGCGAACATCCGCGCATCACTGTCCCCCAAACGGAACTTTCTTCGTTATACTTAATATTGGGCAATACCGAGGCGGCAGAGACACTCTCGGCACAAGTGTTTTCCATCGAAGAGAGAGCCCTGGGGGTGGACCACATCCGCACGACGACGATCGAAAATCGCGCGATGGTTCTGCGAGCGCAAGGCAAGGTCGAAGAATCGCTGGCGCTCTGCCGCCGCGCCGTGGGAACTCAGCTTGGGCGATTGAACAAGACCGCAGCAATTCTGACTGAACAACAGCAACTGATGATGACAAGTGCGGCAATTGATTCTCTGAGCCTCTGGTTGACGTTGAGTGGAGACAATCCGACGGTAGCCGATGCGTGGGAACCTGTTCTTGCGTGGAAGGGAATCACAACCAGCCGTCAGCAGTTGCTGCTTCGATCATTGCGCGACGACCCGGACTTTGTTGAGTATGCAAGAGCCGGACGCAAGCTAAGCTCGCTCACGCTGAATCCGCCACGTCCCCCCAATGACCCCAAGGCTCTTCTCGCGTGGAAGCAGAACGAAGCATCGACACGGCGTCATTGGGAAGAAGAGTTGTCCAGGGCGACGGAGAAGTTCGAATCACTGGAGAAAATCCTTTCTCAAAAGGCCAACGTATTTCAGGCAGAACAACGGCGTCGGAAAATGACGGCAAATGACATTGCGATGTCTCTTGCCGCTCAATCCAAATCCACCGCGCTTGTGGATCTGATTGTCTACGAACATTCCGAAAAGCAAATTGAGCCGCGAGAAGATCGAGTCGCGGCATTTGTGGTCCTGCCATCGGGAGTGATTCATCGCGTGGAGTTGGGGAGTTTTGATGCCATTTCCAAAGCACTGGTGACGTGGCGTGAGGCTCTCGTCATGCGACAACCAGCGACGACAAGCGGAATGGCGGCGAGGAAGCTTGTCTGGGAGCCGTTGGCCGCGCACCTGGACGGAATCGAACAAGTGCTCATTTCCCCAGACCGCGACCTTGCGCAAGTACCCTGGGGAGCGCTGCCGGGAAAAAGGCCGGGGACGTTCCTGTTGGAGGAACGGCTGATCTCGATCATTCCGATACCGCAGTTGCTGCCGGAACTCCTGCAGCGTGAACCGTCGCCCGGTCCCCCGAAGTCAGTACTCTTAATGGGCGGAATTGACTATGGCCACCGCGAAAATCCTGCGCCGGCAACAGTAAAGGCCCCCAAGACATTGATTGTGGGACGTTCCGCCATCGGTCGCGAAACCGCGGACGGCCTCTTGCAATTTGGACCGCTCCCTGGCACCACACAAGAGCTGAAGGCCCTTCAGGAAATATGTCGGAGCGATTCCGTGCGGGTGTTGACTAGGACTGATGCCACGGAGCAGTCCTTTCGAGACTTGGCCACTCAATCACAGTGGTTACACATTGCAACACACGGGTTCTTCGCTCCGAAGGAGCTGACGAAACCGAGCCGACTGGATGCGTTCGAGGGGTTGCCGGCAATGAACGGCGTCCCCAAATCGGCCGGACCCCATCCCGGATTGCTTTCCGGGATGGCGTTTGCGGGCGCGAACATTCATCCCGATCCGGGGCAGGACGACGGAATTCTCACCGCGTTGGAAGTCACCGGTCTCGACCTGTCGCATGTCGACGGAGCGGTCCTGTCAGCCTGCGAAACCGGGCTGGGAACAGTCGCTGGTGGCGAAGGACTGCTTGGCCTGCAGCGATCATTTCAGATGGCAGGCGCCAAGACTGTCGTGGCCAGCCTGTGGCAGGTCAGCGACCACGGCACGCAAACGCTGATGACAGAATACTACACGAACCTCTGGGAGAAAAAACTCTCGAAACTGGAAGCTCTTCGCCAGGCGCAGCTGACGATGCTGCGTGGCTACGATCCCAGGAAGCAGACATTGACCCGAGGACTGGTGCGGCTCGACAAACCAGAAGCCGATTCCGAGCCATCCACCGGAGAATGCCCCCCTTATTTCTGGGCGGCATTCCTGCTGTCCGGTGATTGGCGATGATTGCCGTTCTTACAAGAACGCGCCGCACCATCTCAGGGAACGAGCCGCCACGTCTGCACCACAATTGCAGGGGTTGTTGGGGAGTCGACTTCGATCCCCCGGGTTCCTGCGTTGAATGCTGCGCGCTGCAGAAGTTTGTTGAACGGGGTTTGTGGGCCTTTTGACCCACCTTCAGGACCACGTTTCAAGGCCTCCACCACCTGCAGCGGCTCCTGTTCCAGGATGGTGAAGTCCGGCTGTTCCTTCTGGACCGACATTGGAATGGCAAACACAGCCAGACCCTCCTGGCCGATCGAGTTGTTGGCAACACTCATTCGAGCCTTCGCAAACGTTACCGGTTTTCCTCGGCCGACTGCGACGCTCCGCAGGACCTGAATTCGCAGATTCGCATCAAGATAGAAGGCCGTAACCCATAAGTCTTCCGATCCCTCATTGCGCCCTCGGAAAAGGACCCGATCCTGATCCTTCAAGACCCCGGAGCGAACGATCTCGCCTTCGCGATCATTTTCATCGCGGAATCGGACGACTTCGACAGTCAAACCGTGTGATTCGTCTTCATTTGCCGCACTGGCTCCCCGCGCAATACGCCACAGGTTTTCCCATTTGAAAATCTTCGGCAGATCTCGTTCCAGCCCTCCGATGACGGCAACCTGATCCGTGGGGAGGTACTGGCCAAACACCCTTGGAAAGCGGCGACTGTCGTTGGAATCAACGTCCGGGCCAGGTTTGCTGGCCTCGCGAACTCGTCCTTCGCCAGCGATGAGAAAGACCATTTCCTGCGTCAATCCGGCCACGCCGTATTCCGACTTCGCCTGCGCAGGGCTGACGGTTCGAAGCACCCAGTCCGCCTTCTCTTCAGCAGTCAAAACAACCATTTCCCGCGTTGCGGCCGACAATTTTGCGAAAGCTGGCTGGATTGAGTCCGCCAGGAAGAGTTTCACCCCGAGATCACCCACATCACGTCGGACCAATTCTACAACAGCCAGATCGGGGACTTGATCTGCGGCGATCAACGGTTGCTCCGAATCTGCCGAAAGTCTGGCAGGCGATACCGACGCAGAAGAAACCTCTGCAGAATCGATGACGACATGCCCCAAGACCAGTTTTGGATCTCGCGAGTCAGTCACCGGAGGATGGATTGCGAGCAATGATCCCTTTGTCAGGCCGTGCAAAGTTCCAGCATTCAGCGTGAGCTGGTTCCGGGCGCCTCGATGGATCACGACTGCGGGACGATCGGGCCAGGCATTCAATCCAAGGACCTGTCGATGGAGATCCCCTTCGGCAAACGGAGTTGGCTGGCGGGCTCCACGGGTTGACCGGTATTCGGCCGCTAACAACCGTGAAAGCTCTCCGTAGCTCAACGGAGTTTTTCGCGTCGAAATGGTCTTGATCAGGCTGAAACTTAACATCCCATAATAGTTCTCTGGAACTTGGGGAGCCCCCACAGGAAACGGAAGTTCCGGCGCCGTTTCAAAAGCCTGCGCCGCGTAGAAGGCAACAAGGCTTCCTTTCGCATCAGTGCGCGACGGCGCAATCACTTCTTCTTCGGACACACGTCGGCCAGCAGCGGTTGCGGCCGCCACTGCCTTTCGGGCACGCTCCACGGCATCGCTGATTGCTTTGGCAGGAATCTTCAGATCCGATGGATTAACCAGACGATCAATCTCTCTCGCCTCGCCGCGAGTCATCGTTCCGGAGTGACACGAATCGACCACCAGCAGGACGTGCGCCCCCTTGTCGCGCAGCTGGTTCAACCAGCCGCCGATTTGATTATCCGTCAACGCGTTTCCCGCGGCTCCACCTGACACATCGTTGACATCGGCGGGGAGAAAGACTTCGTCCATTCCGTCCGGTTCGGGATTCTTCGGATCAAGCGGATCCTGATCCTCGGGAATCGGGATCTGAACACCATGCCCACTCAACACGATCACGACTCGACTGTCAGGCCCCGCCTTGGCGATCAGCGTTTCAAATCCACGCACGATGTTGGCATAGGTTGGGCGAGTCGCTTCGTCGGTGTCTGACCACCCAACCAACTCGATGACCCCATTCTTCGGGAATGCAAATCCCTGCGGATCCGTCAGCAGGGTTGCCCACTTCGGGATATCATTGGCCGGTCCGAATAGTTCCCTGACGCCGGGTTGGTTCGGATACTTGGTGCAACCCACCAGAAGCGCGAGATCTCTGGGCTCGGCCGCATTGACGCCTGTAGCCGCAAGACATGCCAGAGCAGTCAGCGCCAGGACGCGAAGAGAATTGGAACTTGGCATCGCACTACCCCCGTCTTGAATGACAGAATGGAATTGTCAAACAGGTTCTGTCTGAAGAAAGGCATGTCCGCCTCAACGGCAACGTTCATGGGCAAGCCAGGGGGGGCAGACCCATGAGCGGCGCCCCTCAACGCGCATCGAACGCGTAACCGTTCACGGGCAAGCGAGGGGGACAGACCCATTTTCACGGACAAACGGCGCTTTGGAGTCTTATCGCGTCCATGGAAGATGTTTGTTTTTCGCCGCGAAAATGCGTCAGTCCCCGACCCGTGAACGGTTACTCGAACGCGAAGGGCGGTCGATGGTTGGCTACGATTCATGACCTGCTTTTCAAGCAGCCTCATCTAGTTGATGAAGAACTTGAACTCAACATGGTTCCCCTGAACGTCAAGTCCCGTGGCGACATCACCGAATTGATCAAAAGCAACGACCGAAACGAATGGAGCAAACTGAGCCCAGGGCGACGGAATGATTTGCTGAGAATTGGGAGCGATCCATCCACAGTCCACGCCGTTAATGACAACTCGAAAGGGGAAATCCGTGTTATTGAAGACTTTGACAAAATGAACTCCCTTGTCGCGCTCGCCAGATTTGGCCCTGGCCGCCACTTCAGCTTCTTCCCCGGCAGCTTTGGCGGATAAACCGCGAAGCTCTTTGGCAGCGGATTCATCGCCAATCAAGGCGGCTATCGCCTTCAGTTCGGCACTTTTCCGCCGCAGCCTGGCGATTTCGACTGCTTCCTTCTCCAGGGTGGCCGCCGTCAGGTCCGCCTTCTTCCCTGTCGCCTCTTCTGCGGAGCCTAATTCAACGGCGATCAAGGCGAGTGCATGGGGATCCATCTTCCGACGCGCCGAAAGCAATCGCTGGCTCAATGTCTCGATGGACTCAAACGGCAAACCAAACGTCTTCTGAAAATCGGGAATGGGCTTCGCTTCGACTCGCTTCAATTCAATGCCACGGTCCTTCTCCGCGCCAGGCTTGGCGCGGTCAGTATCGGCAGCTGAGGCCGCAACGCGCATCAAACAGAAGGCTGCGACTGCGAGGGGCATAACAGGGGACTTCATCGTCAACATGGAACTCACCTTTCAGAGCGCCGCCGCGATGACTTGAGTCGCGGAAGCAAGCGTGTTTTCGCCATTTCCGAGCGAAGCGCGTGGAGCATCGAACACCGATGCTCCACCGAAACGGGTACCGTTGAAGCAGGCAATTCTCTACGGAATGACGTGGCCCAGAACAACGAAAATCGTAGCGTCTACACCTTCACCGTTCCAGCGATGCCATTCGCCTTCAATAAGTCACGCTCACTGGGTAACCGTTCACGGGCATGCCAGGGAACAGACCCATTTTCACAGGCAAGCAAGTGGGGACTTCAATAAGGCAGGACAATCGGCACGCCACCATTTGGTTGAATGACTTCAAAGCGCTGCCCATTATAGCCGTTGTAAATATCGATCCGCCCCTGCGGCGTCACGATATCCTGCAAGACTCCATTCGGTGTGAACTGCACATGATCCACGCCGCCCCCCGCCAGGGGAATGTTGAAGCCCGGGTTGTAACCAGGGTTGAATGCAGGATTGTACCCGGGATTGTACCCGGGATTGAATGTCGGGTTGTATTGAGGATTGTAGCCAGCATTGTGATGGTGATGGTGATGATGTTGAGCCGAGGCGGTTTCCGTCACCCACAGCACCGCCCCACATACGAGGGCGACACTCAAAACGCGTTGCATCAATTTCTGTCGCGACATGACAATTCCCCTTTGGACCGCTTGGCCCCCTGAATTCCTGCCGAAGCATCCGATCCGGCCAACCTGGCCGGTGATGTGCTTCACACCAGGAAAAACGCAGAGCAAATCGAAGTCGGACAAGAAATCTTTTGCAGTTTCAGCAGAAGATTCCGCCGGAAGCGCCGGTCAGTGACTTTCGATTGCTCGAATCACCGCATCCACAAGATCCATCACGAGTTGAGGCAAATCACGCTCCGCGCGTTCCAATGACGGCAGCTCGATTACGCCCCGTTCGCCTCGAAGCCGCAGACGGACTTTGACGACCCCGTCCACAACGACATACGAGCCCTTTAATTGGAGGGCGCCGGTGAGATCATCGGCGTCCACGTAAACGAATGGAACGCCACGCCCTGGCTGCCCGCGACCGACGGGCTGACTGGCAGAAGCGAGTGATTGCCGAATCAGTGCAGTCAGCCGAAGTGTGTCTTCATCTTCATCACGATTGAGGATTGACGGACGTAGTAAAAGCGGCTTGGGGTCTGCCTTGGGAAGCTTCTGCCGATCGGCTTCGAGCAATTGCCCGATATCAAAGCTTGCCCCGCGCGGCGCCATGATTTGAGGCCGCTGGATTCCGCCGATTTCCCCAGCCAGGAACGGCACCCGGTCCGCCGCATACTGAAACAACGGGCTGACGTCGACAAATTCCCCCTCCCGCAATGCCGGCCCGCGCAGTCCCTGCAAGATCGCATACGTCAGCAGTCCCTGTGAGTACTGCGAAGCCTCATAGCTGACTCGATCGGCAGCACAACCCATCAGGACGTGAAAGCCAGTTCGGTCTCGAAGTCGGTCGATGGCCCGCACCTGGTTGCTGCTCAACGAGCGATGTTCCATGAGTTTCGTCGCGGCAGCGCCGGCAGCACACGTATCCAGGATCATGACCTGATGCGTTGCTGAAATTTCCTTAATCCAGCCGACAAGTTCTTCGCTGGTGACGGCGGCCTGCGCCAGGACTGCCGGATTCTGATACTGCAGCGCATCTGTACTGAGAGCGTCTTGCGTAAGATAGGCGTACAGATCCCGCCCGTGCTGCAGTGCGATTCCGTGTCCGGACAGATAGATCACGACGATATCGCCTGCCCTGGCACGGCGGGCCAACTCGAGAAACGCCTGTTGAAGATTGGTCTTGGTCGGACGTTGACTGGCGGGGCCATCGGTGCTCAACAACCGAACATGAACCTTGTCCGGGTCACCGAGCCATCTGAGCCCACCCAGCTCGAGCGCCGCGGCAAAATCTGTAGCGTCTTTCGCCGCGTAACGAAGATTCAAGGCGGGGCTGGCATACTTCGACACACCCGCAACAATCGCATACAGTTCGGGCCGCGATGCGGGACCATTGGCCTCTGGAGGTGAATACTCCACGATCGCGCCGCGACTGGAGAGGTATCCGTCCGCATTCCACGCGATGATTTCGATCGAATTGGGTTTCCCGGGGATCAGCAGAGGGGAGTCGGCAAGGGGGATCCGTAACGTCATCATGGGGCCATTCGGGTCTGGCTGCGCGCCCCGCGCGTCGGCAATCAGTTCCTTCCCGTTGATCAGCACTTCCACTCGACCAATCCCGCCGCCTCGATTCTTCAACCGAACGGTGGCGTCGCGCATGTCGGTGCTCACCGCAACTTCGGGATGCAACTGAACGCGATTCAGGGCCGCGGCCGATCTCAAAGGATCGTTGTTCATCTGCAGGAGTTTTGCCAGTAATCCCGGCTCAAAGTACAGCAGTTTCAACTGATGGAGTTCAATCGGTTCCAGCCCGACAACCCAATGCACGCCCGACACATCGCCGCCATTGGACGCGTCGAAGCGTCCGTGGCGATCGACAACCGCCCAATTGTCGTTTGCAAATGAATAAAGCCGACAGACGAGTTCGCCAGTGGATGTGTTCCAGATGCCGATGGCTCGTGAATCCTCACACAATCCAGCAAGAAACCGATCGTTGAGAAAGAACCTTGCAGGAGCGGCAATTTGACCTTCCAGCTTCAGAATTTCGCCCTGTGCCTTGTCCAGTAGCGTTCCAGTTCCGCCAAAGTCGATGGCAACCAGGCGCAGACCGTGCGACGACAGCGCCAGATTGGTCAATCGCGAACGCTGGCCCGGGACCTGATGGAGAATCTGCCCGGAGTGCGCATCCCGGTATTGGATCGATCCGTCGAAACTCGCAGTCACAAACTGGTCATCCTCGACCCCGAACGCGACCGACGTCAGCTCATCGGGTTTTGCAGTGAGTTCCCGAAGCATCATCGCTGTCCGCGAATTCCAGACGCGCACGACGCCATCGCGCGTGACGGTGACGATCATTTTGTCGTTCGGCGAAAAACACGCAGAGGCCAACTCTGGCTGAGGCTGACCCAATTCCAGGGATTCTCCCGACGCCAGCCTCCAGAGACGTGCGGTTCCATCCAGACTGGTTGTCAGAGCCAGATCCCCGTTGCGCGACAATGACAATGTTGTCAGCGGTTCTTCGTGGCCCGATTGAACGGGATAGGGCGTGCCACTCGCCAGATTCCATCCGTGAATCCGGAATCGATCATCACTGCCTGCCAGAACCTTCCCGTCTGAAGAATATTGAATTCGACTCAGTCGGGGCGGAAGCGAAATCGAATGCTTCCGAGGCTGGCCGGTTGAGAACGGCCAGTAAAGACCTGGAACTCCCCCTCCCGCGACGACCAGTCCAGCGTCGTCGGGCACGACGTCGTACGTGATTCTGGATTGCAGAATTCCAGTCAGCGTTCGATGTTTCCGTCGTGTCTGGACATCCCAGATTTGAGCGGTCTGATCATCGCTGGCGGTCACGATCTGCCGGCCATCCGCGGAAAACACACCAGAGACAATGCGCCGCGAATGTTCACCACACTTCCCCAGGTAATGACCGTCCGAAATTCGCCACAGCCTGCCGGCCCCGTCGTCGCTGATGCTGAATACTAGCGTCCCATCGGGAGAAACGACTGCAGAACTGACCGGGGATCCGTGAGGTTTAAGGACGGAGATCTGCCCGCCAGTCTCGGTGTTCCAAATGCGACAGGTCTTGTCTTCGCCAGCGGTGACAAACCGTTTTGAATCCGGAGAGAACGCGATTGAACGGACTCCATCGCGATGTCCCGAAACTCTCGTGAGAACCCGGCACGTTGAGACATCCCAGACGATCGCCACACCTGCCGTATCGGCGGTCGCCGCCAGTTTCCCGTCGGCTGCAATCGCCACGGCAGTCAACTCGGATTCGTGATGACGCATGATCCCAACCGGTTGTCCCGAATTGGCATCCCACGTCCGCGCGGTCCGATCTGAACTGATCGTGATAATCGAACGGCCATCGGGCAGAAACCTTGCCCAATTCACTGCATCGGCATGTCCCTTCAAGACATTCAGTTCCGTGTCAGATTCGATTGACCACAGCTTTGCCGTCTGATCAACGCTTGAAGTCACGAAGAGATTCCCGTGCCCCTGGAATTCCACACTTGTAATGGGACCGGCGTGGGCCTGGCGAACACTGAGATTGCGACGTGAAGACACATCCCAAACTCGCATCGCACCGTCCGTCGCCACGGTGACAATCTGCTTTCCGTCAGGGGAGAATGCGGCCGTCGTAATCCCGTCCGACATTCGAGTCAACTGTTGAATCTCTTCGCCATGCTTCACATCCCAGAGGATGGCGCTTCCATCAACCCCGGTCGTCAGGATCTGCTGATCGTCTGGCGAAAACAACGCATAGCTGATCGGATCGGAATGTCCAAGTTGGACGACAAGTCGCGGCACGATCGACGGAACCGCCGGCGCTTCCGTTTGCAGACCCTCTTTGGAGATCGCGGGTGGTGGCGTCGATGGCAGTGACGGCTCGGGTGAATTGATCGGCGCCTGAGCCGAGCAACCGATGATCATGACCTGAACAAAAAGAAACATCCGCATGGACCGGAGCCGCTCAGCCCTGTCAAACGAAGTTCCCTTCGGGGGCGACATCACGGCAATTACTTCTCGATGAGTGTGGTGCCGCCATTGACTTTCCACCGCTGAAATCCCCGGTCAGGACCGCGAAATGAATAATACAGCGGGTAAACGGCCCTGTTCTCGACGGCGCCAATTGAGGTGTTGCTGAAGAAGAACCAGAAATTCGCTCCCTCGGCCTGGTAGACAAATCCCTGGTGCTCCTGTTCCGCGCCGGACAGTGTCGCCCCGTCAATTGCACCGAAGCGAATGAACTTCAATTTGTCCTGTTGATTGGTTCCGTCAAACCATTTGTACTGTGCGGAACCTCGATGGTATTGCAAATCAAAAGTTCCCATTCCATTGCGAAATGTTCCCTTCAAGCCCGCGGGACCCGGTGCTGGCGAAGTTGGCGCGCCATTCGGTGACGGGGGCAGTGCGGGCGCTTTAACTTGAACGTCTCGCACCGAGTATTCCTTCTCCTGCGCCATGGCCAGACTGCACAAGACCAGACCGGCGCCGCAAATCACTCCACGCAGGATCAATAACCACGAATGGCGCATCGTCTCACTCTCAATCGATCAGTGGAATTGGAATGGGATGGAAGATCAGACGGCTCAACGATGTTCGAACACCAACGCTTCCAATTGGAGCCGTTTTGAAGCCGCATGTCGACGCAATTCCTCAAGCTGGCTCACAATCTGTTCAACTGGATCCTTTCGCCCGACAGCCGCCCCGAAGTCTTTGTCACGTTGCAGAAAACTGACGCCTTCACTGGTTGCTCGAATCACCGTCAGGTCGGGGATTTCCGGCCAGGCCTGCATCAATGCCGGCAGCTGACGCAGTGATTCTGTCGAGATCGACTCTCCATTGCCCGCGAACAGTAACAGTACCTCACTGCCCGGTTTCCCCGTTAATGGCGCGGCCGATTCCGTCGCGGCGGGAAATCGCAGATATTGAAGATGCGTGGCGGGAGCAAGTCGGGCGAGTTCCCGCAGCTCCCCGTCGCTGGTCAGAACCAGCAGGAGAGCATGCGAGCCGGGAGGAATCTCCACTTCAATTTTGACT
>Ga0265327_10003304_pt1 | contig 15619 bp, 15 predicted proteins | sample 41621metaG_FD_202089 | JGI IMG/M metagenome (GOLD analysis project Ga0265327, IMG submission 202089) | Rhizosphere microbial communities from Carex aquatilis grown in University of Washington, Seatle, WA, United States - 4-16-21 metaG | ecosystem: Host-associated > Plants > Roots > Rhizosphere... | reverse complement strand
GCGCTCACGCATCTGCTCGTTGATTTCGTTGATCTGCGGCAGGCCGATCGTTGCAATGAACGCCCCGACCAGACGATCCCCCGGCAGGTCGATGCCTTCGCCAAACGATCCGCCCAGCACAGCAAAGGCAATGCCGGTTGAAGTCGGCGTAAAGCGTTGGATAAAGTCCTCGCGCTCGGTTTCATTCATCATCCGCGATTGCTGGCGGATGGGAATCTCGGGGAAACGCTCGCTGAACAGGGTGTACACCTGATCCAGATATTCAAAGCTGCTGACAAACATCAGGTAGTTGCCGGGCTGCGCGCGGTATTGCTTCGCCATCAGTTGCACGATGGGCATGATGGAATGGCGGCGGCGTTGGTAGCGCGTCGAGATATGATCGATCACCCTCACCGTCAGTTGGTTCGGCGTGAAGGGCGATTGCACGTTGATGAACGGCGTCTTCTCGGGCAGCCCCAGCATGTCGCTGTAAAAATGCGAAGGGCTGAGCGTGGCGGAAAACAGCGTCGCCGATTGCGCGGCTTCGAACCGGCCCTTGAGGAAAGGCGCCGGCACGACATTGCGGATGCACAGCACGGTGTTTTCATGCAGCAGGCTGGTGCGCTGTTCGATGCGCGTGACGTCGAACATTGAATGCGGCCCGAAGCTGTCGGCCAGTGTCACGAACTGCAGCGCATCGAAGTAGAAATTCAGCAGCCCGGCATCGTTGGTGGTCGGGTGATCAGCCAGATAATCGGTAATGCGCGTCACCACCCGTTGCAGCGCGAAGTGCAGCTCTTCCTCGATGACCGCATACACCTCGTAAGTCGCTTCCTGATCCTGTACCAGCCGGACCCACGCGAGGCTGAGCCGTTCCAGCGCCACCTTCAGGGCCTTGGGTGCGCTTTGCCGCATGTGCTCGAATTCGAACTGGTTGAGCTCAGCGCTGTACATCTTGCGGCCGCGCTCGATCATATTGTGGGCTTCGTCCACCAGCACACTCACCCGCCACTCGTTCATCACGGTGCCGGCATAGAGCACCGCATACAGGTCGAAGTAGTAGTTGTAATCGCCCACCACGACATCACTCCAGCTCACCAAATCCTGCGCCAGATAATACGGGCATACCGCATGCTGCCGCGCAACCTCGCGCAGTGTGTCGCGGTCCATCATGCCGCAATCCAGCGCGGCGATGCGAGCTTCCGGCAGTCGGTCATAAAAGCCCTTGGCCAGCGGGCACGATTCGCCATGACACGATTTATCCGGGTGTTCGCACGATTTCTCGCGGGCCACCAGCTCCAGCGTGCGCAACTTGAGTGCCGGGTTAGCTTCACCGATCACCGTCAATGCATCCAGTGCCAACTTGCGGCCGGAAGTCTTGGCGGTGAGAAAGAATATCTTGTCCAGCTTCTTCTCCGGCATCGCCTTCAGCAGCGGGAACAAGGTCCCCAGTGTTTTGCCGATGCCGGTTGTGGCTTGCGCCATCAGGCATTTGCCAAGGCTGACCGTTTTGTAGACCGATTCTGATAAGTGCCGCTGCCCGGTTCTGAACGTCGGGTGCGGAAACTTCAGCGCGGCCAGTTGTCCATCACGCGCCATGCGATGCGCTACTTCACAGTCGGCCCATGCCTGCAGCTTTGCACACTGCCCGGCGAAATAAGCTTCCAGAGCCTCAACGCGAAACAATTCGCCTAGCGGGATCTCATCCTTGCGCGAGACGTTGTAATACACCAGCGTCGCGTTGATTTCTTCGAGATTGCGCTCGTCCGCCAGCAGCCAGGCGTAAATCTTCGCCTGCGCCCAATGCAGATGCTGGTGGTTTTCCGGCATGCGTTCCAGCAGGCCCTTGTAGGTCTTGATCTCTTCGAGCTGGTTGAGCTCCGGGTCGTAGCCATCGGCACGGCCGCGCACAAAGATATTTTTGTATTCGCCGGTGAGGGGAATTTCAGTCTCGTAGCCGGGCGGGCGCCGCGCCGTCACCGTGTTGTGCCCCAGCATGCCCTCCAGCGCGGTGGGCGAAGGCGTAAAGCGCTGATCCAGATCGCCGATGCGCGCCGTCAGGTCGCACAAGGCTCTTACCGAGATCACATAACGGAAAGGATCGGTCGGGTTTTCTGAAACAACCAGGGTGGGAGCAAGTTTGATGGTGAACGCCTGAGCACTTGAAGGGCAGATCGGATTATACCAACCCGGCTGGGTGGACGAATCGCATCGCAACCCTGCTATTTTTCGTCATGCCTATCCCCGCTCATCTGGTTGATCCGTTTAACAGAGAACACAGCCACCATCATCAACACAGGAAATCATCATGAGCGATCTGCCAAAGCAACCCGAAGCCCTGCCAACCGGCAACCAACTGGTCACCGATCAAGAAGAAAAGCTGATTCTCAAATCCCTGACACGCCCTCACGGCATTGCCGTGGATTACACCCAGGCGGCCACCCTTGAAGGCTATGACACCGTCAAGGGCCAAGGCGCGACCACGGCTCGGCCGGATTGGTCTTCGGAATATTCGCAATCCATGCGCACGCTGGTCGACGCCACGCGCAACCAGCCGCCAGCCGTGCTGCACGCCGCTGACTTCGTGCTGGAGCAAGTGGCAAAGGCCGCCAACTACGACGAACAACGCATCATTCAGGCCAGACAGCAACTCGCGCAGGACATCAATGACGGCAGTTTCGCCAAAAAGGTGGAATCCGCGCGGCATTCCGTTGAAACCGTAATTGAGCAGCAGCTATCCCCAGAAAGATAATCAGCGACCGCCCCTCTATTGCGCTCCTGGCAGGGTTGCGCCAACGCAACCTGTCGTTGTGAATACCCGTTGCAAAAAATAAACATACTAGTTAGTATGCTTCACATGCATACTAACTAGTATGTTTACACATTTCACAACCCAGCCAGGAGAATCATCATGAACAAATTGGTCATCGCAGGTCTGATGTTAGTCGGTCTTACTCCCTTTGCCGCACAAGCTGGCGCAGCGAACCTCAGCGCCAAGGAATCCATCGAAATCAACGCCAAGGCCGACGACGTATGGGCCAAGGTTAGCAACTTCGGCGATCTGGGCGCCTGGCACCCGGCCGTCAAATCCACCGAGATTATCAAAGGCACCAACAACAAAAAAGGCGCCGTGCGCCTGCTGACCCTGCAGGATGGCGGCACGATCAAGGAAGAGCTCGAATCGTACAAGCCAGCCAAAAAAAGCTTCAGCTACAAGATCATCGAAGGCGTGCTGCCGGTCAGCCACTACCATTCCACACTTGTTGTGCAAGCCACTGCCGATGGCAAATCCAAAGTGGTATGGAGCGGCACCTTCAAGCGCAAGGATACTTCTGACACCCCGGCCCAAGGCCAAGGCGATGCTGATGCCACCAACACCATGTCAGCCGTCTACAAGGGTGGTTTGGAAAACCTGAAGAAGATCAGCGAAGCGCACTAATCAACCGCTCTGTTGCAAACAACAAGGCTCACCGTTTGGTGAGCCTTTTCTCATCCTGATTACGGCAGTTACGCGGTCAGGGTTTTCATATCGATCACAAACCGGTATTTCACGTCGCTCTTGAGAATGCGTTCATACGCTTCGTTGATCTTCTGGATCGGGATCAGCTCGATATCCGACGTGATGTTGTGCTCGGCACAGAAATCCAGCATCTCCTGCGTTTCCTGTATCCCGCCGATGAGCGAACCGGCCAGCTGGCGGCGCTTGAAAATCAGGTTGGCGATGCTCGGGCTCGGGTGGGGACTATCCGGCACGCCCACCAGACACATCGTACCGTCACGTTTCAGCAGGCTCATGAACTGATCGAGGTTGTGCGGCGCTGCTACCGTGTTCAGGATGAAATCGAGGCTGCCGGTCACCCTGGCCATTTCGTCGGCGTTTTTCGAAATCACGACCTCATCTGCGCCCAAGCGTTTGGCATCCACCGCCTTGTCGGGCGAGGTAGTAAACAGCACCACATGCGCCCCCATGGCATGCGCCAGCTTGACCCCCATGTGGCCCAGGCCGCCCAGCCCCACGATACCGACGCGGTCGCCCTTTTTCACATGCCAGTGACGCAGCGGAGAATACGTCGTTATCCCCGCGCACAACAAGGGCGCCACGGCCGCTAGATCGAGCTTCTCGGAGACATGCAGCACAAATCGCTGATCCACCACAATGTGGTCCGAATAACCGCCATAGGTCGTCTGGCCAGCCTTATCAGTACTGTTGTAGGTATAAACACAGGCGTTACAGAATTGCTCCAGATGCTCCTGACAATCCGGGCAATGCCCGCATGAATCCACCATGCAGCCCACGCCCGCCAGATCACCGACCTTGAAGCCTGTTACTGCGCTCCCCACCTGCGTGACACGACCCACGATCTCATGCCCCGGCACCATGGGGAAAATGGAATTGCCCCACTCGTTGCGGGCCTGATGAATATCGCTGTGGCAAACCCCGCAATACAGGATCTCGATTTGAATATCCGTCGCGCCCGGCGCCCGTCGCTCAAACTGGAACGGCGCAAGGGGTTTATTCGGCTCATACGCGGCATACGAAATACTCTTTTTCATTTTTTCCACCTTCAGTCAGGTTGGTACGTCTGTAAAACGGAGGCGCGTTTACACGGCATTGCGAAAATGCTGCCTACGGCCCCGGCCATTGGCTCATGGCGATTCTGACAACTGCCATCAATTCTTCCCTGCTGGCCCCACTCGTCGCCTGTACCGACATGCCTTGATGCAGCGTCGCCACATAGCGGGCCAGCGCTGCGACATCGGCGTCTGCCGGCAAGCCGCCGGCAATCCGGAATTTCTCGAACCGCGTTGCCAGGGCGGTTTCGTAGCCGCTCCTTTTTTCCATCAAGGCCTTCTGGATATGCGCCGCACCTTCTCCGCACGATAACGCGCCCTGAATCACCATGCAGCCTTGCGGATGCTCGTGACAGGTGAGGAACTCGGCCGCCTCAGTCAGCAGTTTCATGGCGACCTGCCTGGCGGTAGGCTCCTTCATGCAATCCGCCACAAACGACGCCGGGCCTGAAAGGTACTTCTGGACGGCCTTAAGGAACAATTCTTCCTTGCTTCCAAAGGCGCTGTACATGCTGGGCTTGTTGATCCCCATGGCGTCCGTCAATGCGGCCAGCGACGCGCCTTCATAGCCATGAGCCCAGAAGACATGCATCGCTTTTTCCAGCGCCTGATCATGGTCGAAAGACAAAGGACGACCGCGTGGTTTTGCTGCTTTGGTAGTGTTCATGGTGAGTCGGAGACGTGATTGTTTCGATAATCATACCATTCGGTAAAAAAATATGTTGACTTCATTTCAGACGCGCCATAGTATTTAAATACCGTTCGGTACATATTAATTTTTAGGAGTCAGAAATGAACAGCCCGCAAGTGAAAGTCGCCCTGATCACCGGTGGAAATCGTGGCATCGGTTTTGAAACCGCCAAGCACCTTGGCGAAACTGGCATTACCGTCATCCTCGGCGTCAGAGATCTCGCCAAAGGCGAACCTGCCGTCAAACAACTGGCCGCCATCGGCGTCAAGGCCGATCTGGTGCAGTACGACGCCGCTGACGCTCAGGCGGCGGACGCGGTCTACCGGTTTATCGACCAGAAGTACGGCAAGCTGGATATCCTCATCAACAACGCCGGCGTGCTGAAAGAGGCACTGGTAGGCGCAAACAACAGTTCAACTGTCAGCCAGACCGTATTGAAAGACACGTTTCAAACCAACCTCTTCGCGGTCGTCGACCTCACGCAAAAGCTACTGCCGCTGATCAAGAAAGCGCCCGCCGGCCGCATCGTGAACCTCTCCAGCATTCTGGCCTCCCAAACCCTGCACAGCATGGAAAACTCCCCCATCGACCCTGCCAAGGGCCTGGCCTACAACGCCTCCAAGACCGCGCTCAACGTCTTCACCATCCACCTCGCCCACGAGCTGCGCGGAACCCCCATCAAGGTGAATTCCGCGCACCCTGGCTGGGTCAAGACGGAACTGGGCGGCCCGCACGCCCCCATGGAAATCGCCGACAGCTGGAAGACCAGCGTCCGCCTCGCCACGCTGGATGAAAACGGCCCCAGCGGCGGCTTCTTTCACGAAGGCGATCCCCTCCCCTGGTAATTTGATGCGGCCAACCCCATCCCGCCACCTGCCCGGCGGGATGGATGAAAGGGAGAACACGTGAAGAGAAAAATGCTTAGAACACTGGCCTTTGCCGGCCTGATGTCCCTATCCACCGCCATGCTGGTTTCCGCCACGCTGCTTGCGCTCCATGGCGCTTCCAGCGCCGGCTTTGTGGCCGATTGGATCAAGTCGATCCTGCTGGCCTGGCCGCTGGTCTTTGCCTCGATCCTGACGATCGCCCCCATCATCAACCGGCTTCTGGATTGGCTGTTCAAAGCAGATTAATCCCAACCATCGGCGGCAGCCCACCACATAACAAAGCCCGCAAATGCGGGCTTTGTTGCTTCTCACTCCCCCTGCTGCCACGCCGAGCAGCACAGCCAATCCGGGGGCCTTCGGCGAGGACTGTCTGAGCGCAGCGAGTTCCGCAGCCGCCCGGCTTGGCGAGCAGCGCAGGGCACCCCGAAGGGGCGTGGCAGGGGGTGCCTTTTTCTTTGGTTACTTTCTGTTGGGCAAGCAACAGAAAGTAACTCGCCAGTCGGGCGAGACCGACAAGAGCTGTTACGGCAACTCCGCCCGTCTAGTTAGACGGACATCAACTGTATTTGGAAACTCTTTAGCGTGCCCAGTCACACTAAATATGTCGCGAGCTATATTTCCAGAGACATTCCATGTAACTTTCTCAATTGGCCCCAAGATATTATTTAACGCACCACTGTAATGAGTAACCAAAATCTCAGCGCTGATCACACCATCTTTAACTGAGTAGCTACCAACATAGTAATAAGAACTATCACCGCCATATAGACGACCATTCTCAAAAACAACTACTCCGGCTCCGTAATCATTGTTGTCTGCAATAAATTGAACAGACCATAACGCTTCTATCATCCGAATCTCCTGATCCATTGTTATTAAATACAAATGAAAAAGGCCAGCAAGCTGGCCTTTTTACTTAAGTCACATCAACCGCACTTACTCTCCCCGCAATTCAAGCAAGTCAGGCATCCATCCATGATGATGGCCGCCTTGGTATTGCACTTCTTGCACAACTGCGCCCCCGGCGGGAACCCCTCTGCGCCAGCCTGCTCACCCGTATCTGCCGCCTTGTTCTGCTTTTCCAGATACTCGGCCTTCTTCTCGTTGATCAGCTTTTGCTGGTGTTCATCCGGACCGGACTTTTTCAGCATGCCGATTTCCTGCAGGTGCTGTTCGACGACTTCGCCGATCTCGGCCACCAGACTCGGAATGTACTTGCCTCCCTTTTTGAAGTAGCCGCCGTTGGGGTCGAACACGCTGTGCAGTTCTTCCACCAGAAAGGTCACATCGCCGCCCTTGCGGAACACGGCGGACATCACGCGGGTGAGCGCGACGATCCACTGGAAGTGCTCCATATTCTTGGAGTTGATGAAGATTTCGAACGGACGGCGGTGCTCTTGCGGTGTACCTTCGCTCACCACCACGTCGTTGATGGTGATGTAGAGGGCGTGCTCGGTCACCGGGGTTTTCACCTTGTAGGTGTTGCCCACCAGCTTTTCAGGACGGCTGAGCGGCTCGCCCATCTGGTAGACCTCGGCCTTGGGGGCCTTGGCCTGCTGGGCGGCTTCAAAGGCGGCCTGTTCGGCTTTGGCCTTGTCTTCTTCAGTGAGGACGTTGTAGCCGGTAATTTTCTTTTCGATCTTGATTGCCATGTTTTTCTCCTCGGCCCGCGCTATCAGAACTTGCCGTAGTAGCCCTCTTTCAGGGCATCGTAAAGGTTGGCGGCGGTGTGGATTTCGCCGTCGTATTCGATTTCTTCGTTGCCCTTGGCTTCGACGACGGTGCCGTCATCCAGGGTGAACTTGTAGGTGGTGTTTTCGAGATCCTTCTCGGTCACCAGCACGCCCTGGAACGCTTCGGGGTTGAAGCGGAAGGTGGTGCAACCCTTCAGGCCCTTTTCGTAGGCGTAGAAGTAGATGTCCTTGAAATCTTCGTACGGGTAGTCGGTCGGCACGTTGATGGTCTTGGAGATGGAGCTGTCGATCCATTTCTGTGCGGCGGCCTGGATATCCACGTGCGCCTTGGCCGGGATGCTGGAGGAATCCACAAAGTATTCCGGCAGTTGTTCTTCAGCCTTGTCGGAGAACGGCATGGCGTGCGGGTTGATCAGCTCGCGGTAGGCCAGCAGCTCGTAAGACCAGACGTCGACCTTTTCCTTGGACTTTTTGCCTTCGCGGATCACGTTGCGGCTGTAGTGGTGCGCGAACGAGGGCTCGATGCCGTTGGAGGCATTGTTGCCGAGTGACAGCGAAATGGTGCCGGTCGGGGCGATAGAGCTGTGGTGCGTGAAGCGCACGCCCTTGTCGGCGATCTGCTTGCGCAGCGCTTCGGGGAACTGCTGCATGTACTTGCTGTACAGGCCCATCAACACCTTGCCCTTGACCTTGTCGCCCAGCTTGATGCCGTTTTTCGCCATTTCGGGGCGCTTGGCCAGCAGGTCGGCGGTGATCTCGAACTCTTCGTCCATGATCGGGGCCGGGCCTTTTTCTTCAGCCAGCTCGACGCCGATTTCCCAGCCGGTTTCGGCCATGACGCGGGTGACTTCTTCAGTGAACTTGAGCGATTCAGGCGAGCCGTAAGGCAGCTTGAGCATGGTGAGGGTAGAACCCAGACCCAGATAGCCCATGCCGTGACGGCGCTTGCGCATGATTTCGGCTTGTTGCTGCGGCAGCGGCAGGCCGTTGACCTCGACCACGTTGTCCAGCATGCGGGTGAAGGTGGCGACGACTTCGCGGTATTCTTCCCAGTCGAAATGCGCCTGGTCGGTGAACGGCTGGCGCACGAAGCGGATCAGGTTGACCGAGCCCAGCAGGCAGGCACCATACGGTGGCAGCGGTTGCTCGCCGCAAGGGTTGGTGGCGCGGATGTTTTCGCAGAACCAGTTGTTGTTCATCTCGTTGACCTTGTCGATCAAGATGAAGCCGGGTTCAGCGAAGTCGTAGGTGGACGACATGATGACATCCCACAGGCGGCGGGCCTTGATGGTCTTGTAGACGCGGCAGGCGGTCTTGCCATCGGATTCGCGGGCCAGATACTTGTTCTTGACCGGCCACTCGCGCCAAACCACTTGGGCGGCGTCGTCGAGATTCAGGTTGTCGGCGGCGGCTTCCTTGGCGGTGACGGGGAAGGCCAGCTTCCATTCGGCGTCGGCTTTGACGGCTTCCATGAATTCGGCGGTGATCAGTGTCGACAGGTTGAACTGACGCAGACGACCAGCTTCGCGCTTGGCCTTGATGAAATCGGCGACATCGGGATGGGAGATGTCGAACGTCGCCATTTGCGCGCCACGACGGCCACCGGCAGAAGACACGGTGAAGCACATCTTGTCGTAGATATCCATGAACGACAACGGGCCGGAAGTATAGGCACCAGCGCCAGCGACGAAGGCACCCTTGGGGCGCAGGGTGGAAAACTCGTAGCCGATGCCGCAACCGGCTTTCAGCGTCAGGCCGGCTTCGTGGACTTTTTCCAGAATGCCGTCCATGGAATCTTCGACAATGCCGGATACGGTGCAGTTGATGGTGCTGGTGGCAGGCTTGTGTTCCAGTGCGCCGGCGTTGGAGGTGATACGGCCGGCGGGGATCGCACCGCGGCGCAGGGCCCAGACGAACTTGTCGTACCAGTAGGCCTTTTTCTCTTCCGTGGTCTCGGCATCGGCCAGGGCACGCGCTACGCGCTGGTAAGTGTCGTCGATATCGTGATCGAGCACTTCGCCCTGCTTGGTCTTGAGACGATATTTCTTGTCCCAGATATCGAGCGACACCGGTTGCATCGGTACTTCACGCTCTTCTTGTTGCGCCACCTTCACTGCTTTCAGCATTTTAGTTTTTCCATCCCCATTGTTTTTATTCAAAAAAATGTCAGACCACAACATCTAGTGATTGATCGCCAAGATAAACCCATGAATAGTGATCGTCAAGTGATTCGATCTTTGAGTTTCAAATTATTTGCGTTGACTTTTTCGGGGCTAATACGGGGGAAGGAATACACGAGCGTGAGTCCTCGCTCACATATGAATTTGGACTGAGGTGGTGGCGATTCTGTGCGAAAATCGCGGCATGCCCAACTGGTTATATACGCTCATCCTGAATCTGCTGATTCCATTCGCCCTGCTCAAGCTATGGTGGCGCGGACGCAAACAGCCCGACTACCGCCGCCACATCCCGGAACGCTTCGGCATTTACAAGACGCCGGAACCTACAGCCCCTGTGATCTGGCTGCACGCCGTCTCGGTGGGCGAAACCCGGGCAGCCACGCCGCTGGTCGAGCGGCTGTTGCAGCAATATCCCGATCATCAGATTCTGCTGACGCACACCACGCCCACCGGACGCGCTACGAGCGAGCAACTCTTCGGTGACCGCGTGCTGCGGGCCTACCTGCCCTATGACTTGCCTGAAGCCATGCAATATTTTCTGGAACACTACCAACCGCGACTTGGCCTGCTGATGGAGACCGAATTGTGGTTCAACCTGATTGCCGCCTGCGACAAAAAGCACATCCCGCTGCTGCTGGTTAACGCACGGCTCTCTGAAAAATCTGCCCGCGGCTATGCCAGACTGGGCAAGCTGACGCGGCAAGGGCTGCAGCGTTTATCCGCCATTGCCGCACAGACCGAAGACGATGCAGCCCGCCTGTGGGCACTCGGCGCGAAGGACGTGCTGGTTACCGGCAACCTCAAGTTTGATGTTGCGCCACCGCAGGATGCGGCCGCGCAGGGCGAGGCCTTGCGCCAGAAACTGGGCGAGGCGCGACCGGTGTTTCTCGCTGCCAGCACGCGTGATGGCGAAGAGACACTAATCCTTGATGCGCTACAGACGATACACATCCCCTACCTGTTGACCGTGATCGTACCGCGGCACCCACAACGGTTTGATGAAGTGGCTGATCTGCTTGAGAAGCGGGGCATCACCCATGTCAGGCGATCATCCGGCACGGAAGTACCCGCTGACTGCCCCGTGGTACTGGGCGACAGCATGGGCGAGATGTATACCTATTATGCAGCGAGCGATGTGGCCTTTATTGGCGGCAGCCTGTTGCCACTGGGCGGTCAGAATCTGATCGAGGCGTGCATCATGGGCAAGCCGGTGTTGATCGGGCTGCATACGTTCAATTTCTGGCAAGTAACAGAAGCCGCCATTGCTGCTGGCGCGGCTATCCGGACTCAGGACACAACTGCGCTAGGCAAAGCGGTTGAAAACGTATTCAGGGATGATGGGCTGCGTGCCCGCATGGCGGCAAACGCATTGATGTTCAGTGCCAGTCAGGGTGGGGCGGTTGAACGCCTGTTGCCGCTGATTGCCACTCGTCTCGAGTAGGCGTTTACCTGACTAGGCGGGCGATCTGCTTGAAGGCATCACCTTCAGCCACCTTGAGCCACTCAAACACAACCGACTCGGTGTTGGTGACAATCACGCCCGCATGACGCAATCGCGACATGGCATTGGCATGATGACCGGGATTACGTGAAATCACGGCATCTTCAACAACAAATACCTGACGCCCCATCTCTTGCAGTTGCAGCGCGGTTTGCAGCACGCAGATGTGGGCTTCCATGCCGGTCAGAACGACCTGACGGCGGGTGTCATCGAGTTGTTCGCAAAACCCGGATTCTTCACAGCATGAAAAACAGGTTTTTTCGACACGGGATTCTGGTACCAATAACTCCGCCAGCTCAGGCAAAGTCGCGCCCAACCCCTTGGGGTACTGCTCGGTGTGGATGGCGGGAATATCCAGTAGTTTTGCAGCCTGCAGCAGAATGCTGCAATTCTTCACGACCGCAGGCAGCAAGGCTTGCGGCATCACAGCAGAAAGCTTTTCCTGAGCGTCGATCAGCACCAACTGGCTGTCGACGCGATCGGCGATGGCCAAACGGCTCATGAACCTTCCAGCAACTGGCTGATTTCGCCCAGATCTTTCTCTTGCAGCACACCTGCCGCAGCCTTGAGTTGCAGCACACTCAGCAAGTAGGTGTAGCGCGACTGCAACAGATCACGCTTGGCGCTGAAGAGTTGCTGCTGGGCATTGAGCACATCAACGCTGGTGCGCACACCCACTTCATAGCCCAGATTGGTCGAATCCAACTGGCTCTGACTGGATATCAGCGCTTGCTCATAAGCAGCGACCTGCGCCACTGCGCTGGAAACATTCAGGAAGCTCTGCCGCGCCTGAAAATCTGCCTGACGTCTTGCGGCCTCCAGATCATCTTCAGCCTTTTGACGGTTGGCAGCGGCTTCGCGTTCCTTGGAGACGATCGCTCCACCCTGATAAACGGGAAGCTGCACCTGCAACCCGACACTCAGAATCTTCTGGTCGCCCAGATAGCTGGATGAATTGATGCCGCCGTTGGCGCGGCTATCGCTGAAGCTGCTGACCAGATCCACGGTAGGGAGGTTGCGTGCATGGGCACGTTCGATTTCCTGCGTGGCCAGTTGAAGGCTCTGCTGTTGCACCCGTAAGGCAAGATTATTCTGCTCCGCCAGTTCGACCCAGCTCTCCATGTCGGAAGGGTTGGGTATCACGGCTTTCAAATCGCTTCTGGCAGTGGAAAACCGACCCGGCAATGTCGAAGTAATGGCCTGAATGGCTCTTTTTCGAACTTCGAGGTCGTTCACTGCAGCGATTTCCTGGGCGGTCGTCAGATCAAAGCGTGCTTGCGCTTCACGCATGTCAGTGACGGTTGAAGTGCCCACTTCAAAATTTGCCTTGGCTTGTTCCAATTGGCGGCTGATCGCAGCTTTCTGCGCCACAATGAGATCGATCTTGTCTTGCGCCAACAGGACATCGAAGTACGACTGCGAGACACGTAGCATCAGATCCTGGCGTGAGCTATTGAGTTGCTCTTCTGCCTGCACAACCTGCGTTTTGGACTGCTCGTACTGCACGCTGTTTTCCTTGCGGTACAGCGGATGAGTGAGGCTGACGTTATATCCATAAGTCTCGAAGGATTCGGTGCCCCCATTGCCAAAAAACACACTAGAACCGCGGTATTCCACATCGGAGTTGGAGTGATTGACGTTCGCACCTGCGGTTACCGTCGGCAATATCAATGCTTTGCCCTGCACCTGCTTTTCTTGCGCTGCCAGCCGCGAGCTCTGCGCAGAGGCCCAGTTCGGGTCATTGGTTTGTGCCTGCCGGTAGATATCCAGCAAGTTCTGCGTTGGCGCAGCAAGCACATCTCCGGCAGCAAATAGCAGTGCCACCCAGCCCAAGGCAAATCCGGCTTTGATGCATTGGTTCATTATTAATCACCCATTATTCACGTATTGCGCAAAGTGTCGCACATAATTCATTGTTTGAAAAGGCTACATTGTCTTTTTGCTTATTTTTTCAGCACCCGAAAGTGAGAGCCTAGAATTAGCCGGGGAAATGACGACTTCCACTCTCTGTCCAAGCTTGAGCGGTACATGCTCCTGCAAGGCAACTTTGACCAGCAGAATGCGGGCATCGCTAGGGCGTGCCACGTCTTGGGGGCGCATACCACGCTCCCTGACGGCATCGGGCAATTCTTCAACCTTACCCAGCCAGTGCGACCCATCGTAACCCTCCGCGGAAATGCTGACCTGATCACCGATACGGATGCGGCCAATATCGAATTCATCGACTTCTGCCTCGACGCGCAAACGGCTGAGGTCTGCCAGCGTCGCCACTGCGCCACCCGGCGCGACGGCCTCACCTTCATCCACATGCCGGATGACGACCGTCCCATTGATGGGCGCAATGATTCTGGTTTTTTCAATTTGTGCCGAAAGTCGCTTCACTGCCGCCTGCGCTACGGATAGTCTGGCTTGCGCTGCCGAAAGATCACGCTCGGTGCGATCAAGCCCCTGACGGCTGATGAACTGACGTTCGACCAGTTGCTGCGTCCGAAGGTTCTCTGAGCCTGCCAGACGGATATCAGCCTCAGCTTCTTTGACCTTGGCCAACGCCTCTTCCCGTTCTGCCAGCAAGTCACTTTTTCTCAAGTCGGCCAGCACCTGACCTTTTTGTACGACATCCAGCTCATGCATGCGCACTGCGCTGATGATACCGGGAGTCTCGCTGGCAACGACCACATTCGCCCCGGGATATGCGGCGATTCTTCCTTCTGCGACGATTATTGCGGGTTGCGCCGATTGCACCTGGGCAGGCTGAATCTGCTTGGGCGGACTGGCTTCTTTTCCGTTATGCGACAAGATCAGATAACTGCTTGCAGCACCTGTCGCTATCAATATCAATGCTGTGATTAAACGCATGCTGCGTTCTCCTTAATGAATAATTCGTCCGTCTTCAAGATGCAGCACCCGGTCAGCCACACTTCTGACTCTGGGATCGTGCGTGACCACCAGCAGGCCGCAATTTTCTTCCTTGGCCAGGTCACGAAACATGGCGAGCACCTGCTCTCCACTTGCACTATCGAGGTTTGCTGTGGGCTCATCGGCAAGCACGAGGGGCGGGCGACCAGCCAGTGCACGGGCGATGGCGACACGTTGTTTCTGCCCGCCTGACAGATCCTGCGGGAGAAACTGCATGCGGCTTTCCAGCCCGACGGCCACCAGAATCCGTTCAGCCTCCTGCCGGGCCTTGCGGCCGCGCCAGCCTCGCAGATTAAGTGCGTATTCAACGTTCTCGCGCGCCGTCAACGGTGGAAACAGATTGAATTGCTGAAAGACAAATCCCAGAAGTCGCCTGCGCACATCGGATAAATCTGACTTTTTGCTGATCTGCTCGCCGGCCAGCGTCAGGTTTCCCGAACTCGCAGTGAGAATGCATCCGATGATCGACAGCAGGGTGGTCTTACCCGAACCCGACCGCCCTTCAAGCGCCACCACCTCGCCGGCATGCAGATCCAGATCAATGCCATGCAGCACATCCACCTGCTCCTTACCCTCGGTAAAGGTTTTCCTGATACCGCTGGCTTCAATCACTTTCATCACGTTATTCATAATGGCTTGAGCACCATCCAGTAGAGATTTGCTACTGGTAGCAACGTCGCTATCGTGCCCCAGAAGTACCACAGGCGACCCAAACGCCAGTATTCCTGTGGGATTTCACCATCATTGGCAAAGGCGCGTGCCAATCTGGCCTGCCTGATCTGTACAGGAATCAGCACCACCACCCAGATCACCCCTGAAATTGAAAACAGCCAAAAACCCCATGAAAGCCATTTGATTTGGAAAACATCCAGTCCATGCAACACCGCATTGCCGTAGCCACAGGCAAATACAAGGGCTGCACCGCCAGCTGTGAATATGAAATCCGTCAATGTCACCTGCCGCTGCGCAAACGCGATGACTTGTGGATTCAATGTCCTATCTGCCATGAATTTCCACCATCCGGTGATGATGATATTGCCCAGAAACATCACCACACCAAGGACGTGCAGGCATTTCAACCACAAATAGACATTACTCATTCTTCTCTTCTCCAATATTGAGTGCGCCCGAACAGACTGACGCCCTGATACCCGCGGACTTTCATGATGTTTCCGCTTTCCTGCATTTCGATCTTTACC
>Ga0265327_10003303_pt1 | contig 15619 bp, 13 predicted proteins | sample 41621metaG_FD_202089 | JGI IMG/M metagenome (GOLD analysis project Ga0265327, IMG submission 202089) | Rhizosphere microbial communities from Carex aquatilis grown in University of Washington, Seatle, WA, United States - 4-16-21 metaG | ecosystem: Host-associated > Plants > Roots > Rhizosphere... | reverse complement strand
CGGACGGGGGTTGCGAGGCTGGGCGGCGGCGGGCCATGGCGCTGGCGTGGACAGGCTGTCTTGCCGCCGAAGGCCGCCGCCTAGACAGTCTGAAGCAGGCGGAGGGTTCTTTAATCGTTCACTTTAGCAGATCAGACTTAAATGCCCCTTAAAGATTCAGAAACGCCGGCGCCCGCCTGGACCAGCCTGATGCTTCACACTTGGCCGGCTTGGCCCCCAGGCCGCTTCTTGTCAATGGCCTGCCGGGCTTGGCGGATGACGATGGCAAGGATGTTCAAGCGATCCGCGTCCAGGTTTTTGGCCGCGTTCTGGTCAAACGCCCGCGCCACGATCTCGTCGATTTCATCCTCCAGGCGGTCGAGTTGCTCCGATCCCGCCGTGCGTGCTTCGCGCATGATGGCGATCAGCCGGTCGATCTCCGAGCGGCCCCCGTTGCCCTGGGGGTTTTTCCAGGAGTCGATCAGCCAGGCGAACCCCGAGCCGAAAATGCCCAGCACAATCGAAGCCAGGTAAAAAATGCTGGTGGCGCTGTCGACCAGCGAGGCTTGCTCGCCGCTGAAAAACGCGGCCGCGCCGGGATGGACCGGCAGGCCGTCGGTGTCGTCCTCGGTGTCGGGGGCTTCGATTTGCAGGGCCAGCGGCGAGCTTGAGATCAGCCTCGCCTTGGCCAGCATCACCAGCCGGGCCACTTCCCCGGCGACGAAGTCCGGCAGCGAATAGCGGGCGACCAGGCGGTAAGTCACCGCCAGCGTCCCCAAGTCCTCTTCCGGCAGCGGATCGATGCCGCCGAACGCCCCCGCCGGGATTTCGGTCGACTCCACGCCGGGCAGGCGCTTGGCTATCGCCTCGGCCTGCTTGTCGCCGACCAGCTTCGGCGGCGCTTTGGTCGCGTGGGTGATGGCGGCGATCACGCGGGTGATCGAGCCCGGCCCTTCCGGCCCCAGCGCCAGCACGCCCGCGATTTGTTTTTTGACGATGGCCGCGCCGAGCTCGTCGGCGGACAGGAACTGCCGGCCCACCCGCGGCGTGGATATATTGTAAAAACCCAGCATCGCGTCGAGCAGGCGCTCCAGGCGCTCGTCTTGCTCCGGCGTGCCTTCCTTGAGCAGGCCGACCTTCTTGCCGGCCAGCGCTTGCAGATTGTCGACCGGCGAGTGCGCCGGCACGGCCAAGACCAGGCTGTCGCGGCGGAAAATGGCGATGGTCAGGCCGTTCTTGGGCATGGCGATGTCGCTGCGGACGATGGCGAGGTCGGCCTCGCCGTTTTCCAGGGACTTCGCGCTGGCCTCCATGGTGTCGTGCTGGACGCGCTGCAGCTTGACATGCGGACGCTCTTCGGCAAAGACCTGGTTGATCGCGGTCAGAAACAGCGGCCCCCCCTCCAAGGCGGGCCCGGTCGAGACCCGCAGCGTCCAGCGCGCCAGCCCCGAATTCAGCCACAGCGTGAGGGTAAGGCCCAGGGCCAGCACGCAAATCCCGCCGACCGCCATGTATTTCGCCCATCGCTTGCGCATGTTGGCCTTGACTGATTGATAATTGAAAAAAAGCGAGTCAAAAAACTATTTTGACATCCGCAGGCCCATGAAATGCGCCACCAGCCCGGACACCAGGATGGCCATGTAAAACTGGCCGACGATCATTTCCATGTAGGCGATGGTCCGCAGCAGGGGATTGACCGGCGTGATGTCGCCGTAGCCGGCGGTGGTCAGCGTGGTGAAGCTGAAATACAAATAACTGTCAAACTGCAATATTTTCGCGTTGAACACCAGCCCCTGGAAAGCGCCCTCCGGCCACAGGATCGCCAAGGCCGCGTAGACCAGCGCCCAGATCAAGCCCAGCAGCAGGTACACGCAAACCGCCCCGATCAGGCTGTTGGCGTCGGTGTCGCGGAAGCTGAACACATGCCGCCCGGCGATGTAGCAGCTCATGCAGGAGAAGGCAATGACGGACAGCGCGGCGCACAGCTCAAGCAAGCGGGTGGGGAAGAACACTGCGGCCACGGCCAGCGCGACATTCAACACGGCGATGGCCAGCCCGTAGCGGAATATCTTCTCGTCCCGCGACAGGCTCCACACGCTGACCATGGTGAAAAAACTAAACGCGACCAGCATCAACGGCCGCATCACGTCGATCTCGACGGTCTCGCCCAGTGCGAGGTGCAGGCCGGGGAGGAGCGTGAGCAGGGACAGCAAACCGCCTAGAAGATACGCGAAATTATTGCGTTGGAATCTTTTCATGCCTGTGTTTCGCCAAGTTTGACGGCTTCGCGCCGGGCTGTGGTGCGGAAGCCCCATTCTACAGGGTTTTGGCGGCGCGGGAACAGGCTGCGCGGCGGGCGGGCCTCTCGTTCGAGAGGTTGCGTGGGCCGTCTAGCCAAGGCTAGGCTCAGATTGGCTTAAGGTGCCAGCCCAGAAGCGGGCTTGATTGATTGAGAGGTAGGCGCGGGCCATGCCCGCGATTGCCTGGATGATCCGTAAGGCTTATTGCCTTAGGCGGTATTTGACCAGGCGTTCGAGCAGCAGCACGGCATGGTAGGCGGCGTCCGTCGTTTGTTCGAGCGTCCCTAAAATCTCCGTCCAGTTGCTTTCATCGACCAAGGGCAGTTCGTTAATCCGCCGCTGGGTCTTCCGCCATTCGTGATAGATGACATCCGCGTCCACCTCCCAGCCCTTGAGTGTCTCGCGGCAGGCCCGGACGCTGGCCAGTCCGTTTTCGGGGTATTGCGCCAACTCCGCCTGGAGCCTGGCGATCATTGACAGCAGGGTCGAGAGCATCTCGTGCGCCGCGCCCTCGATCCGCCTGGGCACGCAGATGTCGATAAGGCGGGCCGTGTCGTTGATCCCGTCGACGATGTCATCCAGGCGGTTGACGAACTGCTCGGTGAGATGGATGAATTCAGAATATTCGAGCGATTCCAGCGCGTGGTAAGCCTCCGCGGTGAGCTTGTCGCCCTGCTCCTCCAACTGCTTCACCCTCGCGATATAGGGCTCCGGCCCGTCGAGATTTGAAAAGAGTTGGCTCAAGGTCTGGCCGCACGCCATTGTATTGCCGAGGTGGTCTTGGAAAATGGCGTCCAGGGAGCGGGGTTCCTGGTGAACAGCAGGGTCAACATTCATGGTGGACTCGTAAGGCTGGAAAAAAGCAATTGATGCGGTGCTAATAGCCAATCTTAATGCCTGGACATGACGAATGCGTGACCGGCGCCGGCGATGGCGCGGAGCCGCCTCCCCAGTAAAGTTTTGCTTCGGGCGGGGCGCGGGCACGCGCCGCGCAAATCTTCTTCCGTTTTTTGATCCAAAGCGGCATCATTCCGCCGACCGGAACGGCTCCGGCCTGCCGCGGACTTGACAACCATAAACCACTGCCTGAAGGATTTTCTATGAGGCTGAAAACAGCGCTTAAGCGCTGGCCCTTGTTCACCGCGCTGGCGGTCGCGCTGCTGGCCGGGGTCAGCGCCTGGGACCCGGGCGATTTGATCGCTTATTTCCGCCAGGCTTCCGCGCTGGAATTGTTCACGCTGATCTTGTTCTTGGTGTTCCTGCTGCCGCCGCTGTTCGCGCGGCTGAAGTTGCCGGCCGTGGTGGCCTTGCTGGTCGGCGGCGTGGGGCTGGGGCCGCATGTGCTGGGCATCATCGACCCCGAGGACGCCGTGCTGGGCTTGTTCACGGTGGTCGGGCGGGTGTTTTTGATGTTCATCGTCGGCCTGGAAATCGACATGCGGGTGTTCCAGGCGACCTCCCGCCGCTCCATGGGCTTCGGCACGGCGACGTTCCTGTTTCCGCTGCTCGGCGGCATGCTGGTGGCGCGGCTGTTCGAGTTCAGTTGGAACGCCTCGCTGCTGATCGGATCGCTGCTGGCCTCGCACACGCTGCTGGGCTTCCCGATTTTGACCAAGCTCGGCCTGGCCAAGCGCGAGGCCATGGCGGTGGCCGTCGGCGCGACGATTTTCACCGACATTTCCTCGCTGCTGGTGCTGGCGGTCTGCATTTCCGTCCACAAGGGCGGCTTTTCCGCGCTGGGCTTGTTGACGCAATTGTTCCAGTTGGCGGTGTACGCCATCATCGTGCTGCAAGGGTTGCCGCTGCTCGGCCGGCTGTATTTCCGCCGCTACCGGCAGGACGAGAACGCGCTGTTCACGTTCACCTTCCTGGCCGTGATGCTGGCCGCGGCCGGCGCGCATTTCATCCATCTGGAGGATATCGTCGGCGCGTTCCTGGCCGGGGTGGCGGTCAACCGGGTGCTGTCCGCGACGCCGGTGCGCGACAAAATCATCATGATGGGCGAGAGCCTGTTCATCCCGGTGTTTTTCGTCGCCATCGGCGTCAAGCTGGATTTGCCGGTGTTCGCCGCGACCTTGGCCAACAGCCTGCCGTTCGTGCTGGCCATCGTCGCCGCGCTGGTGGTGGGCAAGCTGCTGGCCGTCCTCAGCGTCCGCGGCGTTTTCGGCTATGATTGGCCGTCCACGCTGACGATGTGGTCGCTGACGCTGCCGCAGGTGGCGGCGACGCTGGCGGCGGCGATTGCGGCTTACGATGCGGTCGACGGCAACGGCGACCGGCTGATCACCGAATCGGTGCTGAACGCCGTGATTGTGCTGATGGTGCTGACCTCGATTCTTGGCCCGGTGCTGACCGAGCATTTTGGCCGCAAACTCGAAAATCCGCAGGAGTTATCCGATGCCGCCTCTTAAGCTGCTGTTGAGCCTGGTTCTACTGTCCGCCGTGCCGCAGGCGCATGCGGGCGACGACAAAGCCGCCGCGCAAGCCGAGCTGCGCACGCTGCGCAAGGAGGCGCTGGATCTGCTGTACAAGGAAAGCCCGCAGGCCAAGAAGGAGATCCGCGCCGCCGCCGGTTACGGCGTGTTCGGCGTCGTCGGCGCGCAGGTGTTGATCCTGGGCGGCGGCGGCGGGCGCGGGCTGGTGCGCGACAACCTCACGGGCCGGGACACGTTCATGCGGGTCGGCTCGGTCAGCGCCGGGCTGGGCGTGGGCTTCAAGGAGGTGCGCACGGTGCTGGTCTTCAAACAGCGCGACACCCTGAAGCAGTTTTTGGAAAAAGGCTGGGTGTTCAGCGGCGAGGCGCAGGCGGTCGCCAAGACCGACGGCCAAGGCGGCAACGCCGACGACATGAACGCGCCTGTGGGCATCAAGGTCTACCAACTGACCCAGACCGGGCTGATGGCCCACGGCTCGCTGCAAGGTACCAAGTATTGGAAGGACGAGGAATTGAATTGATCTGGGCAGAGGCCGCGAAATGATGAGGCCATCGCCCGGCTGGCGTCGTTTTAAGGGGGTGGCGGCGCGTTGGCCTCTTGCCGTTTGCGCTGGTATTCGTCGTAGCTCTCCGCTGGCAGGCAATCCTGCTTCCTGGCCATGGGGCTTTCCAGGCATTGCTGCCGCTGCAAGCCTTCGGCGGTTCCGTAGACGATGCGATTCACAGAATCCATGCCGCAGCCAGAGGCGAGGCATGGCAAGGCCAAACAGATTGCGCGGATCAGTTTTATCATAGGGCGTCACCATAGGCCGTGGCAGGTGTTCGTGGCTGGCAGGCAAGCGGCTGTTTGCCCAAGTGAAATAATAAACGCAAATGCTGTCAAACAGGACGCGGCCAACCCAACCCAATCCCAGGAGAACAACCCCCATGAATCCGCAAATCCCCGCAAACACCCCGCCCGAGACCGCCGACCCGGCGCGCATGGAATCCCTGTTCGCCCGGCAGCGTGAAGCCTACGCCCGCGCGCCGATGCCCGCCTTGGAGGAGCGCAAACGGCATTTGTCCACGCTCAAGGCTTTGCTGGTCGAACACGCCGACGCCCTCGCCGCAGCCATCAACGCCGATTTCACGGCGCGCTCCGCCGACGAGACGCTGCTGGCCGAGATCATGCCCGGCGTGCAGAGCATCGACTATGCGCTGAGGCGCCTGCGCGGCTGGATGAGGCCCGGCCACCGCTGGCCCGGCCTGCATTTCCTGCCGTCCGCCGCCTATGTGGTTTACCAACCCTTGGGCGTTGTCGGCATCATGGCGCCGTTCAATTATCCGGTGCATCTGGCTGTGGTGCCCCTGGTGGCGGCGCTGGCGGCGGGCAACCGGGCGATGATCAAAATGTCCGAGCTCACGCCGAGGACGGCGGCGCTGGTGGCCGAAATGCTGCGCAAGGGCTTCGCGGAAGAACAAGTTGCCGTGGTCACCGGCGAGGCGGATGTCGCCGCCGCGTTTTCCAGGCTGCCGTTCGACCATCTGCTGTTCACCGGCTCGATCCCGGTCGGCAAGCACGTCATGCGCGCGGCGGCGGACAATCTGACCCCGGTCACGCTGGAGCTGGGCGGCAAATCGCCGGCCATCATCGCCGACGACATTCCGCTGGAAGACATCATCGACCGGCTGTGCTTCGCCAAGTCGATGAACGCCGGGCAGACCTGCGTGGCCCCGGATTACGTGCTGCTGCCGCGCGGCAAGGTCGAAGCGTTCATCCGGCTTTACCGGGCCGCGTTCGCCGCGATGTACCCGACCCTGGACGGCAACCCCGACTACACCAGCCTGGTCAACGCCCGCAGCCGCCAGCGCTTGCGGGACTGGTTGCAAGACGCCGAGGCCAAAGGGGCGGGAATCGAAAAGCTCGGCGACGAGGCCATCACCGACGGCAGCTTCCGCATGCCCATGCACCTGGTGACGGGGGTCACGGACGATATGAAGATCATGCAGGAGGAATTGTTCGGGCCGGTGCTGCCGCTGCTGCCCTATGACCGCATCGACGAGGCTTTGGACTATGTGGGGCGGCGTCCGCGCCCGCTGGCGCTGTACCTGTTCACCTATGACCGGGCTTTGCAAGCGCGGGTGGAGACCCACACCCATGCCGGCTCGATGTGCGTCAACGACGCGATGATCCAGGTCGGCGTGGACAGCATGCCGTTCGGCGGCGTCGGCGCGTCCGGCATGGGCCATTACCACGGCTACGAGGGGTTTTTGACGATGTCCAAGGCGAAATCGGTGTTGCGCAAGGGCCGGCTCAACTCGATGACATTCATGTACCCGCCTTATGGCCGCGCGATCCAGCAATGGATGCTGAAATGGCTGACGCGTTAAGCACGGGCCTCGGCGAAAAGCCATGACTGACCCGCTGGGCGTCTATGCGGCGGCGACGCTGAAACTTTCGACGCTGCTGCCCCTCGCCGCTTTCAAGATTATGGCTGCCTGATTTCCAGGGTCAAATCCGGCATCAAGCGTTTCAGATTCGTCAACGATTTGCCCTGCCAAGGGATGGCGGTGGAGCCGAGGACGTTCAGTTTGACCTCCCCGTTGCGTACGCCGATCACAAACTTGGACAGCATGGCTATCCCTGAGCTATTGAGGAATTCAAGCTGGCGCAGATCCAGGGTCAATGGCTGGGCCGGCTTTAGCGCGCAGGCGTTGTTGAGCAAGTCGAAGATCGGCGCGTATTCGGCCATGCCGTTGAGCCGCAGGGAGCCGTGGAATTCGACGGCGTGTGCTTCCGTGTCGAAGCAGATTTTATAGTTTTCGCTTTGGATGGTGTTCATGACTCGGTTTTTCCAGATAGCCTATTGTCCCGGGCGGCTCCTTAGGGTTATAGGGCGATTTTGACGGTGGCGGTGACTTTGCCGGTTTCAAGCCCGGCTTCTGGGAATTCAAATTTCCAGCCGAGTTCCGCCGCGTAATCATTGAGCATGGTGAGAAACCCCAGCCCGGACACATCGTCCTGCTCGCTGCCGGCTTCCAGGCGCTGGATGAACAATTCGCCGGGGTCGGATTCCAATAATTCGACGATGGAGGCCTGGAACCGTCCGGCCTGCGCCGAATCCACGCCGTTGCAGGCGACAAACAGCACGTAATCATTGTGCAACTGCAATTGCAGGCTGATGGCGGCGTCGGTCGCGCCGTCGCAGTATTTCATCGCGTTTTCCAACAGCTCGTTGGCGATGAAACTGATCGCGCTTTTGATTTCAGTCCGCCGCTGCGCCGTGGCGGGATCGCCGTTTTTCACCGGGAAGAAGGTGCTGAAATAATCGGCGAGGAAATGCGCCGACAAGTCGTTGTTGCGCCAGCGCTGCTCAATCGGCAGGGAGGAGGGCGAGAATACCAGGTTCAAGTATTCCTGGCAGGGGTTTTCGATGGCGTGATAGCTGCCGTAGATTCGATTCATTCTAAGGATACCCGATGGCAAAGTGGAAGGGGTTGCGGGGGGCGGCTTAATAAGCGACCCGGTTGCGGCCGTCGCGCTTGGCTTGGTAGAGCAGGCGGTCGGCCTCCCGGAACAGGCTGTCCGGCGCGACGCCAGGCTGGGGCGTGAGGCTGGCGACGCCAAAGCTGGCGGTGACATGGGGGGCCGTGTCCGAGTCTTGGTGGGGTATTTCCAGCGCGGCCACCCGTTCCCGCATCCGCTCGGCGACGCCGGCCGCCGCCGCCGTGTCCATGCCGGGCAGCACCGCGGCGAATTCCTCGCCGCCATGGCGGGCCAATAAACCGCAGGTCTTGTCCATGGCCTCGTCCATCGCGCGCACCACCTGGATCAGGCATTGGTCGCCCAGCAGATGGCCATAATAGTCGTTATAGCCTTTGAAATGGTCGATGTCGCAGAGGATCAGCGCCATCAGTCCATGCGTCTCGCCCATGTGCCGCCATTCCCGTTCAATGTAGTCGTCCAGGCAGCGGCGGTTGCCGATGCGCGTCAACGGGTCCAGCGCGGTCAGTTGGCGGACTTCGTCAATCTTCTCGTTCCATTCCTGGTCGATCTGGTCGCCGTGGTCGGCCAAAATCTGCATCAGGATTTCCAGGTCGCTTTTCTGTTGGCTCACGGTTTCCAGCAGCACGCGCAGGGTGTCCTCCGCCCGCTGGCGCTCGCCGATCTCCAGTTTCAGCCGCTCGTTGGCCTCGGCCAGCTCGGCTTCGATCAGATCGCCATGCTCGCAGGTGTTTTGCAGGGCCATGTGCAAATCGTCCACTTCCCCCCGCAAGCGGGCGATTTCCTCGCGCAGCGCCGCGTTTTCCGCCATCTCGTTCATGGCCGCGCCTTCATGACGACAGGGAAGGCGGGCGGCGGACCATCACCAGCAAGGTGATGTCGTCATAAACGGTATGCCCGCCGATGTGGGCGCGCACATCGGCGATCACCGCCTCGCGTATGTCCGAAGCCGGGCGGCCCCATTCGCGGCTCAACACCGCGCACAGCCGTTCCATGCCGTACAGCCGGCCCGCGGCGTCGGCGGCCTCGGTGATGCCGTCGGTGTACAGCGCCGCGCCGTCGCCGGGTTCGAGGCGGATCTGGGTTTCGGCGATGAACGCGGAAATGTCTTTGTCCAGCCCGATGGGAAACCCCAGGTCGATGGTATCGACGCGCTCGACTCCGCCGTTGGCGCGCACGACAATCATTTCCTCGTGCTGGCCGCTGACACTCAACAGCCCGTCTTTGTAGCCGACCAGCGCCAGGGACAGGTTCTTGTCGGAATCCATGCGCTGCACATTGTCGTAGATGGCGCTGTTCAGCGCGGTGAAAAATTTCACCGGGTCGGTTTCCTTGCTGGCCAGCAGCGTGCGCACGGCGGTTTGCACCATGATCATCAACACCCCGCTTTCCAGGCCGTGGCCGGTCACGTCGCCGATGCCGAACAGGATGCCGCCTTCATGGGTCAGCACGTCGTAATAGTCGCCGCCGACATGGAACGCCGGCTCCATGAACCCGGCGATGTCGAGTTCCAATATTTGGCGCAGCTCCTCGTGCCGGGGCAGGATCATTTGTTGCAGGCGGCGGGTGACGTCCAGCTCGGCGGACATGCTCACGTTTTCCGCCGTCAGCCGGTCGTTGAGTTGCTGGATTTCCCGGTTGGCCCCGACCAGCGCGACGGCGACGCGGTTGAAGGCGTGGACCACCTGTCCGAGTTCGTCGCGGTTGTCCAAGGTGACGGCGCCGGCTTCCCCGGCGGCCATTTTCCGCGCCGCCTCGTCGAGCTTTGAAACGGTGCGCATGACCGCCAGGTAGAACGCGATGAACAAATAGGCCACGACCACCAGCACGGCGGCGACGAACAGCGCGATGTGCCAGCGCTTTTGCGCGAAACGCTCGATGCGCCGCTCCAGCAGCCGGTCCAACTGCGCCGCCGCGCCGTCCCACAGTGTCGCGGACTGTTCCCGCAGCGCGGCGGCGGCGGCGGTGTGGCGTTCCGCCGGCCAGGTTTCCGGCGCGTTCAGCGTGTCGAGCCCGGCTTTGCGCAGCGCCGCCAGCGGCGTCTGCAACTGATTCCCCGCCTCTGGCGTCAGGCTTTCGGCGAAAGCGACTTCCAGGTTGCCGTCCAACTCTTCCAGCAATATTTTTAGGCGTCCGGCCAGTACCGGCAGCCGGCTGCGCCACTCGGCGCGTTCCGGCTGGCCTGCGCTGGACAGCAGCCCGATGTCGGCGGCGATGCCGCTGATTTCCGGCAGCTTCAGCAGCACCGCGTCCATCAGGTAATAAGTGTCGAGGTCGGGGTCGAGGATCAGGTTCGACTGGTTGCCCACCCGGGTGTTCAGGCGGTCGAGCTTGGCCAGGCTTTCCTTCGCGAAGCTTTGGCGTTCGGCGGGGTTCTGCCAGCGCGCCGGCAAGGCCAGCAGCCGTGCCAGTTCCGCCCACGGCCTGCCGGTGTCCAGCGCCCGGCCCAGGCGCTGCTCGGTCGCCGCCAGCCGCTCCGCCGCCGCCGACAAGGCCGCCGTGTCGGCTGAGTCCGCCGCCAACGCCAGCCGGTGCAACGCTAGGCGCAAATCTTCCAACGCGATGATGTAAGCCATCCCGTCGCGCTCCCGCTCGGCGAAGCCGATGCGCCCGCCGATTTCCGAAAACAGCATCTGGATCAGCAGGATGATCGGCAGCGCGAAGCACAGGCTGATCAGCGAAAATTTCCAGGGATAGCGCAACCGGTCGAGCAGCCCCAGGGCGGGATCGAAAAGCCGTCGAATCAAGCGCATGTCACCGTCCCGCAAGAGGCTGTCATCAGGTGTTTTAAAAAAATCGAGTGGGCTATTCTACAAGGTTTTGGGGGTGGGGAGGCGGAGTTTCTGGTTTCCACGCGCTGCGGGGGAATCCAGTTGGCGCGCGCGGCGGGCTGTTGCTTGGCGCGGCGCGCCAGGAGCGCATTCCCGCGTGGCGTGTGCGAACGAGTAAAGCGTCGGGCGCAAAAAGACGCGCCCGATCTACCTGGCTGGTTATCAGTGGGCCAGCAGCACGTTGACACTGCCCGTATAACTGTCAACGACCGACAGATCAGCCTTGCCGTCGGCGTTCAGATCGCCTAGGGAAACGCCAACTAAATATGAGTAAGGACTAGTGCCTGCGGCATAATACATGGGCGATGAAAAAATTCCGTTGCCTGAACCTTGCAACACACTGACAGCCTTATCAGTTCCATAATAACGTCCATAGGCCGTCACAATGTCGGGTTTGCCATCATTATTGGCATCGCCAATTGCGCTGAACGCCGGATAATAGCCTATCCAATAAGCAATAGGGTCATAATACAAACCTTTGCCATTGTTCAAAAACACATTGACACCATCCCATGCGCTACCGCCGGTCACCACCAATTCCGGTTTGCCATCGCCGTTCAAATCGCCCAATGCCACATGCACCGGGTTGTCGGTGCCGGCATAATAATCGACGGAGGGATTGAACGTGCCGGTGCCTTTGTTGATAAGCACACTGACAGTGCCGTCGGTGGCATTCGCCACGGCTAAATCGACCTTGCCATCGCCATCCACATCGCCGACCGCCAAGGCATTCGGCCCAGCGCCGGCCGTATATTTGGCGACCGGGTTGAAAACGCCGGTGCCTTTGTTCAACAACACGCCGACATTGCCGGTGGTGGACAAAGCCACCGCCAAATCCGGCTTGCCATCGGCGTTGAAATCACCGGTCGCTAGATAAACAGGCGTGCTGCCGGTGCCAACCGCGTATTTGGCGATAGGGTTGAACGCACCGCCGCCTTGATTCAGCAACACGCCGACAATGTTATCCTGGGATAAAGACACGGCCAAGTCGAGCTTGCCATCGGCGTTGAAATCCCCGGCGGTGATTGAGCTTGGACTATTGCCAACAGCGTGGGTCACTGGCGGCAAATAGCCGCCGATATTATTGCCAAACAGCACACTGATGGTGCCATCGTTGCTGTTCGCTATCGCCAAATCCGGCTTGCCATCGGCGTTGAAATCCCCTTTCGCCGTTGAACCCGCTGGGCCACTTCCAGTGCTGTACGCTATCGGCGATAAAAAAGTAAAGGCTTGATTGGTGGTGGTGTTTAGCAACACACTGACGAGGTTATCATTACTGGTACTTGACACAGCCAAGTCGTTGGCTTTGCCGTCGGCGTCCAGATCACCGATGACGATGCCCGCCGGATAGCGGTCTCCAGCGGCAAACGACACAAAGCTCTTAAATAAGCCCGCGCCACTATTCAGCAACACGTCCACGCTTCCCCTATCTTGGCAGGCCACGGCCAAATCCACACTGCCATCCGCGTTCAAATCCGCTGCCGCCACGCTGCTCGCGCATTCGGTCGTATAATTGACCGCAGGTTTAAGCGTGCCGGTGCCTTTGTTCACCAGCACACCAATATTGTTATCGCTGCTGTTTGCCACCGCCAAATCCGCTTTGCCGTCGCCGGTCACATCAGCGATGGCGACGGATTGGGGAGTGGAGCCAACAGCATAACTCACCTTCGGTTTATAAGTGCCAGCGCCCGAGTTGATTAACACGCTGACCGTGTTGGCTTGGCTGTTGGCCGTGGCAATGTCAGGCTTGCCATCGCCGCTAATATCGCTGACGGCAATCGCGGAAGGCGCGGTGTCAACCACATATTGCGCGGCGGTTGGAAACGTGCCCGCGCCTTTGTTGATCAGCACACTGACATTATTGGTGTTGTTGTTGGCCGTGACGATGTCCGGTTTACCGTCCACATTCACGTCGCTGATGGCTACTGCTTGAGGGCGGGTGGCGCTGCCTGTAGTATATATCACGGCCGCTTTGAAAGTGCCAATGCCATTGTTTAATAACACACTAACGCTGCCGTTATAATCGCCATTGGCCACGGCCAAATCGAGCTTGCCATCGCCATTCAAATCGCCTATCGCCACTGCATCGGAAGCGTTGCTTTTCGTTGGATAAGAAATAGGCGGTTTATAACCGCCTTTGCCATCGCTAAACCGCACATTCACGGCGTTGGGAATCGCTACCACCCAGTCGGCTTTGCCATCGCCGTTCAAATCGCCTATCGCCGGGGTGGAGGGTGCGCTGTTGACATAATAATCGCTAGTGCCGGCAAAGCTCAGCGTGTTGACGGCCTGGGCGCACGGGCTGAACGCCAAGCCGGGCAGGGCCATGGCCACTAGTAAGCCTTGGTAGATCAACATAGCTTTGTTGTTTTTCATCATGGAGTTCCTGTGTCTGTGGTGTTAAAAGACGCGCCTAAATTATTGCGCCTCCTCCCTTGACGCGCAAGCTAAAATGCCGATATTGTTAGGGCATATTGCCCTGGAGATTTTCCTTATGTCCGTTTTCCAATGACCCCGCCCGTGCCCGCCCGCCCGGCCACGGGCGAGATCACGCTCTCCCACGACGCTGAAACTGCCAGCCTCCAATTCAGCGGTGCCTGGGTGCATGGCGCGGCCCTCGCCCAGCCGGCTGAGCAGGTGCTTGCCGAGTTGGCCGCCGCGCCGAAACCCGCCCGGGTCGTCTTGACCACCCAGGGTTTGGCCGACTGGGACAGCCGCCTGCCGACTTATCTGTTGAAAATCACCGACTATTGCCAGCGGGAAGGCATCGCGTTGGAGGTGGCGGGGCTGCCGGAAGGCGTGCAGGGCTTGTTGGCACTGGCGCGGGCGGTGCCCGAGCGGGCCGGGGCGCGGCGCTCGGAAAAGCAGACGCCGATGCTGGCCGACATCGGCAAGGCGGTGTTGGACGGGTTCAAAGACGCGAAGGGGCTGGTCGCGTTCATCGGCGAGACAGTGCTGGCGGGGGTCGCCTTCGCGCGCGGCAAGGCCCGCTTCCGCGCGGTGGATCTGGCGCTGTGCATCCAGGAGGCCGGGCCGGGCGCGCTGGCGATTGTGTCGCTGATCAGCTTGCTGGTCGGTTTGATTCTGGCTTTCGTCGGCGCGGTGCAGTTGTCGATGTTCGGCGCGCAGATTTACATCGCCGACCTGGTAGGCCTGGGCACGGTGCGCGAGATGGGCGCGTTGATGACCGCGGTCATCATGTCCGGGCGCACCGGGGCGGCGTACGCGGCGCAACTGGGTTCGATGAACGTCAACAGCGAGATCGACGCGTTGAAAACCATGGGCATTTCGCCGATGGAGTTTTTGGTGCTGCCGCGCATGCTGGCCTTGATTTTGATGATGCCCTTGCTGGCTTTGTATGCCGATTTGATGGGCATGCTCGGCGGCGCGCTGGTGACGGTCAGCGCCTTCGACGTGTCGCTGGTGCAGTATTACAACGAGACCCGCCGCGCGGTGCATTTGGACGATTTCACGATTGGCCTGGGCAAGAGCGTGGTGTTCGCGGTGCTGGTCGCCACGGCGGGCTGCATGCGGGGCATGCAGTGCGGGCGCAGCGCCTCGGCGGTCGGCGAGGCGGCGACGGCGGCGGTGGTCAACAGCATCGTCTACATCGTCGTCGCGGATTCGCTGATCACGCTGATCTGCAACCGGCTGGGCGTCTGACGGGGCGGCCATGGCAAACGCGCATATCACGGTGAAAGATCTGACCATGGCCTACGGGGATTTCGTGATTCAGCACGACCTCGGTTTCACGGTCAACCGGGGCGACGTGTTCATCATCATGGGCGGCTCGGGCTGCGGCAAAAGCACGCTGCTGAAGCATATGATCGGCCTGCAAAAGCCGGCCAAGGGCCAGGTGTTTTATGAGGACATCGATTTCTGGCAGACGGATGTGAACGAGCGCGTGCTGATCATGCGGCGCATCGGCGTGCTGTATCAAACCGGCGCGCTGTTCAGTTCGCTGACGCTGTCGGAGAACATCGCCTTGCCGCTGGGCGAGTTCACCGATTTGACGCCCGCCGAGACCCAGGACATCGTGTCTTACAAGCTGGCCCTGGTCGGCCTGGCCGGTTTCGAGGATTATTACCCGGCGGAAATCTCAGGCGGCATGCAAAAGCGCGCCGGGCTGGCCCGGGCGATGGCGATGGACCCGGAAATCCTGTTCTTCGACGAGCCCTCGGCGGGCTTGGACCCGGTCAGCGCGAGGCTGCTGGACGATCTGATCATCCGCCTGCGCGACACGCTGGGCACGACGATTGTCGTCGTCACCCACGAACTGGCCAGCATCTTCGCCATCAGCAACAATTCGGTGTTCCTCGATCCGGAGACGAAGACCCAGCTGGCGACCGGCGATCCCAAGAAGCTGTTGGCCGAATCCGAAGATCCCAAAATCATTCAATTTCTAACCCGAGGCGAAGGCCGTGGCAAATAACAAGGGAGCGATCCTGTGAGCAAGCCCGTCAGTCCCACGCTTATCGGCGGCTTCACGGTGGGCGCGTTGGCGCTGCTGGTGGTGGGGCTGTTGATATTCGGCGGCGGGCAGTTTTTCAACGCGCAAAAAATCCATTATGTGGTCTTTTTCGACTCCTCG
>Ga0265327_10003302_pt1 | contig 15620 bp, 14 predicted proteins | sample 41621metaG_FD_202089 | JGI IMG/M metagenome (GOLD analysis project Ga0265327, IMG submission 202089) | Rhizosphere microbial communities from Carex aquatilis grown in University of Washington, Seatle, WA, United States - 4-16-21 metaG | ecosystem: Host-associated > Plants > Roots > Rhizosphere... | reverse complement strand
GCTTCGAGCACGTGCAGATCATGGCCTACGCGGCGAAGTACGCATCGGCCTTCTACGGCCCGTTCCGCGATGCGATCGGCTCGAAATCGTCGCTCGGCAAGGCCGACAAGCGGACCTACCAGATGGACCCGGCGAACGGCGACGAGGCGCTGCGCGAGGTCGCACTCGACCTCCAGGAAGGCGCCGACATGGTGATGGTCAAGCCGGGCATGCCCTATCTCGACGTGATCCGGCGGGTGAAGGACTGCTTCGGCGTGCCGACCTTCGCCTATCAGGTGAGCGGCGAGTACGCGATGCTGGCGGGCGCGGTCGAGCGCGGCTGGCTCGACGCTTCCGTCGTCCAGGAGACCCTGCTCGGCTTCAAGCGGGCCGGCGCCGACGGCGTGCTGACCTACTCCGCCGTGGATGTCGCCCGCCGCCTCAGGGCGGGGTGACGGACGAGGTTGACATCTCGTTCTAACTGTAGGGGCGGCCCTCGGGCCGCCCAGGCGCCCCTACGTTAGGCGTGGCGCCTCACAATCCGCTGAGAAAGGCCGAGATGCAGCGGTCGTGCCAGGGGATCCGGCTGTCGCGTCCTTCGAAGCCGATATGCCCGCCGGATTTCGGCAGCAGCGGGTGCAGGTGCGGGTTGCGCCGCCAGTCGTAGCCGAGATAGGAGGCGGCGGGTATCCACGGATCGTTCTGCGCGTGGATGACCAGCGTCGGCACGCGGATCGAGTCGAGCAGCGGCAGCGCGGAGCTGCGGGCGTAGTAGTCGGCCGCCGAGGAATAGCCGTTGCGCGGCGCGGTGACGCGCTCGTCGAACTCCGGGATGCTGCGGACCTCGGCGATCGCGGCGCGCTCGGCGGCGGTGAGGTCGGCCGGCGGCGCCGACCGCTCCAGCTTGATCCGCTGGAGCATGTAGCGGTGATAGACGAGGTTGCGCCGCGCCGAGATCCGCGCCGCCGCGGCGAACAGGTCGATCGGCGCCGAGACCGAGACCGCGGCGCGGACGCCGCCGCAACGCTCCCCGCCCTCGCCGAGGAACTTCAGCAGCAGGTTGCCGCCGAGCGAGTAGCCGACCACCACGACGCCGTGGGACCGCAGATGCGCCGGCAGCGCCGCCAGGACCGACACGAGGTCCTCGCTCTTGCCGGCGTGGTAATGCTGCCGGCAGAGCGGGCGCGACCGCCCGGCGCCGCGCAAATTGAGCCGCAGCACCGGATAGCCCTCGGTGAGCAGGCGCAGCGCCGTATTCTGGATGTAGAGGCTTTCCTCGCACCCGGACAGGCCGTGGATCAGCACCGCGAGGGGGCGTTGGGTCGGCGCCTGCGGCACGTGCAGCCGGCCGGCCAGCGCGTCGCCGCTGCCGTCGCCCAGCGGCAGGCGCACCGTGCTGCCGCGGAAATTCGAGAAGTCGACCGGCCGCCCGAGGAAGAAGAGACGAACCGTTTGCAGGTCCGCGCCCCACCACGGGGCGCGGGGCGCGAACGAGGGAAAGGTCAACGCAGGCGTATCCATGTCAGCTCGTGCTTGTTGTGCGACAGGTGCAGGAGGCGCGACCCCGGAATCGCCGCGAAGCGGCGTGCCGTCTCGTGGTCGGTGCTGCCCTGGAACTTGATCGTGCAGACGAAGCGGCGGCAGGTCCCGGCGTCCAGCCAGGACTCGACGAGCCGCAGCAGCCGCGCCGGGTAGCAGATCACGTCGGAGAACAGCCAGTCGACCGGCCCGAAGGTGCGGGGATCGAGCGCAAAGGCGCTTTCCTGACGGTACACGACGTTCGGCAATGCTTCGACTCCAGGGTCCAGTCTTGCCTTGTCTACACTGTATACTTGCGCGCCGAGTTGCTGCAAGACCCACGTCCACCCGCCGGGGCTGCTGCCGAGGTCGACGCAGGTCTCGCCGGGCCGCGGCCGGTCGCCGAGCAGCGTCAGCGCTTCCCACAACTTGAGGTAGGCGCGGCTCGGCGGCGCTGCGCGGTCCTCGACGAAGGCGACCTCGCCGTGCCGGAACGGGCTGGAGCAGTGCGGCGCAGCGAGGAGCGTGGCCGGGTCGAGCAGCGTCCAGGAGCCGAGCGGCGATGTCGGCACCGGATCGCCGAAGGCCAGCTTCTTCGCCGAGACCGGCGGCAGCCGCTCCTCGATCAGCGCGGCGCGGCGATAGGAGCCGTGGGCGTACAGCGCCCAGTTGCGCTGGATCGCCCGCAGCTTCGCCGCGGCGTCGCCGATCGACTCGATCGCGAGGCGCTGCGGCGCGGTCCAGACGTTCTGCGCCCACGCCGCCGGCCGCGCCGGCCCCGCCGCGACGACGAGCCTTCCGTGCAGCGCCAGCAGCCCATCCGGCCCCAGCTCCTCCAGCAGCGGCTCCAGGAAACCGTCCGGCGCGAGATAGCCGGTGATGTCGGCCGGCCAGTCCACCGGCGGCACGAGCAGGCGCGTTTCCGCCATCGGCGGCGCCGCCGCCCCTGCCCGCTCGGGGGCTCCCGGCCTGCCGCCTCCCGGTCCACGCGCCGGCGGCTCCGGCCGTCGCCTGTTCCTTACGCCCCGGTCGCGACGCGGCGGAGTCACGATGCGGCGAGGAAGTCCCGCACGGCGGCGATCTGGTCCGCCGCCATCAGCGCCGGCGCATGGCCGACGCCGGGGAACTCGGCGAGCGCGGCGCGCGGCCCGCGCTGCGTCATCGCGGCGGCGTCCTCGGCGCGCAGCAGGTCCGACTCCGCGCCGCGGATCACCAGCGTCGGGCAGCGTATCGCGTCCCACACGGGCCAGAGATCGACATCCTTCATCTCGCCCTGGAACGCGTCGCCGATATGCGGGTCGTAGGCGAGGCCGACTCCGCTGCCGTCCGGCAGGCGCCGCCAGCCATGCTCCGCCAGATGGCGCCACTGCTCGTCGGTCAGCGGGCCGAACGGCGCATGGATCCGGCGAAGATAGGCTTCCAGCGCGGCAACATCGGGGAAGTGCGGATCCTTGCCGACATAGCTCCCGATCCGCTCGAGCGCCGCCTTCGGCAGGAACGGCCCGACATCGTTGAGCGCGAGCCGCCGGATCGGGTTGCCCGGCTGCGCCGCCAGCATCATGCCGATCAGCCCGCCCATCGAGGTGCCGACCCAGTCGACGCTCTCGACGTCGAGCCGGGCGAGCAGCGCCGCCATGTCGGCGAGATAGAGCGGGTAGCCGTAATCGGTCGGGACCGCAAGCCAGTCGCTCCGCCCGCGCCCGGCGACGTCGGGACAGATCACCCGGTAGCGCTCGGACAGCGCGCGGGCGAGCGGATCGAAGTCGCGGCCGTTGCGCGTCAGCCCATGCACGCAGAGCAGCGTCGGCGCACCGGGCGGCCCCGGCCATTCGACATAGGCGACGCGGTGGAAGCCGCCGTGTGGCGCGAGGCACGGCACGGAGCGGAGGATCGGGGACGGGGCGGATGACGAAGCCATGGCGGACGGGCCTGTATCGGTTCGGAACCTCCCCACCATGAAGCCGGCCGGGCGCCGCAGGCAAGGCGTCCGTCCGCCGCGCCGCGACTCGTTCCGCGAGCGACGAGGAGGCGCCGGAGCGGAAATACAGGAGGGTTGAAACCGATTCGCAAACTGCATGGTTGACATTTCAATGGCTTGCGCCGGTTTCTTCATGTCAGGAACAGGTACGCGCTCCTGTTACCCGCCTGTTCCTGTCCTGTTTTCCGGCCTGTTATCGCCTGTTTTTCCGCCGCTTCCGCCGGCCGTGCGGGGCCGGTAGGCGTCCTTCCTTTTCACGATGTCAAAGAGCGGGGCGCCAGCACCGAGAAGATCGGCCACCGTCGCGGATTTTGTCCGAATTGGAAATGGAAAGCAACTCGTGAAGGCCGGCGCCGAAAGCGTTACCGGACTGCCTCTCGGAATTTCGGGCTGTCCAGGGCATCGTCGACCAGCCGCCTGAGCGCATCGCTCGCGACTTTCGGCAGGGGTTCCGGCAGGCCGTACGAAGCGGGGGCGCCGGTCACCGGCACGGTGCCTTGCCGCTCCCGAATCTGCACAGGCCACAGTGCGAGGACTCTGCCCGTGCCGGTTTCGGTGAGGGTAAGCGCGACGTTCGCTTCGGCCTCCCCACGGATGTATTGATTGGTGTCGAACGCGGCGATCTCACCGGACAGCGTGTAGGGCGCCGCGGCCTCATCGGCGAGCAGCCCGCGCGCCCTCAGGCCGTTGGCGAACGCCTCGCGGACCAGACCGCTGACCGGTGCTGTCGTATAGAGCCGCGACACCGGCTCTCCGAAAGCGCCGCGGATCGTGCCGAGATAGGTTGGTCCCTGCCCGCGCTTATCCACGAAGGGGCCGACAGCTACGACGGGACGCGCAACGGCGTCTTCTCGCGGTCCGCTCGGACCGGAATCGAGGGCGACAGGGACCGCTGCCGGGTGACAGGCCGAAAGCGCTGTCGTAACGACGACCGGCGCGATGAATGCCGAAAACCAATGCCGCATGACGCCCCGTTCGAATGCAGTCTACGCCGTGAGCTGCCGGGCACTGTAGACGCGATTGGCGACATATCAAAAGGAGAGAAAACAGGCAGTCTCGTCGGTTGCGATTTCAGCGAGATTAAGTCAGCGTCGAAGCATTGAGCGGCCCAGTTATTCGGCATATGCGGCGCGGCGGAAGCTGCCGCGCGGAACGAAACACGATGCGGCGCGGAGGACGTGCCTTGTGTCGGCTCGACTGCCATCATGGATTCCGGCAGGACTGGCAGGCAAGCCATCCCTCCGCCACTACAGTCCCGTTTCCGCGGCCGCCGACGGCCATCGGTATTGCGGATGCAGAGAGGGAGCGCGTCTGAATGGTAATAAAACACAACCACTGCGGGTGGCGAATGCGGGTGGCGAAAAACAATAATCCGCTATGTCGACCGATCGCGTTGGGCGATCGAGTATGAACCGCAGCAAGGGAATGTCGGCGCGAATAGCTGCCTATCTCGCTTTATCGGTGCTGTCCGATGGCAACCCGGACAGGTGCTCGCAATACGGTAGCCCAACAAACTTGGCCGCCAGCGCCTTCTCCGCCTTGTCACGCTCCGACGGTCCGCGGCCTAAGTCGCTGCCCAAGAAAGCAAATTACGAAACAATGCAAATTCCGAAATTCGCTCCAAAGAAAACTGCGACAGCAAGACCCTATTAAAGACCTCTGTTTTGCACAAATGCTGGCTTGCCCCGCGTTCGCGAGCAAACCAGCACACGATTGACGAAAGATCGCCTTTGTGGATGTAGTTACGAAAATCGGATTGTGCGGCTCCCTCCATTCTTCGAGTAAGTTCAGTAAATTCGTCTGCGTGCGCTTTTTGTCCTTGAAAATGCAAGAGCCTCAAGAGGAAATTCTTCTCATCAAATAACACACGGCCACTTTTCAATTGAAACTGATCTACCGGGTCAACCCATGAAAGCGCGTTCAAGAGCTTCTTTTTTGCAGCGCGCACAAAGAAAAGGGTCCGACAAACACCCAAGATGTCACTAAGTGCGGCATCCGATAAATCGACAGAAAAGTACGTTGCAAATATCCATTTTATAACAGCCGAATCGAATAAATATGCTTCAAAACACGAAAAATCGGTAAACCAAAGGCGTTCACAACTGATCACGGTTTCAAATATCTCGTCAAAATCTTTATCGGCAAGACAGTAGACCGACGCTCTTCCACTCGCAAGCGACTGAGACAGGGCGTGAGCCAAAGCAACAACTCGACCGCGGTTCCCGGACCCGTAATCGTCTCGAACGAGATCACTAGGAACATTAACGTTGTCTATAGAGTAGACGGACAGATTATCTAAACACAATTTGCGCGCCAACTCGGACAGGATGGAAACTTCACTCTGCCCTTCAACAAAAAGATCGCGAATAGTCGGCTCATTCTCATATCGAGCTAGCAAACCCTCAATCGTAAAAAGGTACTCTCGTTCACGCTCTATTTTCTTCTTCGTTCTCACTTTCTTCACCCTCTTCGTACTCACTCTGATCGATCAAATGGACAGTGCTCGAGCGATGTTTTGCAAGAAGATCGAGCGAATGCGTCGCAAGCAAAAACTGAATGCCACCTCGTCCGGAAACCTCGGTGAGCGCATGGAGGAGGTGTCGTTGCCATTTTATATTAAGAGACAACTCCGGTTCGTCAATTATAAAGATCGTCCGTTTACTTCCAATTAGAAGCGAATGACAGAAAATCAGGATTAGCTGCTTCTCTCCTGATGACAAAAGATTCGGTTGTATTTCGCTTCCGTTCCGGTCAAAAATTTGCAATCCACTCTCGATAGAAAACAATATCTGTTTTGGATGCAACAGCGGACGTGCCGTTTCCACAAAGCGAGCCATTAGGTCTTTAACACTCTTGAGTGCCTTTGTGCGCGCCTCGATTCCTTCGACGAAAGGTCTTAGAACGGTTCCGATCAAATCTTGCGAATCAGGCGATGCTCGTTCTATCGGTGCGAGAAACTTATCTGCCGAAATAGGCGCAATTAGGCCATATCTTGCATATTCGGCTGTAGAGTTTCCGATTTCCTTAATGCGTTCGACTAGTTCGTCGATCGGCTGCGGCGGCTCACCATGCCCGAGGGGATGCATGTCGGCAATGCGACTGATGACATTTTGATAAATAGTCGTGGCATTTCCTTCCCCCTGATTAGTACTGCGTAACGCCCGTCGCCGCACAGCTTCCGTCACACGCTTCAAAATCGGTTCGACGTTAAGGTGGTGCGATTGCTCTCCAGTTTCCGGTCCCCGAACGACTATTCGACCGTCGGGCAGATGCTCAAAGCCCCCTCGGCGCGAGGGCGTTGCAAATGGACTTGAAGTTCGGCGATCATCGGGGAGGAAACGAACAGACAGATCAAACGTCGTCATCACTGAATGCAATGAGCTCATATCTTGGCGAACTCCGCCGTCATTGTCCGGTGTAATCTCCAAACAAAATGGCTCCTCGCCAATTCGGTTGACGATAATTGTGAACGCACCCGTCATGAGACCAGAGGTGCGGAGTGCGGTAATCTCGGAACCGTTGTCAAAAAAAATCGAGACACGACCGAATGGAGTCTTCGAAATGTAAGTTTTCGCGCCAACTCTATCCTCTGACAACATCATGGCGTAGACTAAGTTTAAGATCGTTGTCTTCCCAGAGCCATTATCTCCATATAAAATAAAGAATGTAGATACGTCTTTCTCTTCCCCGCTACTGGGAAGAATGTAGCTATAATATCCAAATAGCTTCTCAACCTCTATGCGCGAAATTCGAGATGGTTGGCTCTGATCGCTCACTCAACTCTCCTTCATTCTGCGCAACCACTCGTTGGATTAAGCCGTTTGACGTAGGCATTCATATACCGATTTATGCATGGATGCCACCACTTTAAGCGCGCAGAGTGGCGAGCCACCGCATGATACAGTATAACGTGCTTGGCACGAATGAGAGACAATAATGTATCGGCCATGCGATGTTCTGACGTTCTGCAGCTATAATTGTTCTGATTTCTTGCCTCGCCAAACAAATAACGTGGACTATTTAATTTTGACCTGATACTCGCCGAGCGCTTTTTTCATCTTGGAAAATGCATTCTCGATGCAGACCGTGGTTGCGATGATAGTTATCCACGCCCGAAACTTACGGCAGATCGATATTGCGGCAACCATTCTCAGCACGCGCTTACACAAGCGACCCATCTGGCACCACCGGCAGCGCAATCATGGTCACGGGCGAATCGACACCGCCTTAGTTGAGCCGGATGCGATGCTTTTTTCGCCGCTACGACCCTGGAGATGCGTGGCATTCATGCAGCCGTCGGCTGAACAATGTCAGCAGAGGTGGCTGCACTTCATAGCAATCAGATCGCTCACTTAAGTGAGAAGGTTAAAAATTGCAATGATTGGCCCAACTGACGATACGAAAAGCCTCTGCCCCAGCGCTCAGGTGGCCTTCGGAGCGGCGGCGAGCTTCAGAGCAGGCCGATTGGGATGTGGATGGATTCAACGGCGGTAATACCGAGACCAGTGTCTAAGTACCTCCCCATTCGTGGTTGATCTATTTAGAGGGTAAGTGGTCGGTCTTCTGCTCCGACGAAGAGAAACTCATAGGTCAGGTCACTGAGCGGCTAGGAGAAACGCTTGGCGCGTTTCATTGCCAAGCCGTCAACCCACCTCAATCCGGGCGCATCCACCAGTTTCACGTCGCCGCTAACTCCGCGAGCCTTGGTGATGCCGCCCATCTGATGAATTCATGCCCTCCGACGGGTCATACGGAGCTACCGTCGTTCCGATCATTACAAGAGCGCCGAAACATGTCTGAACCGTTCGTGCTGTTCGGGAGCCCGCATTCGCAGTTCACGTACAAGGTGGCGCTCATGCTACGGCTATCCCGGACGCCGTTCTCGTTCCGTTACGTGAGCTTCCAGAAGGGCATGCACCGCACGCCGGAGTTCCTTGCGCTGTCGCGCTGGGGCCAAGTGCCGGTGCTGAAGCACGGCGAGCGGGTTCTCGTTCAATCGGGTGCCATCCTCGACTACCTCGCGGAGACGCTGGGCACGTTCGCGGGCAGTGGCGGCGGCGATGCTCGCCGACACATCCGTGAGTGGCTGTTCTGGAACGCCGACCGGCTGGCCCCACCGATCTACGGCTGCTACGGCGTCACGCTCGGCCGGAAGAAACTGCTGCCGATCGCCGTCGATCCCGTCATTGCCGACGACCATCGCCGGCGAGCGGAGATGGCTCTCGGCGTGCTCAACGGTGCCCTTCAATGGCGGAACTTCCTTGTCGGCGACGAAATGACGATCGCCGATATCTGCTGCTACGGCGAGACCGCGTTCGCAGCGATGTGCGATTTCGATATCGGCCGCTGGCCTCACCTTGCCCGGTGGGCGGAGCGGATCGCGGCATTGCCGGGCGCGGCGGCACCACTCGATCTCCTGCCGATGGCGGACGCGGCAATCGACTGACCCGAGATTTACGCGAGCGCCGGCGCTCCCGTCGATCGCGGCCGCCCTCACCTTCCCATTGCTACGCAATGGGCCCCTTCCTCTCCCCTTCCTCTCCCGCGAGGGGAGAGGGATTGGAACGCTCCCTGTCTCCTCCGTGGAAGGAATGGTGCGCTCGCCGTTGTGGTTCCCGCACCCGTCAAGCGTTGCCATACCCATTCGCAATCCGTGTTCGCGCGGTAACTGAACCCCTCAACCGACCGCAGCGGCAACGGGCGCGAACTCGGCCGCGAGGGCGTCGATGAACCTGCGGACCGCGGGGAGCAATCCCCGGCGGGAGGGGAAGACCGCGTGGACGAGGCCAATCGGCGGCGCCCATTCCGGCAGGACAGCTTCCAGTGCGCCACGTGCGAGGTCGCCCTCGATCAGGTATTTCGGCAGCACCACGATGCCGACTCCGTCGAGCGCCGCCTGCCACAGCGTCATCATCTCGTCGGTGACGAGTCTCGGCCGGTGGGGCACGTCGCTGACCGTCCCGTCCGGGCCGGCGAGCCGCCAGCTATGGTCGCCGCCGGGCCGGGTCATGTCCAAGGTGTCGAAGCGACCGAGATCATCCGGCGTGCGCGGACGCCCATGGCGGTCGAGAAGTGCGGGGCTGGCCACGAGTGCGCTGCCATGCCCTTCGAGGAGCCTGACCACGAGGCCGGTATCCTCCAGGGGCGGCATACGGACCCGGAGGGCGATATCGAACCCTTCCGCAATGACGTCCACGCGCCGGTTCGTCGCCTCGATATGAATGCGCACGCGCGGGTGCTCCACGAGGAAACGCGAGACGATAGCTCCGACGTGGCTCTGCATCAGCGCGATCGGGCAGCTTATCCGTACCAAGCCCTGAGGCTCGGCGGACGTGCGGTCGATGACCTCCTGCGCCGCCTCCGCCTCCGCAACCATGGCGGTACAGTGACGATAATAGACCTGCCCGATCTCCGTGACCGAGAAGCGCCGTGTCGAGCGCTGAATGAGACGCGTGCCGAGGCGCCCCTCCAGCAGGGCGACCCGCCGGCTCAGTTTCGACTTCGGGACGCCGAGCGCCCGCGCCGCCGCCGCGAAGCCTCCGTGGTCCACGACATGGGCGTAGTAGTACAAGTCGTTCAGATCCTGCATCGTCCGTTCTCCGGGGCTCTTTGTCCTATTTATAGGACGATGAGTCCTGAAACCCGCATCTAATCGCTCGATTGTTCCGATCCTATTTCTTCGGAGCCAGATGCTTACGGCGGAATGCAGCGACGCGCTCCGCCCTTCCGAAGGAAACGGACCAACATGAAGCTACTGCATATCGACAGCAGCCCGCTCAACGGCGCCTCCGTCTCGCGCAAACTGACGGCTGCGATCGTCGATGCCTGGCGAAAGGCCGACCCGACGATCGATGTCGTTCATTGCGATCTCGCGGCGGCGGCGCCGGATCATCTGACGGGCGACCTGCTGGAAGTCGTAAAGCTCGGCAAGCGGGACGGGCTCACCGAACGCCAGAAGCAAGAGCTTGAATTGACAGACGCCCTCGTCGACGAGTTCCTGGCCGCCGATACCGTCGTCATCGGCGCGCCGATGTACAACTTCTCCGTCCCGACCCAGCTGAAGGCATGGATCGACCGCATCGCGCAGGCCGGACGCACCTTCCGCTATACCGAGAAGGGTCCGGTCGGGCTCGCCGGGGGCAAGAAGGTCGTGATCGCGTCGTCGCGCGGCGGCCGTTACGCCGGGACCGCGGTGGAGAACGCGCTCGACCACCAAGAGGCGTACCTGCGCGCGGTGCTGGGCTTCCTGGGCGTCACCGATGTGACGATCGTTCGGGCGGAGGGCACTGCAATGGGTCCCGAAGCTCAGGCGAAGGCTTTCGAAACCGCGCAGGAGCACATCGAGAGCCTGTTCGTACCGGCCGCCGCCGCTTGAGCAACGCCGTCCGACAAACACAGGCAAGTCCAAGCACGTTGCAGGCCCTGACGGCGTGCCGTCAGGGTTCGTGCGGGGCAAGCTCCTTGTAGAAGAAGGTGGTCTCGGCGAGCCGCCCGTTCGGCTTGAAGGCGTGGCCGGGGACCCGGCCATACTCGGTCCAGCCGCAGCGCCGGTAGAGTGTGTCTCCGGCGCTGCCGGTCTCGGTGTCGAGCAGCAGCAGCGTGCGGCCGGAATCGCGGGCCGCCGCCTCGGCCGCCGTGAGGAGACGGCGGCCGATTCCCTGCCTGCGCGCCGAGGAGAGGACCACCATCTTGCCGATCTCGGCGCGGTGCGGCGCGTTGGGCTGGTGCGCGAACGTCAGGATGACCGTCGCCACGAGCCGCTCGCCATCGTCGCCGACGATGAGCCGCTTCTCGCCATTGGCGATGCCGGCGATCTGGGTGCGCCAGAAGGCCCGTCCCTCGTCGTGCGAGAACCCCGCCATGAAATTGACCGAGGCTCCGTGCGCCACGGCATCCACCAGGATGTCGGCCAGTTCGCCGAGACGCGCCTGGGCCTCGGCGGCGTCGAGGGCGCGGATCGATATCGGGACAGGCTTTGCGGCCGGTGCGGTCATGGCCTCACGGCTCCGTGGCCGATGATGACGGCGTAGCGGGTGGGACGCGGCGTCGGGTTTCGGAACAGGACCGGACGGTCGAAGCGCATCATCAGGCAATCGCCCTTTTCGAGCTGGAACGAATCCTCGCCGACCTGCAACTCCAGCGTGCCGTCGAGCACCCAGACATGCTGGTCCGTGCCGGCAAGGCGCTGGCTGTCGAAGGCCACGCTGCCGCCGGGCGGGAACTCGATCTCGACGATGTCGACGGGAGAGCCGGTCCCGGGAGGCGAGACGTTGCGGCGCAGGTAATGGCTTGCGGGATCGCGCCACGTCGGCTGGTCGGCGCGGCGCGAGAGCGGGCTGACGGGCCTCTCGGTCTCGGCGAACAGCACCGAGAGCGTGATGCCGAGGCCGCCGCAAATTTTGGCCAGGAGCTGCGCGGTGGGGCTCGACTCGCCCCGCTCGATGCGCGACAGCATCGCGCGGCTGACGTCGGCCAGATGGGCAAGGCCGTCCAGTGTCAGGCTCCTCCCGGCGCGAAGCTCGCGGATGCGTGCGCCGATGCGGCCGTCGATATCGGTTCCGGACAAGCTCATATAAGCATCATACATTCCAATATAATGGAATCAAAGTGCATGAGGCGGGAAGCGCGTATGAGGCTTCATCTCGATCCGGCGCCGCCCTTGACCGGCGCGGTTGACGCCCGGCATGTCAACGGCAGGCCGGCCGAGCGCAGCGGAACGACCGCGCCGCGACCGGGCGCTGCTGTACAACTGTGGGCTGCATCAACCTCAACGGGGAGGGTCGTTCATGAGGTATTCGCTTATTCCGGCGGCGGTAATATTTTTCGCCACCACGGCAGCGATGACCTCCCTCTCCTCTTCGCCCCTCCGCACGGACGACGGCGCGTCCAACCCCCTCGTCCGCTTGCACGCCGCCGGCAGCCTGAAGCCGGCGCTGACCGAGATCGGCCGGCGATTCACGGCAGAATACGGCGTCAAGGTCGAGGCGCAGTTCGGAGCTTCCGGCCTGCTGCGCGACCGGCTCGAACGGGGCGAGCCCGGCGACGTCTACGCCTCGGCCGACATGGCCAATCCGCTCTCGCTGGCGACGCAAGGCAAGGCCGGGCCGGTCGTGCTCTTCGCCCGCAACCGCCTCTGCGCGATCGTGCGGCCGGGCCTGCACGTGACACCCGAAACGGTCCTGGCGACAATGCTGGCGCCCGAGATCAAGCTCGGCACGTCGACGCCGAAAGCCGACCCGTCCGGCGACTATGCGTGGCAGGTCTTCGCCAAAGCCGACGCGGTGAGACGCGGCGCCGGGCGCGACCTGGAGGCCAAAGCCCTGAAACTGACGGGAGGGCCGGAGTCGCCGCTTCCTCCCGACGGACGCAACGTCTACGCGTGGCATCTCCTGGAAGGCCGCGCCGACCTGTTTCTCGGCTACTGCACGGCGGGGTACGACGCGGCGGCGACATCGCCGGGCATCACCGTCGTCGGCTTGCCGCCGGAACTCGCGGTCGGCGCCGATTACGGATTGGCCGTGCTGCACGGCGCGGACTCCGGGACGGCGATGCCGTTCGTGTTCTATATTCTTTCGGAGGAGGGGCAGGCGATCCTCGCCCGCTACGGCTTCGACGCTCCCCTGCTGAGGTCTCCCTGACCGGAAGGGCAGGCGAGCGGTTTTCCGCAATGGCTTTTGCGCTGGAGGAGATGCGCGATGATCCGACGCCGCCGCGCCGCCGCAATGCTGCTGCTCGTCATCGGCTGGACGATGACCGGAACAGCGCCGGTACGGGCGGAGGATCCTGCGGCGCCGGCGACGCTCCGTCTGGACGGAGCCGTCGAGCATGCTAAGACCTACACGATCGACGACCTTCGCAAGCTGCCCGCGGCGAAGGAAAACATCGTGTTCTCGACAGGGCGCGGCCCGGTGAACGCCTCGTTTACCGGCGTGCTCCTCTGGGATCTGTTGAGCGAGGCGGAAGTCGGCGGCGGGCACGGCGCCGCGCGGACCGACATGCTGCGCAAGTATGTCGTGGCCAGCGGGCGCGACGGGTATCGCGTCGTGCTCTCGCTTGGCGAGGTCATCCCGGCGTTCGGCGGTGAGCAGGTTATCGTCGCCTACGCGCAGAACGGGGCACCGATCGGCGGCGGCGGGGGCGCGCTCCGGCTGATCGTCCCCGGCGACAAAGACGGCGGCCGCAACGTGCGCGACCTCGAACGCATCGATGTTCGGGAGGCGCAGCCAGGCGAGTGACCGCGCCTCGGCGACGGCTTACCGGACCGCTTCTTTCCCCGAGCCGTCCCGGCCGGGCTGCCCGCCGTTGCGCGCGTCGGAAGCGGAGTCGAAATACCGCGTCTCGCCGACGGCTTGCCAGTTGAGCACCGTGGCGGCGCCGTCCTCCCCGCGCGGCGAGGTCAGCGTATCGCGCACCACGGCCGGCTCGGCTCCGCCGGGCAGCGCCTCGTCGAGCACCCGGCCGATCAGGTTGCCTTTGGCCGGAATATCGAGCTTCAGGATCTTCGCGATCGTCTTGCCGATGTCGGCGTTGCTCGAGGGAGCCGGATCGACGTAGCCGGCTTTGAAGTCCGGCCCAATCGCCGCCATGAAATTGTTGGTATCGGCGCGGCTGAAGCTGCCGTGCATGCCCTGGCCCTGCTGGAGGCCGGTATCGGCGATCTCGACCATGCAGAGCAGCGGCTCGTCGCAGCCGGTGGACCAGCTGCGGAAATTGACGACGATGCTGGGCATCGGCGTCACCGCAGAGCCTTTCAGGTTGATCGCGCTCAGCGGCAGCGTGCCGGGGATCGCGCCGAACCTGTCATCGACGAAGATGCCGTTGGCGTAATCCTGAGCGAGGAGCGCGGCGACGACCCGTTCGGCGACGCCGCGGTCGCCCTTCGGCACGTAGATCAGGTCGGAACCGCCATTGGCGGCGACGACGACGTCCGGCGCAGCAGGGTCCTTGCCGATGAGGCCGTCGCCGTTCTTCGGATGCGTTCCGGCCACCACCTCAGCATTCTTGTTGTCGGGGTCATAGAGCGGCATGCCGAGCGCCTCGGCGAGATCGAGCGCGACAAAGCCCGGCGGCAGGAAGCCCGCAGGCACGTCCGCGTAGCTCGCCTTGGCCGCCTTGCTGGTCTTGCTCTCCTTCGAGATGGTCGAGAAGCCGTGATCCGCCGCCATCACGATGTCCGTCGTGTCGGCGAGGCCGAGCGACGACAGCGCCTCGCGGATCCGCGACAGGTCGTTGTCGGCGTTCCGGATCGCCGCCAGCGAGGTCGGTCCGTTGATGCCGGGCGTCAGCTGGTTGAGGCTGTCGCCCTGGTTGTGCTGCGAGCCGTCCGGGTCACGCGACCAGAAGACCGCGACGAACGGCTTGTTGCGCGCCTTGAATTCCGGCAGGACGATTTTCGTCATCACGTCGGCGAAGTAATCCTGCTGCACGGTGTTCGCGGACTGCGTGCCGGGCGTCGTGGCGTTGCCGGAAACGCCGTTGGCGCCGCGCGGCGGCGTCGCGAGCGGCAGCCCGGCGGCGGTCAGCGCCTGCTGCACGGACGGCGCGAGCGGAACGCCGTTCGCCGTACCGGTCGCGTCGTCGACGACGATCGTGGGATTGTCCTTCCGGTCGGTGTGATCGAAGATCAGCGTCGGCCCGAGCTTGCCGACCGCCGCGGTGCTGAACTCCGCCTTCCGGGCGGCCTTGAGGATCGTCTCTTCGTCGAGATAGTTGCCGCCGAAATGCTCGTCGATGTCGCCGAGCACGGCGTCGTTCTCGATGAAGGGCGTGACGCTGCCGTTCGCGGGGCTGACCGGATAGCCGGCGTAGATCGTGTTGCTGAAGTCGCCGGTGTCGCCGAGATAATGCCCGGTCGCCATCGCCGAGGCGTTCGGCGTCGTGAAGGTCGGGAAGAGCGAGTGGCTGTTCCTGAAGTTGACGCCCTTGTCGCGGATCTCGGCCATCGTCGGCGCGGTATCCGGGCGCACGATGAGGGCGCGCAGGCCGTCCGGCACGAACAGGATCACGTTATGCGGCTGCTGCTGATCTGCCGCCTGGGCGGCGGCGGGAATGCCGGCGATCCCCATCAGCCCGGCAAGAAGCAAACCCGTCCACTGGCTCTTCATCGTCACTCCGCGACACACGCCGTTCATCGGCCGCCACGATA
>Ga0265327_10003301_pt1 | contig 15621 bp, 10 predicted proteins | sample 41621metaG_FD_202089 | JGI IMG/M metagenome (GOLD analysis project Ga0265327, IMG submission 202089) | Rhizosphere microbial communities from Carex aquatilis grown in University of Washington, Seatle, WA, United States - 4-16-21 metaG | ecosystem: Host-associated > Plants > Roots > Rhizosphere... | reverse complement strand
CAATGTCGAGTGCGGGAACTGGACGATCCAGAGACATCGGCCGCATCGACAGGGCTGGCGCGGGGACTGCAGGCTCAAAGCCAGGCTCCCCCCATCGTCGATCTGTTCCAGGCGACGGGGGTCCAATTGGGAACCGGATCGACAATCCGTGCCTGGGAGGCGTTGGGTCTCCACTGCCCCGCTCCCGACTCAATCCTCATTCAACGCTACCTGCGACAAATCCTGAACCTGCCGAAAGTCGACTGACATGCCGAATTCGAAACCAACACGTGGAATGGTGCTGGGGAAGTTCATGCCCCCGCATCGCGGGCATCAGTATTTGATCGACTTTGCCCGCCACTACGTCGATGAGTTGGCCGTGGTCGTGGAAACAGCGCCCGGACAGCCAATCCCCGGTGAACTTCGCTTCCAGTGGGTCCGCGAAATGTTTCCACAGGCTCGGGTGATCCATCTGACCGACGTCAATCCGCAGGATCCCTCGGAACATCCGGACTTCTGGCAGATCTGGCACGACAGCCTGGTCCGCGTGCTTCCCTGGCAGCCAGATTACGTGTTTGCCTCGGAACCTTATGGAACGCCTCTCGCGCAGGTGCTGGGAGCCACATTCATTCCCGTCGACCTCCCTCGATCCACGATCCCCATCAGTGGAACGGCAGTCCGGGCCGACCCCATGAGATACTGGGAGGACCTGCCGCGACTGGTCCGCCCCTACTTCGCACGTCGAGTCTGCGTCTTCGGTCCGGAATCCACTGGCAAATCGACGCTGACAAAGGATCTCGCCCGCCACTTTCAAACGGTCGCGGTACCGGAGTACGCGCGAACTCACCTGGAAACTCGCCCATCACCTGAGGAACCGCTGACCGCAGACGATTTTGAAAAGATCGCACGTGGTCAGATCGCGTCAGAAGACGCGCTGGCGCTCAATGCGAATCGCGTGCTGATCTGCGACACCGATCTGCTGCTGACGACCATCTGGAGTGACTGGCTGTGCGGCAGTTGCCCGGATTCGATTCGCCAGGCTGCGGAAAACCGAACCTATGACCTGTACCTGGTCACGGACGTTGACGTCCCCTGGGTTGCCGACGCCGTTCGATATCTGCCCGAAGAACGTCGCACGTTCTTCGATCGCTGCCTGCACGAATTGAAACTACGAAACCGGCCCCATGTCATTATTCGGGGCGACTGGGATGAACGATTCCAAACAGCCGTGCAGGCGATCAAAGAGATCCTGCTGGACCGGAGATAACATGACCGTTGAGCCACTTCATCGGAAAGCCACAAGAGAGTCGATTTCAACGACCGGCTCCGCTTGAGTACGATCCCACAGCGCTTGACATGACCAGATTGCCGAATTCACGAGAACCAGGCTGAAGGATTGCTCGGACATCCATCACGGGGAGTGAGAGCCAGTGAATCCAGGACTTCCATGCATACCGCTGCTGACAGGACTGGCCCTGATTGTGGCGTTCCCACCATCGGTGATCGCGCAGGGATTGTCGCCCGAACAGTCCGTGCAGCGAATGAAATTGCCCGAGGGATTCAAGGCACAGGTGATTGCATCTGAGCCACTGGTAAGGCAACCGGTGGCGATCGAATTCGATGATCGCGGCAGGCTGTGGGTCATCCAGTATCTGCAATACCCGAACCCAGCCGGCCTGAAGCGAATTGCCGTCGATCGATTTTCTCGAACGAAGTACGACCGGATTCCGGAGCCTCCCCCGCATGGCCCGCGAGGCGCAGACCGAATCACGATCCTGGAAGATACCGATGGCAATGGCCAGATGGATCAATCGCACGATTTCGTGGAGGGCTTGAACCTTGCCACGGGAATCGCGTTTGGACACGGGGGCGTCTATGTCCTGAATGTCCCCTACCTGCTCTTCTACCCCGATCGCGATCGCAACGATGTGCCCGATACTGAACCCGAAGTGTTGCTATCCGGGTTTGGAATGGAAGACGCGCACAGTGTCGCCAACTCATTAACCTGGGGCCCCGATGGATGGCTCTATGGCTGCCAGGGAAGCACGGTCACCGCCAACATCCGTGGTATTGAGTTTCAGCAGGGTGTCTGGCGCTATCACCCGCAACGCCGCGAATTCGAACTGTTCTGCGAAGGGGGCGGCAACGCCTGGGGTCTCGATTTCGATCGCACAGGCCGCTTGTTTTACAGTACCAACTATGGCGGTCACACCCTGGTTCACGGCGTCCAGGGTGGCTACTACATCAAGTCGTTCGGCAAGCACGGGGCGTTACACAATCCGCATGCGTACGGTTACTTCGAACATGCCCCTCACCGCAACTTCCGGGGCGGACACGTCACAGTCGGAGGAATCGTCTATCAAGGGGATTCCTTTCCCCTGGCATTTCGAGACAAATACATCGCAGGTGACCTGCTGGGACATGCCGTCTACTGGCACGAGATCACTCCCCTGAGTTCCACCGTGCAGACAGCACATGCAGGCGAACTGCTGATCGCCAACGATTACTGGTTCGCGCCGACCGATGTGACACTCGGCCCGGACGGCGCTGTCTACGTTTCCGACTGGCACGATGCCCGGACCGCGCACCCAGACCCTGATGCCGAGTGGGACCGGTCCAATGGCCGGATCGTGAGAATCGCCTTCCAGGGGACCACACCGCCACCCCCATTCGATTTGACGAAGCTCTCGCCTGACGAACTCTGGCGACTCCATGCTCATCGCAATCAGTGGTTCGTGCGCCGGGCTCGACAGGAATTGTCGCGACGATGGAATGAATCGATCCGCCAGCAACAGCCTGTCGCCGAAGAACTGATGACTGTCCGCCAGATTTCCCGTCAGGAATCCCTTACCAGCGACAGCGAAGTCGCCGCGCTCGAGGGGCTCTGGACATGCAACCAGCTCGGTGGGATCGACGAGGCGACTGCGGCGAAGTGGCTGGAAAGCCCGCATCCAGCCGTGCGAGCCTGGACCATCCGGTTGCTCGGCGATGGCCGTGCTCTCACCAAGGCATTTGCGGATCGGTTGGACGACCTTGCAGAGCAGGAGCCAAGTCAGGAAGTTCGACAGCAACTGGCAGCAAGTGCGTCCCGCTTTCCGCCGCATCAGGCGATGCCCGTTATCAACGCGAATATCAATCGAGACCTGGACGTTGATCGCGCCGACCCCTTTCTGCCGTTGCTGTGGTGGTGGGCAGTCGAGAAGCACAGTGTCACCGGACGCGAAGAAGTCCTGCGCCGGTTTGTCCGGCCGACTCTCTGGAAGTCGCAACTCGGTCGCGACGTATTGCTTCCCCGTTTGATTCGACGCTACGCCGCCGAAGCGACCGCGGAGGGACTCGACGCGATCGTGCGATTGCTGAACGCCGCGCCGACGGACTCCACACGAAGTCTACTTTGGCCTCCCATCCTCGTGGGATGGCAGGAGCAAGTGCGATCGACGAACAGGGAGACATGGCTGCAGAGTGCACGTGAGCATCCGTTTTCGCGGCAATTGCTCGAAGCCTGGCACGCGGCTCCGAATGACATGACACTGCTGTCGCTCGGAATCGCCTTGCGACATCCGGAACCTCTTTCCTCCGCCCGCCGCCATGCATTTTCACAGGAAATCGAGGCGAATCGGCGAGTGGAACTCCTGGAGCGACTTGGCTCCGCAATCGATTCGGACTCACTGACATCGGCACTGGAATTGGTGGAGTCGAATCAACCCGTCTCCATTCGGTCGGCCGCATTGCGCCTGATCGCTCGTTTTGATGACGCGGACGTGACTGAGCGATTGATGGTGCTGCACCAGTCATCTCTTTCCGATACATTGAAAGCTCAAATCCGATCCGTGCTTTTGGCGCGTCCTTCGTCCGCTCTGGCCTGGTTGAAGAGAATTGACGCAGGACGCATCCCGGTCTCATCCACCTCTTTTGAAGAGGTGCGAGGCGTGGCGGTGCACGGCAATGCTCAACTGGATGCACTGGTTGCAAAACATTGGGGTCGACTTCAGAGTGCGACGCGTGAAGAGAAGCTCGCGGAGATCCGGCGCCTGAACAATGATTTGCGTGCTTCGCGAGGTGACGCTTTGGCTGGCCAGGCACTGTTTAAGAAGCACTGTGCCGCATGCCACCAACTGTTTGGCGAAGGGGCCAGAATTGGACCGGATTTGACGACCGCGAACCGACAGGATCGTGACTTCCTGTTGGTGAGCCTGGTCGATCCAGGGAGCGTCATTCGCAAGGAATTTGTCAGTGTCGTTGTTCAGACTTCGAATGGTCGCGTGCTGACGGGACTTCCCATCGTCCGAACGGACGCGTCGATCACCCTGGTCGATTCCAAGGGGGAGCGGCAGTCCATCGCGGTCGCGGAAATTGAAGAGGTGCACGAGTCACCGTTGTCTCTGATGCCCGAGAATCTGTATTTGCAATTGCGACCACAGGAACTGCGGGACTTGTTTGCCTACCTGCAGTCGAAATGATTGCCATGACCGGTGGAGATGGTTTCAGTCCAAGCTGGAGAGAATCATGCAGCGCACGATGCTGATCCTGGTCTGCAGTCTTACACTGTCAGTCCATGCGGAGGAACCCGTGACACGGCAGTACCAGAACCATCTGGTACGAATGGAAGATCCCAAACCGTTGCTGGCAGATTATCCGGAGTATTTCGAACCGATCGTTGAAGAGTCCCATTTCGAATCCTCACCGATTGTCGATGACGAGGGCGCGGATCTGCATGTGCGAGCCTGGCGTTTCTCATACAACGCGCGCGGCATCATTGAAATGCCAAACCATCTCGTTGCCAGCAAGACAGCGGTGATCATGGTCCACCCATGGGCCATTGATGACGAATGGGGCTGGAAGAGTCCCGAACCGAATGGCGTCGCGGACTTCTGCACACCGCGCAAGAATGCCCTGGCCGCCCGGCACACGAAGCAGGTGATCGATCCCCTCCTGAAACGACTCCGCCCCCGCGTCGCCTTTGTCATGTACAGCCTTCCTGGTCCGGCTGATCCGATCCGAACCAGGGTCTACCGATCCTTTACGAAGACACCCACTGCGGAAGAACGACAGATCGGCGAGAAGGAATTGCGGCAGCGATTGGCGGAATACAAATATCAGGGTGAACCCATCCCGCCACTGCTGACACTGGGATCCGACCAGCCGGTCAAAGACTACTTTCGGCAGTTTCCCGGACTCGACGCCGGAGCCCGATACAATGGCGACGGATTCTGGAATCTGCCAATTCCAGTCAGTACATCTGTGACCGTTGCTCCCCAGGATATCGTCATCTATGACAGCGAAGGGTATGCCCCGCTGCGCGACTTTTTGAAGGCGAACGGTATCAGGCATGTCTTGCTCACCGGATATGCCACCGACATGTGCTATTGTCGCACCACTGCCGGCTATGAAAACCTGTCGAAGGACTTCAATGTCTTCCTGGTGGGGGATGCATCTTTGGCCACCTACCCGTCGAACAAGTCGCCACGGTTTGCCGTCAATGCGGCGATTTCGTTTGCCGCGCTGAACCAGCTTGTGACCCAGGTGTCATGGATTGAATTCACTGACGACGCCAAGAAATCCGCCACGACGAAGTAAATCCTCGGCCGCGTCCGTCTGTCCACCATGTTTGATCTGGAGGATTTCATGGTCTCACGCCAACATCATTATTCCCGTCGCGACTGGCTGCAAACGGCTGCGGGAATCTGCCTGTCCGGGCTTGTTCTGCGCCCTCGATCGTTGCTGGCCGCAGCACCTGCAAAAGCGAGAATCTCGATCACACTTGACCTGGAGATGAGCCGCAACTTTCCCCGGTGGAATGACACTCATTGGGACTACGAAAAGGGGAACCTGGACGACGCGACCAAGAAATACGCGGTCGAAGCGGGTCAGCGTGTCAAGCAGTATGGCGGACGCATCCATTACTTCTGCGTGGGTCGAGTGCTCGAACAACCCGATGTGAAATGGATCAGTGACATTACCGAAGCGGGGCATCCGGTTGGCAACCACACCTACGATCACATCAACGTGCTCGCTCGATCGAAGGACGAACTTCAATATCGCTTTCAGCGGGCTCCCTGGTTGATTGAAGGCCGCTCGATCCAGGACGTGATTCGTGAGAACATCCGGCTGACGACCCTGGCCCTGAAACAGCGGGCCGGGATCGACAATCGCGGCTTTCGAACTCCCGGCGGGTTCGCCACGGGTTTGAAGGGCCGCGAAGACATTCAGCAGATGCTGCTCGACCTGGGCTTCACCTGGGTCAGCAGCCTTTATCCATCTCATGCCAACACGTCCGCAAAAAAAGAACCAACAACCGATATCCTCGACAGCATCGTTGCGGCTCAGGCACAGGCTCAACCATTCGTGTATCCAACAGGACTCATCGAAATCCCGATGAGCCCCATCAGTGACATCGGAGCATTCCGAACAGGACAGTGGAGACTGGAATGGTTTCTGGAAGCCGTTCGACGCGCGGTGGCCTGGACGATCCAGAACCGCGCGGTGTTCGATTTCCTGGCCCATCCCTCGTGCCTGGGAGTGATCGACCCTGATTTGAAAACGGTCGACCTGATCTGCGAACTGGTGAAGAGTGCTGGGGACGCGGCTGAGTTCTCTGATCTGGATCAGATCGCTGCCATCGCGTCCCCTCCAGGGACCGGATCCAAATCCGGCACCTCGAAATAGTGGCCAGACGGACCGTCGTCACTTGCGGGATGTTGCCGGCTGACGATTCTGTCTTCCACCCCATAACGGCTCTGCCATCTGCCGACTCCACTCCTGCCAGGTCGCGGTCAACTCGGCCACTTTTTCCGGATGCTTTCGAGCCAGATCATTCACCTCGCCAATGTCGTCCTTCAAGTTGTACAGTCGCGGCGCCGTGACGCCCCGCCCACCAGACTGATCGACATTGACGTCGTACTGAACCAGCTTCCAATCCCCCTGCCGAATCGCGTTCTGGTCTCCCAGTCGCCAATAGAGGGTATCGTGAGGCACTTGATCTGCTTTGCCCTGGAGGTACGGAAGCAGGTTGACACCATCAAACTTCCATTCCGATTGGACCTCAATTCCCGCCGCCGCGAGCGCCGTCGGCTGGATGTCCAGTTGAATGACCGGCTGATGATAAACCGTGCCGGGCGCGATCTTCCCCTTCCAGTGGATCAGGAACGGAACCCGCACACCCCCTTCCAGAGTTGTGCGTTTGCTTCCACGCAGCGGCGCGTTGCTGCTGGCGTTGATCGTCGTCCCCTGCATCGTCGGTCCGCCATTGTCACTGATGAAGAAGATCAACGTGTTTTCTTCGAGGTGTCGCTCGCGCAGTGTCTTCAGGACTCGACCAACCGAGTCATCCATGGCAGAAAGCATGGCGGCATACGTCTGCCGGGCCTTCGGCGTGATGGCCGCAAATTTTGCCAGACGTGGGTTGTCGGCTTCCATCGGAGTGTGAACCGCATTGAAGGCCAGGTACAAAAAGAACGGCTGCTTCTCATGTCGCTCTATGAACGACACCGCCTCCCGGCCAAACGCATCGGTCAAGTAATCCGGCTCTGAGACCTTCTGCGTCCCGCGAACGATTTCGGCCCCCTTGTTGTTGAAATACGTGTGAGCGCCTCCCAGGAAACCAAAAAACTCGTCGAAGCCACGTTCCTGCGGATGAAACTTCGGTCCCGCTCCCAGGTGCCATTTACCAACGAGCCCGGTTGCATAACCCGCCTGCTTCAGTCGATTGGCGATGGTCGTCTCCGTCAAGGGAAGCCCAATTCCATTTCCTCCGCCCCCTTCTCCACCGGGATTGAATTCATGTCCGAACCGCTGTTGATAACGTGCAGTCAACAATCCGGCCCGGGTTGGACTGCAATACGGTCCCGAAACATATCCGTTGGTGAATCGAGCCCCGCCCGCCGCGATCGAATCGATATGCGGAGTCGGGATGTCGGTCCCTCCCTGAAACCCCAGATCGGCATAACCCAGATCATCGGCGACGATCACCAGGATGTTTGGACGCCCCGCAGGCTCCCTGGCATGAAGAATCGCCATTTGAATGGTCAGTTGAGTGACCATCGCGAATGACACGAACACAGTTTTGAACATGCGAGAACTCCGTGGTCTATCGGAATCAATTTCGGTTTGTTCAGTGAGAATCACGCGCCTGGAACTCACGCGGTCGGGCATCACGATAGCGGTCCAGGGCCTGCGACAACACCCGATGCGCCGCGGAGGCCTCGGCATCGAGTGTGGCCAGGTTCAGTTTGTCTTCAGTGTAGCGACCGTCCAATTGGTACATCCGTCCGTCGCGATACAGCTTGTAGCGGTGCGTCCGCACAAACTCGACGGGTGTCCCCGCCTGCTTCGCATTCTGGTTTGGCCAGTACCATGCATACAGCCATTCCCGCGGCTGTGAAGGCTTTCCCATCGCCGCCGACAGCAGGCTTTGTCCATCCAGTTTCCGTTCGGACGGCAATGCCGATCCCGTCGCCTCGCAGATTGTCGGCAGGATATCGGTGGTGTCGACGAGGTCTGCAACCGTGCGTCCGGGTGCGATCCGACCCGGCCAGTTCAGAATCAATGGAACCCGCATCCCTGCATCCGTGGTTGAGCCCTTCCCTCCGCGCACTGTCTTGCCCGACCACTTGGAAGAAATCTTCTGAGCAGTCCCGTTATCTCCGACAAACAGGATCAAGGTCCGTTCACGCAGCTTCAAGGATTCCAGGTGATTCACGAGTTGGCCAATGTGCCCATCCAGATGCTTGACCATGTCCGCAAAGTGGGCGTCATCATGATTGACGTCTTCTCCCATGGCCTTGGGATCCCAGTCACCACTGGCCGGCGTCGGCTGAAATGGACCATGCGTCAGCATCATGGGGTAATACAGCAGGAAGGGATCTGCCTGATGCTTCGTGACAAATTCCAGTGCGGCATTCTGGACAAGATCCGGTCCGTATTCGCCATTCCTGAAATCCACTTCACGACCGTTGATTTCCAGCCCCGGATTGGCATACCGCGGGGGGCGACGAGTTAACTGCCAGAGCACGTGTTCGTCGAACCCGAAGTGCTTTGGACCATCAGCGCCATGACCAAGCTGCCATTTTCCAAAGATGCCAGTCGCATAGCCGGATTGCTTGAGCACATGGGCGAACGTCGTCTGCTGCCGGTCCAAGTGGCCGAACCGGACATAGTTCCGCACATTGAGTTGACCGGTCATCAATTGAACACGGGTCGGCGTGCAGAGTGGTTGGGTATAGCAGTGCTCAAACCTGGCCCCTTCCCTGGCCAGGCGGTCGAGGTTCGGCGTCGAATACGAAGTTCCTCCATTCGCGCCGACGCACTCATATCCAAAATCGTCGGCCAGGATCACAATGACATTGGGATGAGCATCACCGGACTGAGCCCGGGCAACACTCGACAACCCCTGGTTCAAGTTCCCCAGGACCAGGATCAAACCGACCAACCCACTCAAGCGACAATGCATCTGGTGAATTCCTGCCAGGTAAGAACTCGGCAAATGGAACCGACAGGGACTGGCGAATGAAATTCGTCAGGAGTCACTCTCGGTTCCATGATCATGCAACCCGCATGAACCGTTGCGCCATTCGCCCCGCGGCTCAGGACTTCGCGCGTTTGGCAACCCAGTCACGTGCTTGCGCCTGACCATTTGGCCGCTCGTTTTCGGTCTTCCCGGTGATCGTATCACCGTCAATCTTCCCCGAGAACTTTGTCGTCACTTTCTGATCATTCCGCTCACGCGTCACAGTGAACGAGATCTGCCCATCCTTGAATGAGGCATTCTCAATTGCGATTTCCTTGCCCCCGGTCCCGCAAGACCTCCTGTCAACTTGTCGCCGTCCAGCTTCAGCGTCAGGGTCTGCTCGCGAGCCTGATTATTATTGGGATTGGTCACCGACCATTTCCAGGTTCCCGTCGGATTCACATCGGCCGCGAAGCAAGGCATAGAAATTCCGGCAATCATCACAGCCAGGGTCAAGAATTCACGTCGTCTCACGTCATTTCCTTTGCAAATTGAAGCCATGGTCAAGTCCGTCATCCAACGATGGATGATGCGGTCACAATGAAATCGCACGATGAATCATGGTGCGAGGGAGCCCGACAACAATGGCACGAGACAGCCCGGGATGTATCGGAACCGCCGTCGGCGCGACGGGATCTCGACGGTGAACCAAGCCCATGGGGTCAACGGTTTCCCGGCGTTACCGCGCATCGACCTTCAGACTGGTGAACAAATCAGCCCAAGAGATCACACGGGAAACGGAAGCATGTGGCCACCACAACAACCGGCAGGCAAATCATCGCGAGACCTCCAGGGTCCCTGCAGGCGCCTCCGGAAGACCGGTCAGTACCTGAGCATCACACAAGATTGGGAGTGAAATTCTCCTCATGGCGAAAACATCGCCTGTCTGAAATCAGATTTACAAGTCCTGTGAGCGAATGTCAACATGAACTCCACCGGACCTCAGATCGAATTCATCCAGGCATCGCCTTTCCATCGCGTGTCATGGCGGATCGAGATTGCCCGTCGCTGAACCCCGCACCTGTTGCGTACGGATCGGAGCTGTTCATGATGCATGCAAATGTCGGTCATCCCCTGACGAAGAATCGGATTCCAAGTCTGTTTCATGGAAACATGATCCACACGCGAGCGGCCTCGAGGTCCTCGTGATCGAAGTACCGGATTTTTGCATGCGTGAAGGGTCGATAGAAAATCGACGCCCCCTGTTCCCAACGCTTCTCGCCAACCAGCGCCAACCGGTCGATACGTGAGAAATGTCGCCAGTCGAATTGGACATCCTCCCATTTCGCTCCGGAATCCCAACCACGACAGTCCTGTGCCACAAACAGCACACGCACTTTACCCTGGCGCTGGATCGCAGCGTCCGTCACGGAAATGAGTTCTTCATAGACTTCGGTCGTCATCGAGCCACTCACATGGACTTCAATCAACTTTCCGTCCGCAGCCTCAGTGAGCGAAAACGACATTGGAATTCTCCGCGATAATTGGACCTTGATCGTGTCAGCAACACGAACTGATTGCAGCCCACGTGCCAAATCGGAGCGACTTCCAGCAGTGGCAACAGAATTTGCGGCCGTACCTTCAATTGCGTTGGAATAACTCTCCGGAATCGCGAACGCACGCGATTTTCCCGACGCGAATTCACCGCGGAGCACCGCAGGGAAACAAATCCGCCACCATGGAAAAACACTTTCTGAAGGGTGCCTGATTTGCCGTTTGTTTTTGCGTCAACTTCGTGGCCGCATTTCAGGAATCCTCACGAATGCTGCAAGGACTGCTGCTTGTGTTCCAACAGCTTCTTGTTGTAGACGCCGATCGCATCCTTTCTTCTCAACATTCCCAGCAGCTTGGTTGAGTCGTCGCTGAGGACAACCGGAAGTTCGTCGAGGTTCAATTCCGTAAATCGTTGCATGGCAGTGTTCAGATCATCTTCGGGAACAACGCTGACAATATTCGTCGTCATGACGTCGCGGGCGACCGCCAGCTTCCAAAGCGCGTCATCGTAGAGATACGATCGAACATCGTTCGTGGAAAAAATCCCGACGAGCCGCCCCTGCAAATCCATCACTGGAAAGTAGTTCTGGAGCGACTCAGGCAGCATACGCAGGATTTCGTGGAGCGACGTGGACTCCCTCACCGGCTGACGCTGCTTCAACGGCACATCTGAAACGCGAATCCCTTCGAGAACGTCGATCAGGAAGTCTCCCCGATGGGCAGGAGATTCCAGTCGAGATGGCACCTGCTTCTCATACAGCGTCCAGGGGCGACAAAGGACGAAACACAAGGTGGAAACCCACATTGTTGGCAACAACAGTTTGTAGTCACCCGTCATTTCCGAGACCATGATAATCGTCGAAATGGGAGCGTGGGCGCACCCGGCAAAAAAGCCGGCCATTCCCACAATGACATAAACCTCGGGTCGCGGCACCAACTCCGGCCAGACTCCGTGAACAAATGCCCCCACGGCGCCGCCGATACACCCGCCGATGACCATGGAAGGCCCGAACACGCCCCCCGATCCACCTGAGCCGATCGTCAGCGACGTGGTCACAATCTTGAGAAGGGCGATGGCAACCAGCAGCCAGACTCCGATCCCGCGACAGTCCTCCACTGCGGACTGCAGGGTCCCGTACCCTGTCGCCAGGACAGCGAGCGACCTTTCGTCCCTCCCCGTGAGGTAGTACAGCGAAATCCCGCACACCCCAGCCAGGGCCGCTCCGATCATCGGACGGACGTGAGGAATGATGGGAATTCGCTTGAATCCCCGGTGCGTTGCATAAAAAACTTTGATGTAGGCAACCCCGACAATTGCCAGGATTGCAGCAAGCAGGGTCAATGGCATCAACTCCAGGGGGGAGGCCACCGTGTAATTCAGTTGACTGCCGAACAGCGGCACGAACCTGAGATCTGACGGCAGAAACATCGTGAAGACGCTATATCCCACAATCGAAGAAATGGCTGCGGGAACGATCACGTCGGATTCAAGATCGGCATCCCGGTAAAGAATCTCGGCCGCAAACAAGGCTCCTGCCAGCGGCGCCCGAAAGATGGAACCAACTCCGGCTCCCATTCCGGCCGCCAACATGATTCGCCGGTCACGCGCAGAGAGGTTCAACTGAGTTGCCAGAAATGAGCCGAAGCCGGCTCCGATCTGAGCAATCGGCCCCTCACGCCCGCCCGAGCCGCCCGTGCCAATGGAAATGGCCGAAGTAATCATCTTGATCAGGGGAATGCGGGCTCGAATAAACCCACGTTTTTGATGAAAGGCCTCAATGGCCGCATCGGTGCCATGCCCCTCCGCTTCCGGCGCGAAGGTATAGACAATGATGCCGGAAACCAGCCCTCCTGCCGCCATGACCGCCACGATCAACCATGGCACAACCGATCGCTCCTGATGCGGAAAAAGTGACTGTTCTCCAGCCGGTTCACGGGGAACATATCCCGCGACTTCAGCAAGCGTGAAGTGCAGCACGGATTGACTGGCAATTTGAAATGTGATCGCGCCGAGTCCCGCCACGATCCCGATGAGCGTCGAAAGGACAAACCATTTCCCAGACGATTTCAAATCGAGGATGGCAAACAGGCTCTGCAGACATTCGCGCCATCGAGATTTCATGATCGACTCCATTGATCCGCGATCGCATCGAGTCTGACACCGCTTTCACGCGCGTTCTCGCGAACGGAGCCCTTTCGATGAATAATCGGAGTTGCCTCCGAGACGCGCCGAGCGCATTCGATTCAATCCTATGATGGATTGGCGGCCAGGAAAGACTTCGAGTCAAAAGTCCAGTTGTGCACGCAACGCAACGACGTCTGCCGACGTGCTGACTCCGCCTCGATTACAGTTGGCAAGGATATAGTTGAACTGGAATTTCGTGTACGTGTTCAGATACCAGTTCACACCCAGTGTCAAATCGTTCAATGCCCCTCCCCAAGGGATGAGCGGTCCACCCGGTTGCGCAGGCGCAAGGGCGGCCGGCTGATAGGGAACAATCGGATTCGTATTGATGTACGAATACCGGACGGCCAGTTCCCAGGCCCCCATTCCCCCACACTCACCAAATGGAGACAGCGGCTTGATGCGACCGAGCACTCCTGCAACTTTGTTATAGGGTCGGACCTCGCCCGTCAGCAAATACGCCGCCTGAGCGTAGTAGGCTGGAATCACCGCTGTCGCCCCCTGGAAGTCCATCACGTTGTACGTGAGTTCCGATTGCCAGTGCAACTGGTTGTAGACCCCGGCAATCTCCGCATTGAACATGTTCGAGGTGTCGAAAAACAGCGGTCCCGTGTTGTAGAAGAATGGGACATCTCCGCTGCTTCCGCCGCCTGCTGCCCCACCAGGCACCGTTTGTGAAAAGCTGGAACCAAACGGGCTGCCATACTCAAGAGTGTTGCGATAGGTCACTCCACCGTTGCCCGGGACCGTAAACGAATGGTCAAATCCCAGGTGCAAGACCTGTTTTCCCTCGTCCTCGTAAATCGGAATGCCAGTCAGGCGAAACGCCGTCCCGACCCCTTTATTACCGTAGGAATTTCCCCACGCATCGGTCTCAACCGCATACACAGACCCCGCCCATGTGACGGTGGACGCTTCATTCGTGTCATGAAATCCAATTCCCGTTTGACGGAACGGCGTCATCCCAAAGACCAGGGGTCGCTCCAGAAAGGTCAATTCTCGGACGCTCGTCAATTCGTCCATTCCGAACGGCTGACGCCACTGGCCAACTCGAATGTTTCCAAGCAAGGGGATGTCGTGAACATCCAGCCAGACGTCCATGAATGATGGCCGACCTGGGAATGCAAAGTCCATTTCCAGCATGTAGCTGACATTCTGAGCGACGTCCCCAACTGCGGCCAGACGGGCGCGACGGAAACCCATGTCATTCTGAATCGTCCCGAACTGATCCTTGTTACCTCCACTTTGACCGAAATAGCCGGAATCCAGCTGAAAGAAGCCGGTCAGTTTGGTATTCGGATACGTCGGTGCGCTCGTCGTTTTAAAAATCGGGGCAATGTCTGTTGACCGCAACCGCCCCTGGGCCAGCGTGCCAAGCTCCAGGCTCTGCCGAAAGCTCCCCATCTGCGCTTCGAGATTCGATAATCGCTGCTGGACCATATCCGGGAATGTCGCTGGTTCTGCAGGCGCCGAATCTCTCCCCACTTCGGGTGAAGGTGGAACAAACGTGGCAGATTTCAAAGTCGCCTGCGACCTTTCATGGTCCTGTTCAAGCTTCTCAATGCGCTGCCGCAATTCCTCGAATGGATCCTGGTCCCCGGCATCACCGGAATTCGCGAACATCCCTGCCATGACTACGCATAGCATTTTCATTATCACCTGGTAACAACTCCTCGCATGTTTCACCCTCAGCATTCTGGAAGTTCGTCGTGTTGATTTCATGGCCAAATCCTTTTCGCAGCCTTCGATTCGCATCCTGTCGAACCACCTTCTCACTTCATTTGTTTTCGTGCAGGGCTCGTGACCACCAAGACCTCCTTGCCTTACTTTCTCGATCGTTGACACTCTACGGGTGCGTATCGAGAGACAAGTCCCCCCAGTTCCGGCAATCAATTTCATCAGCCTGGCCTTCCCTGCCATCCTGAACTTCAAGGGGATGGCTTCTTCCTGGCCTGCATACGCCAAGCACCACTTCAGATTGGCCAAGCCAATGAATCTTTGTGGCCATCTTCGGTTAATGAATGGCCATGTGCGTCACAATGCCAATCCCAAGCCTTGCGGAAATCGTGGGTGCAAACGAGTGCACCAAATCCACTTCATCCGAAGTGGATTTGTTACACCGCAACAATTTCACATTCCTGCTCTGGGGAACGATGCAGCGATCGCGGAAACAGCAACTCGCAACTTGCCACGCAGGCGACCTTCGGCGCAACCGCCACGCTGCAGGGGGCCGCAGCCACAATGTCATCCAGCGACACCTGACAGCATGGAGACACTCCCGGCCAGATGGCTGCCTCGCGATCCACAATTAACAAGTCGCTCGGCCCCAGCCCACAGGCCCGCAACCCGGCCAAAACTTAGTCACGATGTTGAGATCGAGATTTCCAACGGACGGAACGGACGAGCGCCGACCAGAATGATTGACGTGGCTGATTCTGCAGCTTGATCATCGCCACAG
>Ga0265327_10003300_pt1 | contig 15622 bp, 14 predicted proteins | sample 41621metaG_FD_202089 | JGI IMG/M metagenome (GOLD analysis project Ga0265327, IMG submission 202089) | Rhizosphere microbial communities from Carex aquatilis grown in University of Washington, Seatle, WA, United States - 4-16-21 metaG | ecosystem: Host-associated > Plants > Roots > Rhizosphere... | reverse complement strand
GCCCAGCCCTTGGTAGGCGGATTGGGTGCGGGCCGTGGCCTCGACTGTGGCCATTTCCTGGAACATGAAGGCTTCGCCCTCTTCCCAGAAGGTGATGGTGGCGTCTGGTCCCTGCTGCACATCCACGGCGAGAACCACGGTCTTGCCATGGGCGCTGGCGTAAGCCAACTCGCTTGATGCACCGCTCAGAATTGCGGACGCCCGGTCACGGTAGTCCATCATCACGATGCCGTCCACCGCATCGAGGATCCACTCGCTCATGGGCCGGGTCAGGCCGGCCCGGATCACCGGCTGGTTGTCCAGCCAGAAGGGTGTAGCCACGATCAGGGGCAGCTGGCCATTCAGCTGGGTTTTCAAGGCCGCCAGCAGGTCCAGATACTGGTTGGCCGTTCCCTGCAAGTCCGTGGTCCACTCAGCGAGCACGTAGGGCTCCACATCGAATTGGATGGCGTCGGGCAGGGGTTTTCCGGCGGCCTTTAGATCTGCCACCAGTACCAGGCTCTGAGACGCGCACTGGAGGGCCCCAGCCTGACTGGCCGTGAGAGCCCAGGCAGCCCGTCCGAAGAGCAGGGTGACTGAGATGCCCCGCCCCTTCGCATCCGCCACGAAGTCCCCCAGTGCACTGGAGGGGGCGGTGACCAAACCTGCGCTCTGGAGGTAGAGCCGGCGCACGCGCTTTGCCTGGGCAAAGACGAAAAAGGCCTGCCGGGCGGTGGGGTCGGTGACCACGTCCGTATAGACGTAGACATCCAGGCCCAATGCCGGGGGTGCTACCGGGTTGGCCACCGACTTCGAACCACCCCCACACTGCAGCAGGACTATCAGGGCCAGTCCGGCCAGCAAGCCCTGCCGCCTGGTTGCCCCCATCCATCCACCCCCTGAACCTGCCTTCATCCATCGGCAGGAAACCACGGCTTCCCTTTTCCCACCATTCCGATAGACTGGTGGACTCCCCGTCTGGGGACTTTCGAGCCATGTCCACCTGTGATCAGGTTTGGGACCGCTGGCCCTGGAGCTTACATGAGCCACATCATCGATCAACTCGAAGCCAGCCTGCTTCGCCACGACCTGCCCCGCATTCAGCCCGGCGACACCGTCAAGGTGCACGTGAAGGTGAAGGAAGGCGAGAAGGAGCGCATCCAGCTCTTCCAGGGCATCGTCATCGGCATCAAGGGCGGCGGCATGCGCACCTCCTTCACCGTCCGCAAGGTTGCGAGCGGCGTGGGCGTGGAGCGCATCTTCCCCCTCAACAGCCCCACCATCGACAAGCTCGAAGTGCTCCGCCACGGTAAGGTCCGTCGCGCCAAGCTTTACTTCCTGCGCGAGAAGCTGGGCAAGGCCGGTCGCCTCAAGGAGCGCCGCTCCGAGCACGGCGAGTAATTCTTCCCGCTTCCCAAAAAAGGCGCCCAGTGGGCGCCTTTTTTGGTTGTTTTATAAATCATTTCGAATTGGTATTAACTCGAATTAGATCTTTATTTCTAACTCATCATTAACTGCATCAACAACCGACAAGCGACTCCCCATCTGTGGAAAAATGGCCCAAGGTGTCCGGACCCGATCATGCTGGGCACCCCGGGAGGAACCATGAAGCGCCCAACCCTCATATCTCTGGCCATTCTGGTCACGGCAGTCACCCTCCACGCGGAATCGCCCCGGTACGGGGTGCAGGGCCTTGTGAACGTGCCGCTGGGTGACCTCAAGTCCTATGTGGACAGCAACCCGGGGCCTGGTTTTGGCCTGCATGGCACCTTCGACTTGGGCGATGGACACATGACGCGGCCCCGCCTGGACTACAGCGCCTATCCGGAGGCTTCTTTCACCGCCGTCAAGCAGACGGCCTCCTACCTCAGCCTGGGCGGTGACTACCTCTACTTCATTGCAGAAAAGCCCGAAGGCCTCTATCTCACGGCTGGCGTCGCAGGCATGCGCTGGTCCTTCGAGTACAAGGACCCCACCACCAAGGTGACCAGTGCCACCACCAAAGTCGGCTTGGCGGCAGGTGCCGGATATCAGTGGAACGCCACCGTGGGAACCGAAGCCAGATGGATCTACTCCCGAGTTTCCAGCACCTTCAAGGCCAATTCCCTGCAAGCGGGTGTGACCGTCCGCTTCTGAGTCCCGTCGAAGCACAGAGAGACCCCGCCTCGGCGGGGTCTCTCTGTGCTGGGCGGCTTCAGGGTTTGCCGGCAGTCGTCCACTCGGCCGCTCGCACGGCCTCGACCAGGCTCCGGTTCTGGGGGTTGGCCAGCCACGTCTCGGTCAGCCTGACGGAGAGGCGCTGACCCGCTTCGATATCTGACGGGTAGTGCACCCCACCGATGACACGATCCACGCCCACCTGCCGACCTACCGCGAGCAGGGCCTCCCGGCGATCCGGCGCCAGCTCCGCCAATACGAGGGCATAGGCCAACCCGCGCGTGGCATGACCGCTGGGATAGGAGGGACTCGTCTCGCGCTCGATGGCGGGCTGCACTCGGGAGTCCGTCAGATACGGACGGGGGCGGCCAAAGTGCTTCTTAAGGGCATCGGTCTCAGCCTTGATGTCCTTGCCCACCTTGTCGATCAGGGCGGCGGTCTTGGGGAATTGCCCTGCGTCCAGAGGGCGGCCCGCGGAGGTTGCGTAGGTGCCTAGCCCCAGCTTGACCTCTGACATGGCCCGCTGGATATCGGTCGCAGAGCGCGTGCGCTGGTGCCACAACACGATGGCCAGATCAGCCTTTCCCGCATCTGAATCCACCGTGGGAAAGGGCCCAATGAGGGCCACCAGTTCGGGGCCTGCAGCCGCCTGCACCACCCCAACCGGGGCTTGTGTGAACACCGGCAGGTTCGCGGTCATGAGCAGCAGGAGGCTGAGGGGAACACGTCGCATGGTCAGCTCCGATGGGAATGCAGCCAGTGTGCCCGCGTGCAATGCCCAGGGCCAGGAGCAGTCTGTAAACACCTTGCACCATGCGTGGCAGTTCACCACACATCCCAACGGGTCAAGGGCCTGAAAACCGCGCCATTCCTTGTGTTCAAGGCTCGGCACGCCTCCTGCCTAGAGCTGCCATCGCTCGACGATCCGAGCCTCGTTCCAGGAGCCCCCATGCCCCTCCACCGCGGTCTGTGCCTGATTCCACTCGCCTTCGCGAGCCTTTCCCTTGTGGCTGGAGAGGAGGCGGAGAAAGCCCCCGCGCCCAAGCCTTGCGATTCCTTCGGCCTGAGCATCCAGGCGGACCTGCCCCTGCGTGACCTGAAGGACGACCTGGATCACCGCACGGGACTGGGATTAGGCCTGCAGTGGACCCACGACCACGGCGACCACCACGCCAGTCGCACCCGCTTCGAATGGAACACCTTCCCCGAAGGCCATCCGGTCGGTCCCTTCGGCACCACCACCTACGCCAAGAACCTGGTGCTCAGTTTCGACCACCTCTTCCGTTTGAACGAAGGCCCCACCAGTGCCTACCTCGTGGGTGGCCTGGGTGGTGTGCGCTGGACCCTGGATCAACACACGCCCACCACCGCCTCCGACCTCACCACCACCAAGCTGGCCGTCACCGCCGGCGTGGGGATGCAGGTGGCCCGCCAGCTCACCCTGGAAGGCCGCTATGTTTTCAGCGGCATCCAGAAGACCTTCGATGCGAACACCGTGCAGCTCAGCGCGGCCTGGCGGTTCTAGAGACCGTATTCCTTCCAGCGCCGCGCGACCTTCGCCTGGATGTCCTCCGGAAACACGAGGTCACGCGGCCACTCGCGCTGGTAGCCATCCCAGGGACGGTTCTTGCGCGTGGCGTCGATGCCCACCTTGCTTCCGAATGCGAAGCGATCGGCGGCGTGATCCAGCACGTCCAGCGGCCCCTCGGTGAAGAGCATGTCGCGCTTGGGATCCACATTGCTGGTGAGGCGGAAGAGCACTTCGTTCAGGTCGTGCGGATCGATGTCCTCGTCCACCACCACGATGCCCTTGGTAAACATGATCTGGCCCGTGCCCCAGATGGCGTTCATGACCTTCTGCGCATGGCCCGGATACTCCTTCTTCATCGAGAGGATCACCAGGTTGTGGAAGGCGCCCGCCGCAGGCAGGTGCATGTCGCGGATCTCGGGCAGCACCATGCGCAGCAGCGGCAAGAAAATGCGCTCCGTGGCCAGGCCCAGGTAGGCATCCTCCTGGGGCGGGCGGCCCACGATGGTGGCCGGAAACACGGGGTTCTTCCGCATGGTGACCGCTTCCACATGCAGCACAGGGTAGTCGTCGGCCAGGGAGTAGTAGCCCGTGTGGTCGCCGAAGGGGCCCTCGCGGCGCAGCTCGCCGGGGTTCACGTAGCCCTCGATGACGATCTCCGAATCCGCCGGAACCTCCAGATCGTTCGTCACGCACTGAACCATTTCGATGCCTTCGCCCCGCAGGAAGCCCGCGAACATCACCTCGCTGAGGAAGGGCGGCAGCGGCGCGGTGGCGGCGTAGGTCAGTGCCGGGTCGCCACCGAAACTCACCGCCACGGGCATGCGCTCGCTCTTGTCGTAGCCATGGCGGTTGCGGGCGCCGTCGTGGTGCAGCTGGGTGTGGAAGCCCAAGGTGCGGTCATCGAAGACCTGCAATCGATACAGGCCCACATTGCGGTGGCCCGTCTGCTTGTTGCGGGTGTGGCTCATGCCCAGGGTGATGAAGGGGCCGCCGTCCTCGGGCCAGGTGGTGAGCACCGGCAGGTCCGTGAGCTTGACCTGATCGCCCTTGAGCACCACCTCCTGGCAGAGCCCTTTGCGCACCGTCTTGGGCATCCAGTTGCTGACCTCTGCCAGCACGGGCAGCTTGGCCAGCTTCTCGAAGAAGCCGGTTCCCGGCTTGGGCATGGCTTCCTGCACCATCTTCTCGATGCGGTCGGCGATGGCATCCAGTCCGCGCGGCTCCTTGTCCACGTCCAGGGCCATCTCCATGCGCTTGAGGCTGCCGAACACATTCATGGCCACGGGCATGGTCTTGCCCTTGGGCTTCTCGAAGTACAGCCCCTTCCCGCCACCCGGTTGCTTGGAGACACGGTCGGCAATGGCGCCCATCTCAAGGTTGGGGTCCACCTCCGCGCCCACCCGGGTGAGCTCACCCGCGGCTTCAAGCTGTTTCAGGAAGGTCTGGAAGTCACGGCTCATGCGCCATGATCCCACCCCCGTCGGTACGACGGAAGCCACCGTTGGTGCAAAAGCCTGGACCCTTCAGCGCCCCCGGATGGAGGCAGGAGCCATGCTTCGGCAGAGCTTTCATCCGCATCAACTGATCGGCCATCGTGGCCCTGGAAGCCGTGCGCGAGCTGGCATCAGATCCCGGTGGCACTCGCGAAATGCGGTTATAAGGACGGACGGTGAACCGGGAGCGGATGCACTGGAAGGGCCGAAGCCTTCCGAACCCCCCCCCAACCACCGGGTGGACCAGCGGCTCTCCCCCCTGTTCAATCCCTGGGTTCTCAACTGACTGCGCTTCGGAGCGGTCTGATCCTGCTGGGTCGCCCCAACTCGGCGTCCCATGCCCACTCCCCCGACCGCAGCAGTCGCACGGTCCAGGAGAGCTGCTTCAGCCGGCGCATCCTGGTGGTGGGGGCCAGCCTGAGCTGGTAGCTGGCCCTACCCCTTGTGGTTCAGGAATTTCCCTTGAGATGACAGGGATTTTCCCGCATACTGATCGACCTTGCCCTGGCCGTGGGCTCCCAAGTGCATCCGAATGGACTGCCGCCCACACGCCCCAACCAAAGAGGTTTTCATGTACGCAATCATCAAGACCGGCGGGAAGCAGTACCGCGTCGCTGAAGGCGATGTCATCCGCGTCGAGACGCTGGAGCAGGAAGCCAAGCAGGCTGTCACCTTCGACCAGGTCCTTCTGATCGACAACGATGGCGATTTGAAGGTGGGCAAGCCCACCGTGGCCGGCGCCACCGTCGAGGCCGTGGTCGTCACCCATGACCGCGCCAAGAAGGTGATCATCTTCAAGAAGAAGCGCACCACCACTTATCAGCGCACCCAGGGTCACCGCCAGAACTACACGGAAGTGCGGATCAAGTCCATCAAGGCCTAGGCTCTTTCCCGTCCCTGAAATTCTGACCACCCGACATTCAGATCATCCGAAAGAGGTTTTCCCATGGCTCACAAAAAAGGCGTAGGTTCCAGCCGCAACGGTCGCGATTCCCACTCCCAGCGCCTCGGCGTCAAGGAGTTCGGCGGTGAACAGGTCACCGGCGGCTCCATCCTCGTCCGCCAGCGCGGCACCAAGTTCAAGGCCGGCATCAACGTCGGCATGGGCAAGGACCACACCCTGTTCGCCCTCATCGACGGCAAGGTGCGCTTCCAGGACAAGGGCCAGAGCGGCCGCTTCATCCACATCGATCCCATCGAGGGTTGATGTCATCCGGGGGTTCCGCGCTGCGCGCACACCCCCGAGACCCCCGAGCACAGGCCGGGCTAAGCCCGGCCTGTGCTCATTCCCAATACCAGTAGACGGTTGAACCCGAAGGCCCCCCATGTTCCTTGACCAAGTCCAGCTCCGCGTCACTGCCGGCCACGGTGGTGCTGGCGCCATGAGCTTCCGCCGCGAGAAGTTCGCCCCCGAGGGCGGGCCTGATGGCGGTGACGGCGGCAAGGGCGGCTCGATCAGCCTCCGGGCCAACAAGGCCCTGAACACCCTCAATCCCTACCGTCAGAAGCGCGAGTTCACCGCCGAACGCGGCCGCCAGGGTGAAGGCTGCATGCGTCACGGCTGCGATGGCGCGGACATCCTGCTCGAGGTGCCCCTGGGCACGGTGGTGAAGGATGCAGAGACCGGCGAGGTCCTGGCAGAGCTGCTGGCCCACGGGGAGGACGTTTGCGTGGCCCGCGGTGGCCGAGGCGGCCTGGGCAACACGAACTTCAAGAGCTCCACCAACCGCACCCCCCGCCACCACCAGCCCGGTGAGGATGGCGAGGCCCGCGTTCTCGATCTGGAACTGAAACTCATCGCGGATGTCGGCCTGGTGGGTTACCCCAACGCAGGCAAGAGCACCCTGGTGAGCCGCCTGAGCGCCGCCCGCCCGAAGATCGCCAACTACCCCTTCACCACCCTTGAGCCCCAGCTCGGTGTGGTGAGCCTGGACCGCTTCGGCGGCGATGTGCTGGACAGCTGGGTTATCGCCGACATCCCCGGCCTCATCGAAGGCGCCGCCTCCGGCGCGGGCCTGGGCATCCAGTTCCTCCGCCACGTGGAGCGCACTCGCATGCTGCTGCACCTGGTGGACCTCTCCGATCCCGTCGAGGAGCCCGCCGAGGCGATCCGCGTCATCGAGGGCGAATTGGAGGCCTTCAGCCCGGTCCTGGCGACCAAGCCCCGCTGGCTGGTGGGCACCAAGCTCGACGCCCTCCAGGACGACACCCGTCGCGATGCCTTTGTCGCCCTCTGCAAGGCCCGCGGCCAGGAGCCCATCTTCATCTCGGGTGTCACCGGTGAGGGCCTCCGTGAGCTGGCCTTCGCCGTGGACGATGCCCTGAAGGTGTTGGGCGGCCAGAAGCAGGCCACCCCCAAGGATGAGGTCTGGTAGTGCGTGTCGGCCTGCTCGGGGGGGCGTTCAACCCTCCGCATCAAGGCCACCTCAAGCTGGCGCGCCTCGCCCTGGCGCACCTGGAACTCGACGAGCTCCGGTTCGTTCCCACGGCCATCAGCCCCCACAAGGCCGATCCGGGAGGACCCGGCGCTGAAGCCCGTCTCCGCTTGCTGTCATTGGCCCTGGAGGGCGTCGATCCCCGTTGCCGCATCGATCCACTAGAGGTCGTGCGCGGTGGCACCAGCTACACCGTCGACACCCTGGAAACCTTGTGCGACCGGGAGCCCGGCACCGCCTGGATCCTCATCATGGGCAGCGATCAATTGCCGGGCCTGCCCCGCTGGCGACGCCCCGAGCGCATCTTCGAGTTGGCCTCTGTCGCCGTGGCCCTGCGCCCCGGCGCGCCGTTCCAGGCACCGGACCTTCCCGGCCTCCACGTTACGGTCGCCTGGTCGGGTCGCCCCGGCGAGTTGGTGGCCCTGCCCGCCACCGAGCTTGACCTGGCCTCCAGTGACCTCCGGGAGCACCTCCACGTCACGCCGGATGAAGCCCCGGCGGGGCTCCCCCCCCAAGTTCTCCGTACCATCCGTTCCGAAAACCTGTATCGTTAGCCTGCTCTGGAGCCCGCATGTCCCTTGATTCCCGGCTCGCGACCGTCGTCGACGCCGCCCGGTCCAAGAAAGCCTTCCGCATCCGACTCGTGGACGTGACCGGCATCGCCAGTTTCACCGACACCTTCGCCTTCATGAGCGGCGGCAGTGATCGCCAGAACCGCGCCATCGCCGACGCCGTTGAAGACGCGCTGAGGCTGGGCGGCGAGCGGCCCATCTCCCGCGAAGGCGAGGCCAATGCCAACTGGGTCCTCCTGGACTACGGCAACCTGGTGGTCCACGTCATGGACGAAGAGACCCGCCGTCACTACAACCTTGAAGGGCTGTGGAACACGGGCCAAGAATTGGAATTGCCCGAAGAGACCCACCCCGCCGCTGACGCACGTCCGTAGGAGAACGCCTCCATGCCGACCACTCCGACCAATGCCTTCGAGGCCATGCAGGCCCGCCTGCGCGTGGCATCCCAGCTCTACGGACTGGATGACGCGCTCTTCAAGGTGTTCATGGCGCCCAACCGGTCGATGATCGTGAGCCTTCCCGTGCTCATGGACAACGGCCAGTGGGAGGTCTTCACCGGCTACCGTGTGCAGCACAACGTGGCGCGCGGCCCGGCGAAGGGTGGCATCCGTTACGACCTGAACGTGAGCCTCGATGAAGTCAAGGCGCTGAGCGCCTGGATGACCTGGAAGTGCGCCGTGGTGGATGTGCCCTTTGGTGGCGGCAAGGGCGGGATCGTCTGCGATCCCAACCGGCTTAGCATGGGCGAGAAAGAGCGGCTCACCCGCCGCTACATCGCCGAGATCATGGACATCATCGGCCCTGACCGAGACGTGCCGGCGCCGGACATGGGCACCGACTCCCAGACCATGGCCTGGGTGCTGGACACCTACTCCATGCATGTGCGCCAGACCGAGAATGCCGTGGTCACCGGCAAGCCACTGGGGCTGGGCGGCAGCCTCGGCCGCAATGAGGCCACGGGCCGCGGCGTGCTCATCACCGCCCGGGAAGCCATGCAGCGCCTCGGCAAACCCCTCGCCGGCGCCACCGTCGCCATCCAGGGATTCGGCAACGTGGGCAGTCAGGCCGCACGCCTGCTGCACGAAGCGGGTGCCCGCGTGGTGGCTGTCAGTGATCTCAAGGGCGCCATCAAGAACGACCGTGGCCTCGATGTCCACGCCCTGCTCAAGCACCACGCTGAGGCCAAGACCGTGGCCGGTTTCAAGGGATCCGAGCCCATGGAACCCGCCTCACTGCTCACCCATGCCGTCGACATCCTGGTGCCTGCCGCCACGGAGAACCAGATCACGGAACACAACGCCGCCCAGGTGCGTGCGAAGGTCATCGTGGAAGGCGCCAACGGCCCCACCACGCCTGAGGCCGATCCCATCCTCCTGGAGCACGGCGTCCTCGTGGTGCCCGACATCCTGGCCAACGCCGGCGGCGTCACTGTGAGCTACTTCGAGTGGGTGCAGAACCGCCAGGGCTTCTACTGGCGTGAGCGCGAAGTGAACGAACGCCTGGTGGACTACATGACCCACGCCTTCCAGGCCACCTTCGCCACCACCGATAAATACAAGACCAACCCTCGCATCGGTGCCTACATCCTGGCCCTCGATCGCGTGGCCCAGGCCATGAAGTACCGCGGCTTCTACGCCTAGATGCCCCTATCGGATAGACGAGTCTTTTTCAGGACCTCTATTTGCCTGACACAAGATAGGATGGAGTGTTTCTTGGCACTCCCCCCCTCGTCGATCAGCCTCTGAAGCCAACCCCATGTCGCACCTTCTCCGCGGCATCCTGCCGGCCTTGGCCATGGCGGGTGCTCTGCCCGCCCAGACGCCCCTCGGAGCCCTCATCTCTGAGCAGTCCCGCAGTGCCTTCACCATCGAAGGCGCTGGTGCACGGGCCATGGGACTGGGTGGTGCCTTCATCGCCGTCGCCGATGACGCCACGGCCGTGTCCTTCAACCCGGCGGGACTGGCCCAGCTGCTGGCGCCCGAGGTGAGCTTCGTGGCCCGTGGCCTGCAGCGCAACGTGGCCTATCAGGATTTTGAAACGACGGGCCGTCGGCGGGACCTCGCCGTCAACGATGCCCTCTCCAGCAGCAAACGCTTCGATCCTCTCTTCGCCTCGGCCACCGCGCCCGTGCGCCTCGCGGGACGCAACCTGGTCATGCAGTTCTCCATCCAACGGGCCGTGGCCCTGGGCGAGCACGATGACCGCGCCTTGCAGGAAGTCCCCGTGGCCGCTGGCACCGGCAGCCCCAGCCAACTGCAGCAGAGCATCAACCAATCAGGCCAGATCGACCTCTACTCCTTCGCCGTGGCCTATGAACTTTCCCAGCGCATCCTGCTCGGCGTCAGCTACAACCAGTGGCGAGGCCGTTGGGAGCTCACGTCCTTCAGCGAGCGGATCACACCCACCCGCGAAACGGCGGTGGGTTTCCACCAGTCGAACGCCATGGAAGGGAACAACTTCAACCTGGGCCTCATCTGGCGCTGGCCCACCTGGAGCCTGGGGCTCGTGCGGCGCACAGGTTTCCACAGCGACTACACCTTTGCCACCGAGTTGACGTCCAATGTCACCGGCCTGAATGGCGACACACCCGCCACCCTCACGGGCCTGCACTGGCCCTCGGCCACGGGCCTCGGCCTGGCCTACCGTCCCAATGACCACTGGCTTGTGACAGCGGATGCCACGCACACCATCTGGTCCAGCGCCCGCTATATGTCCGGGTCATCCGCCCTGAACGGCCTGAGCTTTTTCGACTACGACAAGGGCAGTCGCACGCCCAATGCCACCACCGCCCACCTGGGCACCGAGTACCTCTGGATCACCGACCAGGACACCGTCATTCCCCTGCGCACCGGTTTGAGCCGCGAGCCCCAGCCCCTGGTGGACGCCATCACCGGGGAGCAGCGGATCATCTACCGGGCATCCCTCGGCAGCGGCTTCAAGCGGGGCAGCACCGGCGTAGACTTCGCCTACCGCTACGGCTGGTCCCAACGGCGGGCGTCCCAGCTGCTGGAAGTGGACCAGCTCCTGTCCAAGACCCCTCCCTCCTCGGTGGGCATCGAGCGCATCCATGAGCACCGGCTGGATGTGTCACTCATCTACAAATTCGATCGCCAGCCCGTGGACCGCGCCCTGCGCTACCTCTTCGTCGGCGACTGAGCGTGCGCGGCATCGCCCTCCTTCTGGCCGTTCCCCTGCTGGCCCAGCAACAACCCACGTTTCACGCGGCCTGGCAGGACGGACTTGAAGCCGAGCGCAACGGCCACTGGGGCGAGGCCCTTGGGGCGTTCCGACGGGCGGTGGAACTGCGCCCGACCCCATCACCGCGCATCGTCATTTACGGCAACAACCTCCTCCTGGGCTACTTCCCCCACATCCACATCACCCGCTGCCTGTTGGAGCTGGGTGACCTGAAGGCCGCCGAAGCCGAACTCCAGAAGGCCGCCCACGAACCCGCAGCGGAGCGCGAGGCTCTGGCCCAGCGCCTGCATGACCTGCGTGCACGCGAGGCGGCTCGCACGACGTCACGTCCGATCGAACGTGAGCCCCAACCCAGTGCCACACGCCCCCAGCCGGTTCCACCACCACCCGCAACGGTGCCCCTCGAACCCGCCCCAAGCCCACGGGAGGCGCCCCCAACCGAGGGGCCCGTGCCCACCTCGGAGGACATGGTTCCCCTGACAGCCGCCATCCGGGAAACACCCAGCCCTTCCAGTTCGACGACAGCTGCCACCAAGAGCCGCGAGGCCAAAGGCGGCCAGGCGTTTCCACCCCCCGTCGCCGAACCGCCCCGCCCCCTGCCATGGAAACTGGTGGGACTGGGTGCCACGCTGACCCTGCTGGCAGCCTGGTTCTGGACACGCCGCGCCGCGCGCCATGCCCAGATGAAACGGCTTCAGGCCACGCAGCCACCGGCCTTCGCCCCAGGCACCTTGCCGAAGGCGGTGGGACCCTACCGCATCGAGCGCCTCCTGGGCCGCGGGGGCTTCGCGGACACCTTCCTGGCGCGGCACGAAGTCACCGGACAGGAGGTGGCCCTCAAGGTGCCCCACCTGCACCGTGCCGATGATCCCGAATTCCGAGCTCGCTTCTTCCAGGAGGCCCAACTCGGCGCGCGGCTTGATCATCCGAACCTGGTGCGCATTGTCGACCCAGGCATGGAAACGGGGCGGCCCTACCTGGCCATGGAATACCTCCCGGGCCACACGCTGGAGGAGCGACTCTCCCAGTCGGGGCCAATGCCCCTCACAGACATCCTGCTCATTACCATGGGCGTGGCCGAGGCCATGGCCTATGCCCATGCCCACGGCGTCGTCCACCGCGACCTGAAGCCAGGCAACATCATGCTCACCGACCAGGGACCCAAGGTGATGGACCTGGGCATCGCCCGCGTGATGGACGCGGCCACAGTGACATCGACCTACGCCTTCCTCGGTACCCCGCTCTACGCGGCCCCCGAGGCCCAGCTGAAGACCCACGTGGGGCCCGCAGCCGATCGCTACAGCCTCGGCGTGATCCTGTTCCAGATGCTCGCAGGCGAGCCACCTTTCCAGGGCGAGACACCCTTCGAAACCTTGAACCGCCACCGCAGCGACGCACCGCCCGACCTCCTGGACCTCCGTCAGGAAACCCCGCTCCCGCTCGCCCGACTGGTGGCCCGCCTCCTGGACAAGGAAGCAGATCAGCGTCCTGAGGACAGCGAGATCCTCCGCATCCTCCGCGAGGTGGAGACCAGCATCAGCGCGCCGCCAGCTGAGCCGCTGCAGGGTTGAGCACCAGCACCGGCGCGCGGTTCCGCATGGAGGGACGCAGCGCAGTCGCCGCCGTGGGCAGCACGGTTCCCGGCATATGGGCAAGCAGGTCGGCCGTCCACCAACCGGGTTCCACCAGGGCCACCACCGGCTGCGCCGAGGCGAGTGCCTCTGCCAGTGCCGGCGCCTCATCCACCTCGGGCAGGTGATGGCGCAAGCGGAGGCTGGCGAAGCCCATTTGGGTTTCCGACAGGCGCCCCGCCACCACCCGCGCGCCGCGCCCTTCCAACTGCCGAGCCACTGCGTAGGGCTCCGCCAGGGGCCGCCAGATCTCCCGGTCCCATTGGGGCACGGCGAAGATCAGGAAGATGGCCAGAAAGCCCGCCCACTGGGTCATGCCCAGGTCCAATGCGCCCGGGAAATCCCGCCGCCAGAGCAGGCGCAGCGAGATCACGCTCAAGACGAGGGAGAGCACGGACATGATCAGTGCAGCCGACCAGTGCAGGCCCGCGCGGTCCATGACCACCCATGGGAAGCCCACGCCAAGGATGCCCACGAAGAAGAAGGTCACGCCCAGCACCAACAGGAGCGTGCGATCCACCCGCCGCCGTGCGCGCGGAACGCGCCCATCCAGCCACAGGGCCGCATGCAGGTAGGTGATGGGGAACACCGGCAGGATGTAGACCATGCGCTTCTCCGCCGAGAAAGAGAGCAGCAGGCTGATCAGGCCGAAGCACAGCGGCAGGAAGTAGGTGCGGGGCGACAGGTGATGCCGCCGATGCCGCGGCAGCGCTGACCAGAGCGCCGCGGTCCAGATGGCGAGCCAGGGCAGCACGTTGCCCGGCACGCGTTGGACGTAGAACAGGAAGGGCTCCACGTGCTCGCCCAGGCGCCCGGTGCGGGGCACCAGGTTGGGGTCCGCCAGAAAGCGACCCACCGTGTTCCGCAGGAAGACCTCCGTGAGGAACTCGCGGCCCCCGCGCAGCACCAGGGGCACCACCCAACCCAGGGCCAGAACCACCGCGGCGATCATGCCCCAATTGAGGCTGACGAAAGCCCTCAGCAGGATCGGGTTCCGCTCCAGCAGCAGGGTGATGGCCAGGGGCAGCAGCACCAGCACTGGCCCCACCGGGCCCTTCACCAGGAAGGTCAGGCCCAGACTGGCCCAGAACCAGGGCACCCAGCGCCGGCGGTAGGCGGGTTCCACCAGCACCAAGAAGGCGAGCCCCAGGCTGAAGCTCACAGCCGCCGTGAGGGCCATGTCCACGATGGCCATGTGGCCCACCTGAAAGAACAGCACGCCCGTGCCCACCATGAAGCCCGCCCAGCCACCGGCCCGCGCCGAGCTGAGCCGCCAGCCGAGGAAGCTGATCCATACCACCGTGGCGAGGGCCAGGAGGGCCGACGGCAGGCGCAATGCCCATGGCTCGAAGCTCCCCGTGGCCCGACACACCAGGGCACCCAGGGCGTAGAAGAGCGGCGGCTTCTCCAGGAAGGGGTGGCCGTTCAGCGTGGGCACGATCCAGTCCCCGCTACTGGCCATCTCGCGGACGATGCCCGCCACATAGGGCTCGTGGTAGTCCCAGAGCTCGTGATTGCCCAGTCCCAACCCATAGAGCAGCAGCGCGGCCAGCAGCGTCCAGAGCAGCGTCCGCCAGCCCAGGATGCGCCGCCCGCTGACCTTGAGGGTCGCGGACGTGTGGGCCTGGAAGGGGATCTTCAGCATGGGAGAACCAGTCTAGCCGGGCGCCGCGACCACCCGTGGGGCTACCATGGGACATCCCCCATGAATCACCGCAGGAGCGGCCGTGGCCCGCACGCGTTTCCAGGATCCCTCGTCGACGGTGCCCCTCCGGGACCTCCCGGCGGCCGCCCTGCGGGCCGTATTGGCAGAGGGCTACTCCGGACGACAGCTCAAGCGCGATCTCACATCGGGTTTCCTTGTCGGCATCGTGGCCCTGCCCCTGGCCATGGCCCTGGCCATCGCCGTGGGTGTGCCGCCGCAGCAGGGCCTCTACACCGCCATCATCGCGGGGTTCTTCACGGCGTTGCTGGGCGGCTCCCGCATCCAGGTGGCGGGGCCCACCGCCGCCTTCATCGTGGTGCTGGCGCCGCTCTACGTGAAGTTCGGCATCTCGGGCCTGCTGCTCTCCGGCCTTCTGGCGGGGCTGATGCTCATCGGCATGGGCCTGCTGCGCATGGGCAAGCTCATCGAGTTCATCCCCTTCCCCGTGACCACGGGCTTCACCACGGGCATCGCCACTGTTATCGGTCTGTTACAGATCAAGGACCTCTTCGGACTGAAGCTCGACCACATGCCGGATCACTTCATGGAACGGCTGGTGGCCATGGGCCGGGCGGCCCATACGGCCTCGCCCTGGGAACTGCTCATCGGCCTCAGCACCCTGGCCATCCTGCTTGCCCCGCGCCTGCCCAAGCGGCGCCTGGCCCGCCTGCCCAAGTGGCTAAGGAAGATCCCCCCGCCTCTCATTGCGTTGCCCTTCGCAGCGGTCACGGCCTGGGCTCTGGGCCACTGGGTTCCGGGCTTCAGCGTGGACACCATCGGCAGTCGCTTCCACACGATGGTGAACGGCCACGTGGTGGCAGGCATCCCCCAGGTGCTGCCCGCCTTCGCTTGGCCCTGGCGCGTACCGGGCCTGGATGGACACTGGATGGGCCTCAGCCTGGGCACGGTGCGCATGCTGCT
>Ga0265327_10003299_pt1 | contig 15626 bp, 30 predicted proteins | sample 41621metaG_FD_202089 | JGI IMG/M metagenome (GOLD analysis project Ga0265327, IMG submission 202089) | Rhizosphere microbial communities from Carex aquatilis grown in University of Washington, Seatle, WA, United States - 4-16-21 metaG | ecosystem: Host-associated > Plants > Roots > Rhizosphere... | reverse complement strand
CTTGCCGTCGTCGTCGAGCGCCTCGGCGCGCACGAGCGGGAACCCGTTGTCCGCAAGCCGGTACTCGATCATCATGCGATCGAGCGCCCGGCACTGCGCGGACGGCCGGACCTTCCCGGTCACGAGCGCGATGTCGGCGACGCTCAGGAACACCGATCGCACCCGCAGATCTTCGAGCACAGCCAGTCGGTGAAGCGCCACCAGTGTCTGCGCCACAGCTTCCACTTGATGCGCTGCCACCGCGTCGGCGGCCTGCGCTCCGGCAGGAACTTCGAGAACCAGAGTGGACGCTGAAGGTAGCGGAACGTCTCCTCGATGTACCGCTTCCGCATCTCGGGAGTGACGCAATTCCACTCGATCTTCTGGCCGGTCACCGCGGCCACCCGAGCTTCGTTCCCTTGTACGACGGCCTGCGCGAGGCCGCCATCTCTGCGATCGTCTTCGCGCGCCGGCAGTCCGCGTCGGCGAGCCACCGCTTGTGCTCGCACTGGCTGCGGTAGTGCGCGAAGAAGAACGGGATCGCCCGCACGTAGGTGATGGCGTCGTAAACCCACTCGACGATGCTGCGCCACCGCGTGACCTTGCGCGCGTACCCGGCGGGATTGCTGTCGCGCATCGGGTAGACCTTCTTGATCGCGCTCATGCCGACTCCTTCGCTCGCGTCGGGTCGAACAGCGAGCGCACGGCACAGATCGCGCAGGCGGAGCACAGGTCAGCGTCGGCGTCCTTCGACCGTACGCTGACGCTGACGTCGACATCGGGCTTCCCGTAGGAATACGATCCGGTCTTGTGCAGCGGCATCTTCTGCTCGACCAGCATCTCGGCCCCGCAGTAATCGCAGAATCGTTTCATGCTCATGCGCCCTCCAAATGGGGTGGGGCTACTCGCTGCACCGCCTGTGCCGGAATACGTCCGGCTGCGGCATCCGCTTTCGCCTTCGTGATCAGAACGGAATGTCGTCGTCGAAGTCGTCGGTCTTCGGCTTCGCCGCGGACTTAGCCGGCCGCTCGCTCGATTCGCCCTGCGACGGACGACCGTCGAGAAGGATCAGGCGATCGACGATGATCTCCGTCGTGTACTTCTCGACGCCTTCCTTGTCGGTCCACTTCCGCGTCTGCATGCGACCCGAGACGTAGACGCGCGAGCCCTTCTTCGTGTACTCGCCGATGACCTCGGCGACGCGCTTGAAGGCCGTGCAGCCCACCCACTCGGTGCGCTCCTGCTTCTCTCCCGACTTGTCCTTCCACGTCTCGTTGCAGGCGATGCGGAAGTTGCAGACCGCATCTCCGCCGGCCGTGTACTTCACCTCCGGCGCGGCGCCGAGGTTGCCGATGAACTGGCATTGGTTCAGTGATGCACTCATAGCGCGATTCCTTTCAGTCTAAGTTTGAAGACCCGTCATCTTCGCGGGGGTGTTGCGCGGCCGGCGGATCGAGCGGCCACATGCCGCTCGGTCTTTGGTCCGGCCAGTCGTGCGAACAGCACACGAGTTCCTTGTCGCCGATGTCCGTCTTGTCCTTGAACATCGGGCACTTCTGGAGCACGAGCGCCCGGGTCTCGGGCACGCCGTCGCTGTGGCCTTCGATGGCCGCCCCCGTCGCGCACGCGATGCCCGGCCCCTTCGGGCAGCCGAAGGCGTACAGCCGAACGGCGCCCGTGTGGATGCAGCGCTCCGTGTACGCGAGGCGGATCACGGCAGAATCTCCAAGGCCCCACCAACGCCGGCGTATTCAGACCCGGCACCCGGGTTCACCGCCTTGTCGGCGCGCGCGATCGCGGCCGCATCGGTGTATCCATTCTTGTACCGGGCGTTCGGGCCGTCCCTGAGCTTCCAGAGGTTCGCGTCGATCGTCTGGGCGCGCGCGATCCCCATGACCCCTCGGAATGCGGCGAGGTAGAACTCGATGTCGCCGAGCTCCTCGATCACGTTCTCGTGGTCGATGGGCTTGCCGTAGACCCAGTGCTTCTTGATCGCGTCCACGAGCTCACCGACTTCGCCGGCGACGCCGAGGATCGAGTGCAGCATCCCCTCGTCACCGCGGTTGCGCTTGACGAACATGGACTCGACGAAGCCGGCGTATGCCGCGTCGCCGTAAATCTCGTCGTCGAGCCGCGGGTCATCCTCGCCTTGGTGTCCGGTGATGTGGACGTCGAGCTCCGCGCGCTCGCGGTGCGTCATCACATTGTGGTCGCTCATCATCAGACCTGAAGCGTGAACTTGTGGTGCGGCTTGATGTCCGTGCCGATGAACTTGCCGATCGACTCGGACGCAAGCAGCGCGGCATGCTTCTCGGCCGGCACGTCGTGGTAGTGATACGTGGCGCCGCTGTGGAACTGGACGCCGAGCGTGTTCGTGTCTGCGTCGTGCCCGACGGCCTTCACGTTGCTCGACTTCACTGGCTGCATGGTCATGCCCATTTGTAGCCCTCCCTCACCTTGTGATTGAACGCGAGCTTCCCGTCCGCGAGCTGGCGAACGCGGCGCTCGATCTCGCGCCCCTTGTTCAGGTCCGGCGCGCGGTAGCTCTTCCGCTGCCACGAGAACCTGTGAGCCGGGTTGGCCCACGGGTCGTTGGTAACGCTTGCCGCGGCCGCGGCCAGACCAGCGAAGGCCGCGAGCGCCATCTTGCTCGGGGGGCACTGCATCACGCCGCCCTCGCGGCGACGCGCTGGAACTGCTCGACACGGCAGCCGGGGAGCGCGAACGCGGCGCCCTGCTTGCTCGCGAGCTTCTTGAGCTCACCGAGCTTGACGTCCACGAGGTACTGGTACTCGGGATGGTCGGCGAGGAAGTGCAGGAGCGCGCCGAGGTTCTCGACGGTCACCGAGTGATCGGTCACCATGTTGACGCCGCGCGCCTTCGGCACCTCGGCCAACGGCGGGGGCGCGACCACGACCTCGGCGAGCGCGCGCGTCGCCTGCGCCTGCTCGACGTTCCCTTTCTTTTCGGCCTTCGCGGCCTCCTTTTCGAGGCGGGCGCGCTCATCCGCGGCGGCCTTCTCGGCGATGCGCTGCTGCTCGGCGCGCTCGGCCCGGACCTTGGCGTCCCACGCCACGATCTGCGCCTTGATCAGACGCTCGGCTTCGGCCGCGGCATCCGTGACCGGACGCACGGCGTCCATGACGGCAGCCTTCTCGGCGTCGAGCGGCGCCGTGATGGTCTTACGCTCGCCGTCCCAGAACTTAACGACGCCCTTCAGCTTCGTCAGCTCCTCGGCGGCCACCGCATACATCTCGGGGCAGTCGATGGTCAGGTTCTTCGCGACGTCCAGCATGCCGGCGGCCGCGGCGGCAGCGCGCTCGGCCAGAGGGGCGTGCTCGGGATACAGCTCGATGATGTTGGGCATGGCAGTGCCTTCCTATGGGTGGGACTTCATCCAGTGGTAAACGGTGACCAGTGATGCGAACACCCGCTGGTCGTTCAGATCCTTGTACTCGCGCCACTTGTAGCGGCCGTCCTTGCCGAGCATCAGAGCGGCGCGCCGGCTCTGGTTGCCCTCGGGGTCCGCGAGCGCGTAGCCGCTCGTCTGGAGCGCCCACGTCGGCGACTCGGACGCCGCGGTCTTGATGTCGACGGTCCACCATTCCTTGTGCCGCCCGAAGTGCAGGCGCAGATCTCGGGTGCCCGCGTAGCGCAGCGTCGGGTGGTACAGCAGCGTCTCGCACCCATCGAACTGCGGCTTCATCTCCGACACGAACTTGCGGAACGCTTCGAGGTACGGCCACACTTCGTCCGTGACCGTCATCTCGTCGAGCACACGCAGGGCGTCGAGCTCACACGCCCGGTGAACATCGGTGCCACGCTCGCCGGCCGCGGCCAGAACCTCGGGCGAGCAACGGAAGACCGTCAGCCCGTCGAGGATCTGCGTCACCGACGGCACGACATTGCCGGACCATCGGTACGTGTGCGTGGCTTCGTCGAACGTGAGCACGTCAGGCCTTCAGCGATTCCAGCGCGGCAGCGCAGCTCGTGACCGTCGACAGGTCGTACGTCGACTCGTCCTTGCCGGCGACCTTGAGCTTGGACTTCACGTGCGCGAGGTACCCGGCGCTCGGCGGGTCGCCCTTCGGCTCATCCTTCGCCGGCGCCTTCGGCTTCTCCGACTTCGCGGGCTTGCGCGGAGTCTCTGCCGCGGGCGGCGGGTCTGCATCCTGATTCTCGGTCACCGGCGGGGGATCGGCCGGGGCCTTCGCCTGCGGGCGCTGGCGCAGCTCATCGCCGAGCTGCTTCGCGCGCACCGCGCCCTCGGTCTTGATGGCCTCGTGGAGCTTGCTGTCGCCGGCCTTCTTGGCCTTCGCCATGAGCTCGGTAACGACTTTGCGGAGCGCTTCGATCGACTCGATCGATGCGAGCTCGTCCTTGATCTCGCTGATGCTGATGTCGGTCGCGCCGTCGTCGCCCTCGCCCGGGTTGCGGCTCTCGTCGGCGATGCCGGTTTCGAGCATGAGCCCCTTCACGAGGTTCAGCTTCTCCGCGTAGGTGGCGGCCTTGCCCGGCGCCTTGTCGCCGAAGTCGTTGCCCTGTCCCTCGTGCTGAATGGTCAGGGTGTCGTTCGGGTCGTCGGCGTTGACGAACGTGGTCGCGTACATGGCAACGTACTGGCACAGCGGCGTGCCGCTGGACGACGCCTTGCCCGTCTCCAGATAGCGGCCGGGGCCGACCTGCGACGTGCTGATGTCGATGCCGTGTTCGAGCAGCTTCGCCCGCACCTCCGACACCACGACGTCGCGATTCACGCCGGTGCCTTTGTCTGACGTGCCGCGCTTCACGTAGTCGACGGCCTTCATTACCGCGATGCGCCGCTGGCGCAGGTTCAGCTTGTCACTCATGTGTAGCTCCTGATCACGTAGAGGCCGACGAAGAATGTGATGACGATCGCCCAGAAGACTCGACGCTGGATGACGCGCCAGCGCGGGGCGAAGTAATCGCGCGGCAGCCCGGATTCGCGCGAGAACGAGAAGTGGTTGTGGTCGTAGCCGTCGAGGTCAGTGTCGCGCTCACGCATGGCCGACCTCCGCGCGCAGGACATCGCGGGTGGCGATGGCGTGGGGCAGCACTACGCCGGCCGGCGCGCCGTCGATGATCATGGCGATCATTTCGTCGAGCCTGTCGCGGGCAATCGCCGCGGGGCTCTTCGTGCCCGTCTTGATGGCGTACCGCAGCGCTGCTGCCTCATCCTCGAAATCGATCAGGGCCACACGGACGGCACCGTGGTTGTGCCAGACCCTGAATGTTCCCGGCCGTGCCGGGTGGGGTGCGACCACGTAGTGGCCGATGTGAACCTCACTCATATTGCCTTCCTCCGTTTGCGGGTGGCAGCCCGACAAAACAGATTCTATACCCTAGAGAATTTACTTGTCAACACCTTTCGCAACATTCGTTGGGCAAAAAAAGACCCGCCGGTAAAAGCGGGTCCATACCTGACGCTGTGCGTCAGTTTGTCCAACCTACGCGACGGCATCCTTTCGCGCGAGCCGGGGGCCGCGGTAGCGGTGATGCTCGACGACGACGCCCACGAGCTCGGCGTCGCCGGCCCGGAGACTGGCGTAGTCCGGGTTGCGGGCCACGAGCTCGAAGAGCTTCATCGAGTCCGAGGTAGGCCTGAATCCACGCAGCACCAGCTCTTCGCCGGCGCGCGCTACGACGACATCACCAACCCGCGGAGAGAGGGCGGGGTCCACGAACACACGATCACCAGTAAAGAAGTCCGGCTCCATCGATTGCCCCGAGACAATCAGCGCGAACCCAAGGTCCGACAGCGGGGTATTGCACCAGATCATTGCCACCTTGCCCTCAGAGGTGTGAGAGGTGAGCCACCGCAGCGCGCCGTCCGCGCTGAACAGTGGGACAGGGCTCGGGATCGGTGCGTCCCGCGGGCTGACTCGGTCAACTTCGCTGCGCCGCACCTCCGAACCTGCGACACCCGCTTGCATTTCCCGTGCCACGTCGTCGAGCCAGCCGCGGGGCAGCAGCAGCGCCTTCTCGATGTCGCGGGCAAGCCGCTCCCCCATGTGCTTCTCGTGAGGGCCCGCGGTGAGCAGGCGCCACAGGGTCGTCGGCGACTTCCCGATCGCATGGGCGAGCCTCGCCTGACTGCCGTCGTACCGAGACTCCAGCACGCGCGCAAGGTTGGTCTTCCTGAGCCGGAAGATCTTGTCGACTTCTCCCACGGTGCGCGATCTTGGCATCTGCCGCTCGTCGGGTCGATTTAATTGTAGGTATTGCAACGGGATCTTCCTATCGGTATAGTGATCGACATGCAGAGATCGAATCCTCCGGGCAAGCGTGTGCGCGCCGCCCGGAACCAGTCGGAGAAGAGGTACTTCGGGGTTGTCGTGGCCGCGCCGTCTACTCGCGCGCGGCGGGTGCTTCGAGGTGGTTGGTACGGGAGCCTGCGAGCCCTGTGCTGGGCTGACCTGACGGCTGTCGCTGATCGTCAGGCTCTCGTGGCCCCTCCCGGTCAGGTGGTGCTCCGGTTGGACCGGGGCGGCCAGCAGCGAACCGTCGGCGGGTGGGGGTGCGGTCATTCTTTATACCCGTCGGTCAATGTGTTGTCAACAACTATTTCGCTGGGGGTGTGCATGGTGGGAAGGATTCTGTCCTGCGGGTATAGCGGCCGTCCGTGCGCCGGCACACAAAGGGCGCATCAATGATTCGCCTCACGCTCCCGCTGCCGCCTACGGTGAATCACGGCTACCGCCCCAACGGGCGCGGCGGCCGGCTCCTGACCGACAAGGTCAAGACGTTCCGCGAAGAGGTGTGGGTGGCGTGGACCCAAGCGCGCGGCCGCTACACGATCGACGGCCCCGTGCGTCTGAGGGTCGTGCTCACGCCGCGCAACAAGGCGAAGTTCGACATCGACAACCGCATGAAATTTCTGCTCGACGCCCTCCAGAACTGTCTGGTCTACCACGACGACACGCAGGTCACCGACCTGTGGATCACCAAGGTCTCGCCGTCACTGACGAACGCCGGCTGCGTCGTCGAGATCACCGACATCGCGAGGGAACAATGATCGACCAAGCCAACCCGCCGGCCCCCGCATGCTTCGAGTCCGATCGCCAGTGGCGCGCATGGCTGGAGTGCGCGCGCGAGGCCCCGCCGGGGCGCCACAGCTTCTGCGCCGACTGCACGCCCGAGTATCAGGCGTCGCAGATCCAGCGCGGCGACTGCGCGCACCCGACGGTCACGTTCGTCTATCAGGACGGCGAGATCCCGAGCGGCAACCGCAAGACCGGGCTCGGCGAGATCACGCCCTGCGACGGTCGACGCCAGCACAGCCCCGGGGCGCTGCGCGTCATCGCGATTCGCGAGCTCGGGTTCGACCCGAGGATCTGCAAGCGCGGCGCGCCAGACGGGGGCGACGAATGAAGTGGTTCCGCATGTACGCCTCGCTCGTCGACTCGATCAAGGTCGGCCCGCTCCCGCACGCGTCGTTCCGGGCCTACGTCGAGCTGCTGTGCCTCGCCTGCGAAAAGGAATCCGCCGGCCGCACCGGTGTGACCAAGGACTCGATCGCATGGCGCCTTCGGCGTGACGCTTCCTGTGACGTCACAGCACTTGTCACAGCCGGTCTTGTGACGGTGGGGCGTGACGGTGAATACGTCATCGTCGACTGGGACGCACGTCAGATGCGTAGCGACACTAGCGCCGAAAGGACTCGCGCCTACCGAGATCGCAAGGCCAAGATAAACAAGGGCATAGATGCCGGTGACCGTCACGGTGACGGTGTCGGTGACGGTCACATTGCAGGTGGTGACGGTACAGAGAAGAGAAGAGGAGAGGAGAGTAGAACAACACCTCTCTCCCCCGCCGTTCCGGCGGAGGCCGTTCCTGCCTGCGATTTCGATTCGATCGTCGAGCTCTACCACGAAGCGCTACCTACCTGCCCGCGGGTTGCGGCCCTTAGCGAAGCGCGGCGCGCGAAGATCAGGGCCCGGTGGCGCGAGCGCTGGGAGCTCAACGGCAAGGCGGGTAACTCCCGCACCACGGCCGACCTGCTCAACTGGTTCGCCAAGTTCTTCGGCCACTGCGCGGCCTCGGACTTCCTGACCGGCAAGTCCGCGCCGACCCCGGGCCGCCCTCCGTTCGTTGCCAGCCTCGACTGGCTGATGACGCAGGGCAATTTCCTGAAGGTCGTCGAGGGGAGCTACCACCGATGAGTCGCTCGAAGATCGGCTACAAGCTGTTCCGCCTGCGCCGCGACGGCACGCTCGGCCCGCTGTTCATCAACTGCCGGCAGCGCATCAGGGTGGGCGTCGAGTACCGCGCGGAGTCGCACCCGACGAAGGGCTTCGCCGTTCGCCCGGGCTGGCACGTGTGCTCCGAGCGCCGGGCTCCGCACCTGTCCGAGCGCGGTCGCGTCTGGTGCCGGGTCCGCATCCGCGAGTTCGAGGGCCACAAGCGCCCGGACTGCCAAGGCGGCCTCTGGTTCACCGCGAAGTACATGACCGTGCTGGGGCTGGCATGACCCCGATCAAGGACTCCGGCGTCGTGATGTACGCCCTCGTGCGCGCACTCGGCCCGTGGCAGCAGATCCTGATCCCCGAGGCCACCTTCGGCGGCGGCATCTGCGACCTGCTCGCGATCTCGCGCGCCGGCTACGCGACCGAGTACGAGGTGAAGGTCAGCCTCTCGGATTGGAACGCAGACCGCAACAAGGAAAAGTGGGAGAGCCGGAACCGGCGGTTCGTGAAGCGGTTCGTCTACGCGATCGCGCCGCAGCTCGAACACAAGATCCCCGACTGGCTGACCCCGGACATGGGCATCGTGGTCGTCGACCGCCTGCACTCGATCCGCGTGATCCGCACCGGGACGAACAACAACGCCGCTGAGAAGGTGCCGCTCGGCACGATCAACGGCCTGCTGCACAACTGCTATTCGCGCCTGTGGAGCAAGCACCTGTACCCGCATTACCAGCACCGTGCCGCGCTGCACGACGACGCGTGCCGCACCGCCGGCGAGCCCGCGCCCAACTACACCGACATGCCGGCCGACACATTCACTCTCGAAGGGCTCGCCAACCTGTGAGCGCATGGCTGATCGCCCTCACGGGATTCATCTACCTCGGCGTCTGCGTCGACCAGTTCGTCCATCGCAACTGGTGGATGGGGGTCATGTACTTCGGGTACGCGCTGGCGAACGTCGGACTCTACGTCCTTGCGAAGGCTACCCCATGAGTCAAAAGCCACTGTACGACGCCTCGGCCGAGCAGTCGCTCCTCGGCGCGCTCCTGCTCTCGAACGCTGCGTGGGAGCGCATCGACGGCAAGATCGCGGCCAGCGATTTCTTCTACGCCGACTACCGGCGAATGTTCGTCGAGATCTCACGCCTGATCGGAGACGGCAAGCCCGCGGACGTCGTCACCGTCAGCGCAGCGCTCACCGGCGACGACATCAGCGACGACTGGATGCCGAAGCTCGGCGAGATCCTGCAAGCGGTCCCGACCGCGGCGCACATCGAGCAGTACGCGCGGATCATCCGCGACCACCGTATTGAGCGCGACCTCGCCAACGCTGCCGAGTCGATGGGTCTGCTCGCGCATGGCATCGGCCCCGTCCACGAGCGCCTCGACGAAGCGCAGAAGCTCGTGACGTTGCTCACCGAGACCGCGAACACGCACGAGGCCTGCATGATCGGCGACGTGCTCGCCGACGTCATCACCGGCATCGAGGCCGCGCACGAGAACGGCGGCCGCATCCCCGGCCTAACCACGGGCATCGGCAAGCTCGACGAGCGCATCGGCGGCCTGCAAGGCGGCCTGCTCTACATCGTGGCCGCGCGACCTTCGATGGGAAAGACTGCGCTCGCGATCAACATCGCAGAGGAGGCGGCAGATCGCAGCGGCAACACCGCGATGGTCTTCTCGATGGAGATGTCGAAGACGCAGCTCGCGAAGCGCGCGCTCTCGCGCGCCGGCAAGATCCGCGGCGATGTCCTGCGTGACGGCAAGATGCAGGGCGATGACTGGGATCGCCTGTCGATGGCCGTCGGCAAGTTGCGTGACATGCGGATGCTGATCGACGACTCGTCGGCGCTATCCGTCGACCAGATCCGCTCGCGCGCGCGGCGCGCGCATCGCCGGACCCCGCTGGCCTGCATCGTCGTCGACTACCTGCAACTGATGTCTGGCCGCGGCGACAACCGCGAGCAGGAGATCGCGCTGATCAGTCGGTCCCTCAAGAACTTGGCTCGCGAGCTCGGCATCCCGGTGATCGCGCTCTCGCAGCTCTCGCGCAAGCCCGAGGAGCGCACGAACAAGCGCCCGATCATGTCGGACCTGCGCGAGTCCGGCGCCATCGAGCAGGACGCGGACGTGATCATCTTCATCTACCGCGACGAGTATTACAACGAGAACTCCGAGGCCAAGGGCATCGCGGAGCTCAACGTCGCGAAGCAGCGCGACGGCGAGACCGGCGTCGTCTACGCGACGTTCGTCGGCGAGTACAGCCACTTTGCGGACACCGAGTACGTGCATCGCGAGACGGGCCAAGGGCCGCGCTCGCGCGACATGACGGCCGACTTCAGGGATGCGAGGAACTTCGGATGAAAGACCTGCGCGACGCGAAGAGCTGGACGTACGCCGTGGATCCGAAGACGCGGCAGAAGACGCGCTACGCCATCGAGTGCGGCGAGTGGACGATCACGAAGTTCATCGTCGGCAGCGTGAGCCGCTTCATGCTCTGGCGCGGGAAGATCCCGATGATCCCGATCTACGACGACGCGCAGGCGGCACGCGAGGCCGCGCACGTCAAATCACAGGAGGCCGCATGAGTGTCTGCGACGGAACGATTCAACTGGTCGACGGCCGGTACTTCAACTTCCGCAAGCCGCGCGCGCACAGGTACGAGATCACGGTGATCGCGCACGCGCTCTCGCACATCTGTCGCTATACGGGGCACGTGCGGGACTTCTACAGCGTCGCGCAGCACAGCGTGCTGGTCTCGCACATCGTGGACCCTGAGTTCGCGCTCTGGGGGCTGCTGCACGATGCGGCCGAGGCCTACGTCGGCGACGTGAGTGCGCCGCTCAAGCAGTTGCTGCCCGAATACAAGCTGATCGAGCGCGAGATCGAGTTCCACCTGTGGAGGCAGTTCGGCCTCGAAGGCGAGCTGCCGCCGGAGGTCAAGCACGCCGACCTTGTGGCGCTTGCAATGGAGCAGCGCGACCTCATGCCGGCCGATGCGCCGTGGGCCGTGCTCGACGGCATCAAGCCAATCGCGAGCCCCGTCTTCGCCGCGACGGCGCGCGGCTCGAAGAACATGTTCCTGAAGCGCTTCAACGCGCTTACGAATGCAACGGAGGAAGAATGAGCGCAATTTATGGCCGGGTCACCGGCGTCCGCGAGATGAAGGGCATGCAGATGACGCGGATCGAGATCGAGATCCCGATCGAGCACTTCGTCGCGGCGATCAACGCGGTCCACAACCGTGACGTCCTGATCACGCTCGCGCCCCCGATGGGCGGCGGCTACGGCGTGATGGTGCCGAACGCGACGCCGACGCAGCGTGAGCCCGAGCCCGCGAAGCCGGCCCCGGCCGAGGCGGTGAAGGTTGCGGCCGCGCAGTCGTCCGCGAAGCCGCACCACGAGCAGACGCTGTCGCAGTGGGCGGCATTGCGCTGCAAGGATCCGCAGTTTCAAGCGTGGGTGGCCGACGTGTGGCCCACGAAGTACGAGGCCTATCGCAACAGCGGCACAGACGACGAGGCGATCGCCAAGATGTTCATCTGCGAGACCTGTGGCGTTGTCTCGCGCGCCGAGCTCGACACGCAGCCGACGGCGGCCGCGCGCTTCCACGCCGACGTGCGTCAACCTTTCGCGGAGTGGGCCAATGGCGCGTGACATCGACATCGAGAGCGCCGAAGAGGCGTGCGACGAGTTCCACGCGTGCGTCGACGAGGTGCATGACTTCGTGGACAACGAGCTGGAGCTCGACGGCGACGGCAAGGTTGCCGTGCTGTTCGCAGCGCTCTTCGACGCCGTGAACGAGCAGGTCGACTTCAACATGATCGCGCTCGTTCGGACGCTGCGCGGGCTGGTCGACGACGCCGAGGACAAGGTCGACCGCGGGGTCATCATCCCGCGCGAAGTTCACGAAGGGCGGCTCCATTGATCCGGCGCACGCTCGAAGAGCTGAATGGCGAGGAGTACCGCAAGCTCGTGAAGCGCCTGCCGTGTGAGATCTGCGTCATGCACTTCGGCGTCGACGCGGAGCCGGCGACGGACTGCGTGGCCGACGCGCACCACCCGCGCACAGGCGCCGGAGCGGGGCGCAAGAACAGCGACTTCGAGACGATCAGCTTGTGCAAGGCCCACCATCAGGACAGCGCCAGCGCGATCCACGTTTTGGGCCGCAAGGCCTTCGAGCGCGCATTCGGCGTGACGGAGGCCCAGCTCTCGGCGCGCACCCGCGCTCGGGTCATCGAACTGCTTTCGAGGAGAGTCTGAATGTCGGACCTGAGAAAAGACGTAGCGCACGCGATCACCGGCCACGACCTCTCGACCGAGGAGCTGTTCGAGAGTGCGGTCGACCAGATCTACGCGTTCGCGTACGGCGACTCGCTGGGCATCGCGCTCTGGCGCCTGAAGTGGATCTACGACCGCTCGACCTTCGAGACCGCGATCGGCCTGCTCGCCGATCGGATACAGGTCCGCAAGGGCGACGTGCGCGCCATGCGGATGCGTGTCGCTCAAGTCGTGATCGAGGAGTACCTGAACGACCTGTGCCAAGTCTGCGGCGGCCGCGGCCACACGGTGCTGGCCGGCACGCCCCACGCGCACTCGGCCTGCGGCTCCTGCAACAGCACGGGCCACAAGCGGCCGTCCGATGCCGAGCGGATGCTCCACGCCCAGATGCGGCCGGAGCTCTACCGGAAGTTCGAGCGGCTGTTCGCGCTGGCCCACCAGAAGATCGACGCCGCCGACGCCGGGACGAAGGCGGAAATGGAGTCCCATCTCGGCCGCCGGGGCGCGCCGCGGGCGGAGGTGCGGAATATCCTTGCGGCGATCAATACCCGTCGGTATAGTTCTCAGGTAGCCCCGCCGCCACAAATCAAGAGCACAACGGCGGATGACGGGGCAAGAGCAACGCCGGCGCAAATCAAGAGCATAAAGCCGGCTAACGCAGGTCCGATGGAAGTTCGGACGCCACGGGCCCCGTCACGCCTATCGAATACGCAGGAGCCGCCATTCGGCGGCCCCGCTCGGGAGGCCCCATGAATCCAGCCACCCTCATCGCCGCCGTCGCGGCGGTCCTCGCACTCATTTTCATCGCCGACGCGGCTCTCGCGAGCCACGCGCGCCGGCGCAACCGCATCCACCTGAACCTCAAAGCCGGAGCAACGACCATGCTGAACACCGAAAAACTCCCGTTCTCGATCGCCCCGACGCTCGACGTCAAGGACGGCAACGGCAATGTCGTCTCCTCGACGCCGGCGCCGGTCACCGAGATCGTCTGGTCGTGCGACCCGGCCGTCGGCTCGGTCAATACCTCGACCCCGGACAACCTGAACGCGGTCTTCACGCCCGTCGCCGGCTACGTGGGCAACGCGACCGTCACCTGTGCCGCCAAGAGCGCCGCCGGCGACGCCCTGTCGCAGTCCGACACGGTGCCCGTCACGGCCCCGTTCCCGAACGCGAACAACCTGAACCTGACCGCCGGCACGCCCGTCGCTGCGTAGCCCCGGGGGCGTCATGGCAGAGGTCTCCAACGATGTGTTGCGCGCCGAGCTCAAGGCGATCGCCGATCGGCAGGATCAGATGGCGAGAACCATTGAGCGGGTAGCGGCGGCGATGGAGTCCCTCGCCCGCATGGAGGAGCGTCTCAGCGAAAGCCGAGAGTCGCTCATTCGGGCATTCGATTCGATTGACGACCACGAGAAGCGGCTGAAGCCGCTCGAACGCGACATCGGGCCCCTGAAGGAGGCCCGGAAGTGGATCACCGGGGCGATCATCAGCATTATCCTTCTCGTCATCGGGGGCTTTGTCACCGGCAACGTGACGATCCACGCGACGGCCCCGACCGCCGACGTGCGCGCCGCCCCGCGATGAGCCTCTGGGATTCCATCCTGTCGGCCGTGCAGGGCGTCTCGCGCCCGGCGTCTGGCGTCGTGGTCCCGAGCGCAGGCTCGTGCGACCGGACGCAGGAGGCGGCCTTCGAATACGTGCTGGCCTGCTGCGAGGGCACGGACGGCCCGGACGGCTACCACATGCTCTTCGGCGGCAAGCTCTTCGACAGCTTTGCCGACCACCCGAGGATCGGGCGCCCGTTCGTGAACAACGACGGCGTCACCCAGTACAGCACGGCGGCAGGCCGCTACCAGATCAACTGGCCGACGTGGTCCGGGGAGATCCAGCCGGCGCTGCATCTGCCGGACTTCAGTCCCGAGTCGCAGGACCGTGCCGCGCTCTACCTGATGACGGTCTCTGGCGCGATCGACGACATTCACGCCGGCCGCCTGCAAGCCGCGATCGACAAGTGCGGTGGCCGCTGGGCCTCGCTGCCGAGCTCGCGCTACCCGCAGCCGCGCCGCACCTACCAATTCTGCGTTCAAGCGTTCACCGCTGCCAACGGCCGCTTGAGCTAACGCCAACCGAGGGGGAGAGATGAGACTCATCGTAGGCATCACGGGGCGCGCGCGCTCTGGCAAAGACACCATCGGCGCATGGGCCAAGTCCCGCGGCGCCATGACGGCCTCGTTCGCGTGGCCGATCAAGCAGATGATCATGGTCGGCTGCGGGCTCACCGAGGAAGCGTTCCTCAACCCGGAGCTGAAGGAAGCGACGATCCCCGAGTTCGGGGCGAGCCCGCGCGTGCTTGCTCAGACGCTGGGCACCGAGTGGGGCCGGGCGCGTCACCCGGACTTCTGGATCAACTGCCTCGCCGCGCGATTGACCTCGGTCGATCGCCTCATGCCGGAAGGCGCGCCGGTCTTCATCACGGACGCTCGCTTCGACAACGAGGCCGACTGGATCCGCAGGCAGGGGGGGATCATTTTGCACGTTCGCCGCAATGGCGCGGACGGCAATGTCGGGGTCGCGAACCACGCGAGCGAGGCCGGCGTCGGCTTCCTGCCGGGCGACATCCTGATCGACAACAACGAGTCGATCGAGGCCCTGCACTTCAAGCTCGAACACGTCTTCCCGCGCGCGCCGGGCTTCGGCATCGGCGACACGGCGGTATTCGGCAACGTGGGCGTCACGCAGACCGCCCCGGCGGTGCCCGCATGACGACCATCGTGGCGAACTATCGGGAGATGTGCGCCGATAGCTGCACGAGCTGGGACTCGGAATTCATCATCGCTCAGGACAAGATCGAGATCATCGATCGACAGGTCGTGGGCTGCGCCGGCAGCACGCCGGACATCACGAAATTCACGCACTGGCTGCGCGACCCGGCGTCAGGCGTTCCCGAATTCTCCGACGACGACGACAAGGGCTTCATTGCCCTCGTCCTGAACGAGCGCGGGCTCTTCCTCTACGCGAACTCGGTTCGCCCGATGCGGGTCACCGAGCCGTTCGCGGCAATCGGATCTGGCGGTAGCGCGGCCAAGGCGGCCATGCTTGCCGGCAAGCCACCGCGCGTGGCCGTACATATCGCGACGCTCTGCGACAAGAACTCGAAGCT
>Ga0265327_10003298_pt1 | contig 15633 bp, 16 predicted proteins | sample 41621metaG_FD_202089 | JGI IMG/M metagenome (GOLD analysis project Ga0265327, IMG submission 202089) | Rhizosphere microbial communities from Carex aquatilis grown in University of Washington, Seatle, WA, United States - 4-16-21 metaG | ecosystem: Host-associated > Plants > Roots > Rhizosphere... | reverse complement strand
AGGCAACAGCCGTTCGGCGCGGACGTCATCTCCCGGGTGTCGGCGACGATGATGGACCCCGATGCACTCGAGATCCTGCAGGCGCGGGCCCACGAGACGATGAACGAGTTGACCGGGGAGGTCTGCGAGGAGGCCGGCATCGCTCCGGCGAAGGTCTACGAGATCGCGGTCTGCGGCAACGTCACCATGATGCAGCTCGCTCTCGGGATCGACCCCGAGCCGCTTGCCGTGGCGCCGTTCATCATCGCCTCCCGGCGGCTTCCGCCCGCCACCGCCCAGGACTTCGGCGTCCGCGTGCATCCGAGGGCGCCCGCGGTGGTCTTCCCGTCGCTCGGCGCCTACGTCGGCGGCGATATCGTGGCCGGCATGCTCGCGACCGGGCTCACCCGCGACCGCCGCCTGCGGCTGTTCATCGACGTCGGCACCAACTCCGAGATCGCGCTCGGCTCGAACGAGCGGGTGGTCGCCACCGCGGCTCCGGCGGGGCCGGCGTTCGAGGCGGCACAGATCCGCTGCGGGATGCGCGCCGCAGAGGGCGCGATCGAGGGTGTTGCCATCGACGGCGACGACCTGACGCTGGAGGTGATCGGCGATGCCGATCCGGTCGGCATGTGCGGGTCGGGCCTGGTCGACGCGGTGGCCCAGCTGGTGTCCGCAGGGCTGATCGACAACTCGGGCCGGTTCGTGCCTGACGAACAGGCAGCGGAGCAGCATCCGGTGCTGAGCAGGCGGCTCGTGAAGGTCGGCGAGGAGCGCGTCTTCGTGCTCGCCTGGCGGGGCGAGGATCCGGCCAACTCCATCTACCTCTCCCAGCGCGACGTCCGCGAGCTGCAGTTCGCCAAGGCGTCGATCGCCACAGGCTGGCAGATCCTGCTCACCGAGCTCGGGGTCGAGCCGGGCGACGTCACCCAGGTGCTGCTGGCCGGCAGCTTCGGCTCGTACCTGTCGCCCGCCAGCGCCGTCAAGATCGGGCTGGTGCCGCGCCTCGCGCTGCCGCGTATTGTCTCGGCAGGCAACGTAGCCGGCGAGGGCGCGAAGATGGCCGCACTGTCGATGCGGGAGCGGGCCGCGGCCGACGCGATCCTCGACGAGGTGGAGTACGTCGAGCTGTCGGGCCGGGCCGACTTCAACGACATGTTCATCGACCAGCTGGCGTTCCCGGGATGAGCACGGATCCACAGCCGGTCGGCGTGATCGCCTGCGGGGCGCTGGCCTTGCACATCGACGCGATCGCCCGCCGGCGCGGGTGGCCGGTGGACATCCATCCGCTGCCCCCCGACCTGCACAACCGGCCCGAGCGGATCGGGCCGCGCGTCGAGCAGATGCTCGACCAGCTCGGGGATACATACCCGCGGCTGGCCGTTGCGTACGCCGACTGCGGCACCTACGGCGCCCTCGACGCCGTGCTCGAAGGCCGCGGGGTCGACCGCCTGCACGGCGAGCACTGCTATGACGTCTTCGGCGGCGAGGCCGTTCGCGAGGCGCTGGCGGAGGAGGCCGGCACCTACTTTCTGACCGACTTCCTGGCCCGCACGTTCGACCGCACCGTCTGGCGCTCGCTGGGCCTCGACCGCTACCCCGAGCTGCGCGACGACTACTTCCGCAACTACACGCGGGTGATCTGGCTGGCACAGCGGCCAACGCCGGAGCTGCGCGCGGCCGCTGAGCGGGCCGCCGGGATCCTGGGTCTGCCCCTGGAGGAGCGCCCGGTCGGCGAGGACGGCCTCGAGCAGGAGCTCGGGCGGCTGGTCGGGGTGGCACGGTGACCGCTATCCGCGCGGCCATGCTGCCGGCGCCGGGCACGCCGCTGAGAGTCGTCGACCTCGACCTCGACCCGCCGGGGCCGGGCGAGGTGCAGGTGCGCCTGTACGCAAGCGGGGTGTGCAGCGACGACCTGAACGTGATCGACGGCACCGTGGAGGTGCCGTGCCCGGTGGTGCCGGGTCACGAGGGGGCCGGCGTCGTCGAGGCGGTCGGCGAAGGAGTCGACGGCCTGGGCGAGGGCGACCACGTCGCTCTGAGCTGGGCGCCGTACTGCGGCACCTGCGAGCAGTGCCTGCGCGACCTGCCCCACCTGTGCGGCACCGCCTGGCCGCTGATGCTGACCGGGGGCCTGCTCGACGGCACCACGCGGCTGCAGTTCGGCGGCGCCCAGGTGCACCACTACTGCTTCATCTCGTCCTGGGCCGAGTGCGCCGTCGTGCCCGCCCGCTCGTGCGTGCGGATCCCCCGTGACGTGCCGTTCGAGGTGGCGGCGCTGCTCGGCTGCGCCATCACCAGCGGCGTCTGCGCCGTCTGGAGGACGGCGGAGGTGCGTCCCGGGGAGCGGGTCGCGGTGTTCGGGCTCGGCGGCACCGGCCTCTCGGCCGTGCTGGGAGCGATCGCCGCAGGCGCCGGCGAGGTGGTCGCCGTCGACGCCAGGCCGATGCGCCTGGAACGAGCGCGCGAGCTGGGCGCCAGCCACGTCGTGCGGGCCGAGGGCTCACCCGAGCAGATCGCCGAGGCGGTGCGAGCGGCCGCCGGCGGCGGCGTCGACTACGCCTTCGAGACGTCGGCCCGGCCGGCCAACGTCCGCGCCGCATTTCTGTCCACCCGCGACCGCGGCGCCACGGTCATGCTGGGGATTCCGCGGGCGGACGCAGAGGTCGTACTCCCCGCCCTCTCGATCCCGCGCATGGAACGGCGGATCCTGGGCTCGATCTACGGATCTGCCCGGCCCGACCGCGACTTCCCGCTGATCCTCGACGCCTACCGCCGTGGGCGGCTGCCGCTCGACCGGCTGATCTCTCACCGGCTGCCGCTGGAGATGGCCGGCGACGCGATGGACGCGGTGCGCTCCGGAGAGGCCGCGCGGGTGGTACTGGAGCTGGGGTGAGCACGGCGAGCGGCCACTGCCTCTGCGGCGCCGTGCGCTACGAGGTACGGGGGCCGCTCCGCGGCATCGTCGTCTGCCACTGCGAGGAGTGCCGCCGCTGGCACGGAGGCGTGTGCGCGGCCAGCGCCGCCCGCCGTGAGCACCTGGTGCTGCTCGCGGACGACCAGCTGCGGTGGATCGACAGCCCTGCGAGCGAGTCGAACGCGCGGCGCGGCTTCTGCGGCGCCTGTGGATCCAGCCTGTTCTGGGACGCACCGGACAGGCCGACCGTCTCGATCGCCGCCGGCAGCCTCGACCAGCCGACCGGGCTGCGGGTGATCGCTCACGTCCACACGGCCACGCCGGCTGACTGGGACGTACTCCCGAAGGACGGGTTGCCCCGCCACTCCGGGGGAGGTCGAACGCCTCCCCCGGAGTGACGCGGCCTGGTCCTAGCCCGCTCGGTTCAGGAGCGAGAAGAACGCGGCGGCCCGCGGCGTCCCGTTACCGGTGACGTCGTCGAAGCCGGGCGTCGTCTGCAGTGTCTGCGTGAAGTTGAAGAGGCGGAGCGTCGGGAACGTTCCGTCGTTCGCGTTCACACCGTTGACGTAGTCGACGCGGATCGTCGCCATCCGATGGCGAGGCGAAACGACGTCGTTGTACGCCTGCGTGCCCGAGATGGAGTACAGCGCCGGGTTTGCGAACCCGTGCCGCACGCCGCCCTGGGCATCGGCGACGGCCATCAGACCGGCGAACAGCGGAGACGACAGGCTCGTGCCGCCGATCCGGTACTCGTCGTAGTGGACGCCGTTCGGGAACTGCTGCGTCTGGCCGACCAGCATGCCCGTCGTCGGGTCGCCCACCATGGCCACGTCGGGCTCGACGCGCCCACCCTGGGCCAGTCCGTCGCTACCGAAGTACATGGAAAGCGAGTCGGGCACGACGCCCTTCTGGTACCAGGGCTCGGGGAAGACGGTGCTGGTGCCGCCACCGCCGCCGTAGACCCACGACCGCGGAGCGCCGGGATACGGAGACCACGAGTTGTTCACGAGGAAGGACTTGCCCGTGCCCCAGCCGGTCTCGAACAGCCGGTTGTCGTCCTTGCCGACGCCCAGGCTGGTGCCGCCGACCGCGGTGACGAACGGGTCGTCGCCGGGGAAGTCGGCCTGCCTGCTGCCGATGGTCGACACCTCGTCGCCGTTGTCGCCGGACGAGTAGTAGATGCCGATCCCCTTCAGGCCGGCCTGCACGAACAGCTGATCGAACGCGTCGATCGTGCTCGCGTCGGTCACCTCGCCCAGGTTGCCCCAGGAGTTGGAGATGATCTGGGCCCGGTTGGTGTCGACGATCTTGTGCAGCGCATTCAGCAGGGCGTTGTCGAAGCAGCTCCTGCCGCCCGAGTAGACGACGTTCGCCGCCGGAGCCATCGAATGGATGGCCTCGAGGTCGAGCGTCTGCTCGCCGTACCAGTCACCGCACAGGCGCCCGTTCTGCTTGGCGCTGAGGTTGGCCGGGCTGATGTCCGTGTACTGACCGGCCGCGAAGGGGGCGACCCCGTGGCGGCTGGAGTACGTGTTTGCATCGGCCAGCTCGGTCGGCGAGTCGTACGCGTCGACGAACGCGACCGTCGCGCCGGCCCCGTCCCAGCCGCTGCGCGGTGCACCGAGCCCGTAGGCGCCGCGGAGCTGCGCCGGGTCATAGCCGCAGGGCGCGTATGACTGGGTCTGCCCGAACGCCTTCGGCAGCGTGGTGGCCATCTTCTGGCCCCAGAATGCCGAGCACGGGTGCGCGTTGTGGAAGCCCGGAGACGGCGGAGCCGACGGGATGGCGCTCGGCCGCATCAGGGTTGCCTCGCTGAGGCCGCCAACCGAGGCGATCGAGCCGGCCAGGGAGGCCGGCACCGAGATCGGCGTCGAGACTGCCTGGCGCGTCGCGCCGCGATAGCGGTAGTTAACGAGGTGAGTGGCGAAGGCCCGCTCGGCGGCCGACGCCGTGCCGCTGGCGTTCACCCAGGTGCGGTTCGACGCGACCGAGGTCACGCGGAGCCCCTGGGAGCGAAGCCAGGACGACAGGCGGGAGACCTGGGCCGCGGTCGGGGCGAAGCGGGTCGTGAACTGTGCGTTCGTGAGATACCGGCCGTAGCCGGCGCTGCCCGGGGTCGACACCTGTCGCAGCAGGGTGGTCGCCGCCGAGAGGTTACGCATCCGCAGATAGACCGTCAGATCGACGCTGCGACCGGCGGGCACTGCCGATTGCACAGACGCGGACGCCGTCCACGCCGGCCGGGTTCCGTGCAAGACGGTCCGGCCCGATGCGGCCCCTGCCGGCCCGGCAGCGACGGCCGCAAGGCCTATCACCAGCACGCCGGCAGCGGCTCCAAAGCGAAGCTTTCGCACATGTCCTCCTTCGGGGAGTGGTCCGGACCCCATGTCCTTCGGACCACCGGTACGGTGGTACCGGCACCTGGGTTATACGTGTCCCGGCCGCGAAGTCAACGGGGTAGGGGCTCCCGACGGTGCCGTACGGTGTGCCTGAACCGTCACCGCGTCGTGACGAAATCGCAATGAGGGCGGGTTATCGTCGGTGTATGCAGTTCCGACACCAACCTGGACGACGGGCCATGCGCCCCCTACTCGCACTCGCAGCCGGCGTCATCGGGGCCGCGGCGCTGGCCGCCTGCGGCACAGCGATGGCGCACAGCCACACCCGCGCCACGCACGCGCGCCGCAAGGCCGAGACCCGCTCTACCGCCGCATCGACGCCCGCATCGACGGTCACGGCCGCCGCCGCCACGCCCGCGCGATGCCTGGTCTCGCACCTGGCGCTGGCGCAGCCGACGATGAACGGAGCGGCCGGCAGCATCGGCCTACGGTTGACCTTCACGAACCGCTCCGCGACCGCCTGCACGCTCTTCGGCTACCCCGGCATGGGCCGCCTGAGCACCGACCGCCACGTGATTCCGACGACCGTCGTCCGGGGGACAAGCACGGTCGTACCGCCGGAGCCGGTGCGCACGGTACTGCTGGCACCCGGCGGCCACGCGTCGTTCTTCGCCGGATACTCAGATGTCCCCGGCGGCGCGGCATGCCCGCGCTCGGCCTATCTCGAGGTGACGCCGCCGAACGCGTACGACCACTTCACCCTGCGGGTCTCGGCGGACGTCTGCCGGGCGACGATCACGGTGTCGCCCGTGGTGGCGGGCATCCCGGCCGTGTAGCGACTCACTCGGCGGTCAGGAGCCCGACCACCTGAAACCACGCCGGCTCGGGCTCCGGGTTCTCCTCGATCCGCATGCCCAGGCGGCGCATGACGCCCATCGAAGCGTGGTTCGTTCGCTCGGTAGTGGCAACGACCCGCGCCAGCCGCAGATCGTCCAGCGCGTGGCGGGCCAGCGCGGCCGCCGCCTCGGCCGCGATCCCTTGCCGCCGGTGCTCCTCGGCCACCATGTAGAACAGCCCCACCTCGGGCGTGTAGCGGGTGCTCCGCCCGGGCCACGAGGGCAAGAGGGCAAACGGGCCCAGCGACGGCACCAGGCCAACCAGGCCGACCAGCTGACCGGACGAGCGCAGAACAACGGCCCGTTCGCCGTATGGGGGCTGCCGCAGCTCGGCCAGCTGCTCGTAGGCAAGGGCGGTCCAGCGCACCCACCGGTCGCTGAGCCCGGCCAGCCCAGCGACGGCCGGAGCGTCACGCTCGGTCAGCTCTCGGATCAGCAGCCTTGCGGTCTCGATCGGCGGAATCCGCACCACCCGAGACTAGATGATCCTCCGCGCCCCGCATGTACGGTGGTGGTAACGTCGAGAACGTGCAAGATCGGGCATTCCGCTGGCTTGTCCAGGGCCACCGCCTCGAATACGCCTGGGTGGTCTTCGCGATCATCAACCTCACGGCGATGTTCGTGATCATCAAGCTGCGGGTGGGCCACGGTATGGAGACCGTCCCGTTCCACTTCGTCTACATCAGTTTCGCCCTGATGTACGGCTTCCGCCAGTGGCCGCGGCAGGGGACCGTGGTGGGCGTCATCTTCGTGACGGTGACGACCGGGCTGCTGACGCTGATCGGCATCACCGACGGGTGGGAGGACGCGCCGGAGTTCAGCGAGGTGCCGTTGATGTCGCTGATGTTCATGGCGATGGCGTACCACGTCGCCAAGCGCCAGGAGGCCGTCGGCGTGGCCCAGAAGCTGGCGGCCGAACGGCAGCGCGACCTCAAGCGCAAGTCCCAGTTCGTCTCGGACGCCTCCCACGAGCTGCTGACCCCGATCACCATCGGGCGCGGCCACCTGGACGTGATCATGCACGAGCCCGACCTCCCCCGCCCAGAGCTGGAGGAGCTGTGCTCGGTCGTGATCGGCGAGCTCGACCGGATGGGCCGGGTGATCAACCACCTGCTGCTGCTCGAGAGCACCGGCACCTCGGGCACGAAGGATCTCCGCGCCGTCGACGCCGGCGAGCTGGTGGGCACCGTGTTCAACCGCTGGTCGGTCGCCGTGGAGCGGCGGTGGTCGCTGGGCAAGCTTGCCCAGGGAACGGTCGAGGTCGACGTCGATCAGGTCACGCTGGCACTGGACGCGCTGATCGAAAACGCGGTCCAGCACACGGTGCCGGGCGGCCAGATCACCATCACGTCACACGCCGCCGGCTCGCTGCTTGCCATCACCGTCGCCGACAACGGCCGCGGGATCCCGGCCGACGACCTGCCGCGGATCTTCGACCGCTTCTACCGCACCGACCGGGCGCGGAACCGCCGGCACGGCGGGGCCGGTCTGGGTCTCGCGATCGTGAGGGCGATCGCGGAGGCCAACGGCGGCTCGGTGTCGGTCAGCAGCGCGCTCGGTGTCGGCACCAGCTTCGAGCTGAAGCTGGATGGCCTGAGGCCGGGATCAGCAGGGCACCAGCCGGTAGCCACCGCCGCGGACGGTCTCGATCACCGCCTCGGACTCGAGCTTGCGCCGTAGCCGGGCCACGTAGACGTCGACCACGTTCGACCGTGGGTCGAACTGATAGTCCCAGACGGCGTTCAGGATCCGTTCCCGCGAGACAACCTCGTCCCGCGACCGCACGAGGTACTCGAGCAGCGCGTACTCGCGCTCGGACAGGTGGACGACCCGCCCGTCCCGGCCGGCGATCGACCGGGTGCGGCCGTCGAGTGCCAGCGCCGGGCCATTCGCCGCCCCCGTCCGCGAGGGACCAGCCCCGGCCCGCAGGAGCACGCGCACCCGGGCCAGCAGCTCGTCCAGCGCGAACGGCTTTGCCAGGTAGTCCCTGGCGCCGGCGTCCAGCGCCTCGACCTTGGTCGCCACGCCGGTGCGGGCAGACAGCACCAGCACCGGCACGTCGGCGTTGTGGGTCACCGCGTGCCGCAGCACGGACAGCCCGTCGAGCCCTGGCAGCATCAGGTCGAGGATCATCAGGTCGCAGGGCTCGTTGCTGAGATGCTCGACGGCCTCGTGGCCGTCGGCTGCGATCGACGTCGTATAGCCCTCGGCCCGCAGCCCGCGGCTGACAAAGCGCGCGATGAGATGCTCGTCTTCGACGAGGAGGATCCGCACGGACCCAGTATGGCACGCCCGACGCGCCTTGACCGAATGTGCACGATGACAGCTGGATTACAGCTCGTTGACTTGGAATGCGGCGTTCACCAGCATCCCCCTCGGTCGCCCCGCGCGCCACGTGTCCACCCCTACCACGGAGGCTCCCGATCAGCTACGGACAGCGCATCGCAGCAGTTTTCGTGGGCCTCGCGCTCAGCGTCGGGCTGATCGCCTGGTACATCGTCGGGTACGTCTGGACGCTCCCGCCGACGGTGACCATCTCGAACACGCCCGGCAGTGCGAACCTCACGCTGCAGACGGTTGCCAGTTACGGCCGCCCGCCACATCCCGACTGGGTGTCCTACCTGGTGAAGAACGAGCAGGGCCAGTGGGTGCACAGCACGGTCTGGCAGGTCCCGGCGAACTCCATCATTCACGTCACCGTCCTGCAATACGACGGTGCCTCCGGCCTTCGCAATCCGTTCCTGTCCCAGCCTCGTGGCGTCATCGGCGGCGTCATGAGCGTCAACGGCAGGCTTCTCCACGTCCTGCCGGACGCCCTCGCGTCCCACACGTTCACCATCCCCGACCTCGGTGTCAACGTGCCGCTGAAGGGGGTCGGCGACAACGCCCCGAACCAGTGCGCTGTCACGCCGTGCACCCTTTCGCAGGCGCACGTGACGGTCAAGTTCGCATTCCGCACCGGGAAGCGTGGCTGGTACCGGTGGCAGTGCTTCGTCCCCTGCGCCGCCGGCTGGATCTTCGGCAATGGCGGTCCCATGCAGACCGTCGGCTGGATGGACGGCTACCTGAAGGTGGTCTGAGATGGACGACCGACGAATGCTGACCCGCATCGGAATCGTGTGGGCCGTGCTCAGCGTGATCGGCATCCTGGGCGTGATCTTCCTGCTGGGGCCGCACATGCCGCCGGGACGGGAGAGCCACAACGCCTCTGACCAGACGCAGGTGAACATCCTGCTGTCGGTGATCATGACGCCGATCGTGATCCTGGTCTGGGTGGTCTTCGGCTACTCGATGCTGAACTTCCGCCAGCGTGGCGAGCAGATCGAGGACGGCGCACCGATCAGGGGCAACTCGACGATCCAGGTCGGGTGGGTGTCGACGACCGCGACGATCGTGCTCTTCCTGGCCGCGATCGGCACCTACGAGCTCGTCGAGATTGGCAGCACCGCGTCGGGCGCCGGTGCCGCCGGCGGGCAGGGCCCGACGCCGATCTCCGTGCCGACCGATCACCCGCTGCAGGTGCAGGTGATCGCCCAGCAGTGGCAGTTCACGTACCGCTACCCGCAGTACGGCGGGATCGAGACGTTCTCGCTGGTGCTTCCGGTCAACCGCACGGTCCAGTTCAACGTCACGTCGCTCGACGTCATCCATTCCTTCTGGGCGTACCAGCTCGGGGTCAAGGCGGACGCGGTGCCCGGCGCGAACAACATCGCGTTCGTGCGCACCAAGGAGACGAAGAGCTTCGAGATCCGCTGCGCTGAGCTGTGCGGCCTGTGGCACGGCTACATGTCCGCACGCGGGGAGGTCGTGTCCGGAGCCAAGTTCTCGGCCTGGATCCAGAGGCAGCAGGTGCTCAACGCTCCGGCGATGCACTACGTGCCGCCGTATCGCAAGATCTATTTCCCACAACCCTACGGGAGGGCCGGATGAGCCAGGTGGAAACCGCTTCCCGGAAGGGGCAAGGGCAGAGCCTGCTCCGGCAGCCGAACATCATCTACGGCCTGATCGGGCTCGTCGTCGGCTACGCGATCGGCGACTGGATCGGCGGCCAGATGGCCTCGCGGTTCGACTTCGTCGCCGCCATGGACTACAACGACATCTCGGTCTACCTGGGATACATCCTGGGAACGATCGGGTACATCGCCGGCCTCGGGTTCCTCAGCTACCCGTTCGCACGCGTCCGCGGCGTCCCGCCCTCGCAGGAGCCGAAGACCGATACCGGGTGGAAGCGGTACCTGGGGCTGTCGGTCGACCACAAGGTGATCGGTCTGCAGTACCTGCTCGGGATCGGCGTGTTCTTCTTCATCGGCGGCCTGAACGCCATGCTGATCCGCACCGAGCTGCTGCGGCCCTCCGCGCCCCTGTTCTCGCCCGGCCAGTACCTGACGATCGTCGGCCTGCACGGCTCGATGATGGTGATGATGGTGTCCAGCATCATCCTCGGCCCGTTCGGCCACTACCTGGTGCCGATCATGATCGGCACGAAGCGGATGGCCTTCCCGCGGATGGAGTCGCTGTCCTTCTGGCTGACGCCGCTGTCGGGCCTGGTGCTCCTGACCACGATGCAGTACGGCGGCTTCCCCACCGGGTGGACGGGCTACCCGTCGCTGGCGAACCAGGCCGATCTCGGCATGGATGGCTACATCTTCGCGTTCGCCCTGATCGGCATGGCGATGATCCTGAACGCGGTCAACATGATCGCGACCATCCTCAACCACCGCGCGCCCGGCCTGACCTGGAACCGGCTGCCGATCTTCGTCTGGAGCATGCTGACGACGTCGGTGCTGATGCTGCTGGGCCCGCCGATGTTGCTGGCGGGCCTGCTGATGGAAGCGCTCGACCGCACCGCGTCGACGACGTTCTTCCTGGCGCCCAGCGGCGGGTCGCCGTTCCTGTTCCAGAACCTGTTCTGGTTCTTCGGGCATCCCGAGGTCTACATCCTCGCGCTACCCGGGTTCGGGATCGTGCTGGAGATCCTGCCGGTGTTCGCCCGCAAGCCGCTGTGGGCCTACCGGCTCGCCGTGGCCGGACTGGTCGGCGTCACGCTGCTCTCGTTCATGGTCTGGCAGCACCACCTGTTCGTCAGCGGCATCAACTCCGACCTGCGCCCGTTCTACATGTTCACGACGGAGCTGATCTCGGTTCCCACGGGCTTCATCTTCATCGTCGGGATGGGAACGCTGTGGCGGGCCCGGATCCGCTACACGGTGCCGATGCTGTTCGCGCTGGCGTTCTTCTTCAACTTCCTGATCGGAGGCATCTCGGGCGTGTTCCTGTCCGACGTGCCGTCCGACGTGAGCCTGCACGGCAGCTACTTCGTGATGGCCCACTTCCACTACACCATCATGGGCGGCCTGATCTTCGCCTTCTTCGGCGGCCTCTACTACTGGCTGCCCAAGATGGCGGGGGTCACGCTCAACGAGACCCTGGCCAAGATCCACTTCTGGACGATGTTCGTGTTCTTCAACTCGACGTTCCTGCCGCTGTTCGCGGTCGGGATGCTGGGGATGCCGCGCCGCGTCTCGACCTACGCGCCGAAGCTCGAGACCCTCAACGAGTGGGTCTCGATCTCGGCCTACCTGCTGTTCTGCTCGATGCTGGTGTTCCTCGCGAACTTCGTATGGTCGCTGTTCGTGGCCCGGAACCCGGCCGAGGCCAACCCCTGGCACTCGCGCGGCATCGAGTGGCAGCTGCCGACCCCGGTGCCGCTCGAGACCTACGAGCAGGTGCCGACGATCCTGGCCGGGCCGTACGAGTACGGCATCCCCAACGCGCAGCCGGTGATCCAGCTGGGCGGCCCCGCGACCATCGCCGGAGACTAGAGACGCCATGAGCACATCAGACGCCGAGATCCAGCTCGAAGCCCGAAACGCCGGAACCGTCGCACGGCTGATCGTCGCCGCGGACGTCTTTCTGTGGATGGGCTTCCTGTTCGCCTACTTCTACCTGCGCACCCTCAACAGCAACGGCGACTTCAACCCCCACGGCCAGAACCCCTCCGGCACGATGGGCACGATCTCGCTCGTCGTCGCCGTCCTGTCGGCGGCGGCCGTGGCGGTCGCCGGCAACCGGATCAAGGCCGCCGGCTCAACTGCGTACCGCGGCGCTGCCGGGATCGGGCTCCTCCTCCTGGTGGTGTTCCTGGTGCTGCAGGGCATCCAGCTCTTCGACCCCGGCTTTGCGCCGGCCAACGGCGGCGGCTTCGGGGCGGTGTTCATCGGCTTCACGGCGGCGTACGTCGTGCACCTGGTCGGCGGGCTGTACTGGCTGGAGACGCTGGTCGTCCAGCGCGGCGGCCCCGCGGCTTCACAGGCGTCGTCGTTCGCGCTGGTGTGGTATTTCCTGGTGGCGGTGTTCGCCGTCTTCTGGCTCCTCTTCTACGTGGTGGCATAGATGACCCTGATCCTCAGTCAAAACGACACCTCAGCCGGCGGATGGTTGACGCTGGTCCTGCCCCTGGGCTGCCTGCTGGTGGTCCTGATCTGGGGCTGGACGATGCGTCGTCGCGTCCCCTAGGCCGGTGAACCACCCATGGCAGCTGGTAGCGGACCCGGAGTGGGCGCTGGCGCTTGGGATCGCGGCGATCGACTACGCGATCGTGGTGCGGGTGTACGAGCGGCGGGGCGAGCGCGTTTCGACCCTGCGCCGGCTTGCATTCGCGGGCGGGCTGCTGATCCTGGCGCTGGCGCTGTTCTCGCCCATCGAGTACCTGGCGCTGCACTCGATGCTCAGCTTCCATCTACTCCAGAACGTGATGCTCGGCGACTGGGCGCCGCCCCTGCTCCTGCTCGGGTTGACGCCGGCGATGGCGTACGCGGCGGGCTCGCGACGCTGGGTGGGGGTGCTGACGCGCCCCAGTGTGGCGCTGTGCGCGTGGCTTGGGGTCTGGTATGTGACCCATCTGCCGTTCGTCTACGACTTCGGGCTCACCCACACCTGGGCCCTGGGTCTGGAGCACGTGGCGTTCGTCGTCAGCGGGCTGATGTTCTGGTGGCCGGAGATCGTGGACGGCGTGCTGACCGCGTCGCAGAAGGTGGCCTACCTGAGCATCGCGCTGATTGCGATCACCCCCCTCGACCTGTTCGTCTACCTGGCGCACCACCCGCTGTACGCGTTCTACGAGCACACGCCCAAGCTGGGGTCGATCAGCGCGCTCGCCGACCAGCAGATCGCCGGCGTAGCAATGGCGATGGAGGCCAACACCGTGCTGATGGTCGTGATCGCCGTGGCACTCTTCCGTATGCTGTCGGACGAGATCGATCAACCGGCCGGCGGGCGGCCAGGGAGTGTGAGCGCGTGAACCGGGTGGTGCTGGCAGGTGTCGCGGTGGTGGCTGGCGCAGCCGCAGTCGGCGCTGCCGCGGGCCTTGCGGGCCGCAGCGAGTCCGCCACCACGCCGGGCACCAGCTCTCCGATGCAGCCGACAACCGGTCTGCGCGCCGACGCCGTCTGGCCCGCCGGAAAGCGCCCTGCGCCCACCTTCACGCTCCGCGACCAGAACGGGCGCTCCGTCTCGCTGCACTCGCTCGACCAGCGCCCGATCCTGCTCACGTTCCTCGACTCACGCTGCAAGAACCAGTGCCCGATCGAGGGCCGGCAGCTCGCCGACGCCGTTCACCGCCTCCACGGCGCGCAACCTCCTGCGATCGTCGTCGTCGGGGTCAACCCGCTTCAGGACACTCCCGCCAGCGAACGTGCCTTCGCCAAGGAGCAGGGGTGGAGCAACCTGCCCTGGTACTGGCTCAGCGGCACGCGGGCGGCGCTGACGCCGGTCTGGAAGAACTACGGCATCCAGGTGATCACGAAGCGCTACATCGTCCCCGGCTCCAAGCCGGTGATCAACGTGACCCACACCATCGCCGTCTACCTGGTCGACCGCAGCGGCGACGAGCGTGCAGCCTTCCTGCCGCCGCTGGTGCCGGCGGAGGTCGCCAGTGACGTCCGCACGCTGGAGGGCGCCGGTGCCTGACGCCGTCAAGCGGGAGACGCGGCCCGGGCCCTGGCTGGTCGCCGTCGCAGCAACCGCGGCCCTGACCTGCGGGCTGGTGGTGTTCGCCGGAGCGCTGCACCTCGACATCGCCCACCGCGCCCTGGCGCTGGTGGCCCTTCCCCAGCTGGTCGTGCTCGCGCTGGCGGCCCGCATTGCGCACCCCGCGCTGCGCCGGCCGGCGTACGCCGCCCTGGCGCTGTTCCTGCTCGAAAGCGCGATCGGAGCCATCGTCTCGCTGGAGGGCGGCACCGCGTCCGGAGTCCTGCACACCGGCATCGCTGCGTTTGCGCTGGCCGCCTGTGCCCTCTGCCTGACGGCCTGCCTGCGCGGCGCGCCGGTACCGCGCGCGCCCTGGCGCGACTACGTGACGCTGACCAAGCCGCGGATCATGACGCTGCTGCTCCTCACCGGAGCCTGCGGCATGATCATCGGCCACGGGGGCCTCCCCAACGGCGTGCTGTTCGTGGAGGCGATGTTCGGCCTGGCGCTGGCCTGCGGCGGCGCGAGCGCGATGAACCACCTCCTCGACGCCGACATCGACCGCCAGATGAAGCGGACGGCGACCCGGCCGGTCGCCTCGGGCCGGGTGGCGCCCTCACGAGCGCTCGAGTTCGGGCTGGCGCTGTCGGCCGCCTCGTTCGCCCTGCTGGCCGTGGCCGTGAACCCGCTCGCCGCCGTGCTCGCCCTGGCGGGCAACCTGTTCTACGTGATCGTCTACACCCGCTACCTGAAGCGCTCGACCACCCAGAACATCGTCATTGGCGGCGCGGCCGGCGCGGTCCCGCCGCTGGTCGGGTGGGCGGCGGCGACGGGCCGCCTCGACCTCGCCGCCGGCCTGCTGTTCCTGATCGTGTTCCTGTGGACGCCGCCCCACTTCTGGGCGCTGGCCCTGCTGATCCGCAAGGACTACGAGGATGCCGGGGTGCCGATGCTGCCGGTCGTGCGAGGCGCGCGGGTGGCCGCGAACCAGATCCTGCTCTACTCCCTGGTGCTGGTGGCCGCCACGCTCGTCCCGGTCGGCGTGTCGGCCTGGGGCCTCGTCTACGCGATCTCGGCCGCTGCGCTGGGGGCGTGGTTCATCTGGCTTGCCTGGCGGCTACGGCAGGATCCCTCGCACGCCCGATCGGCGACCCTGTTCCACTTCTCGCTGCTGTACCTGGCGCTGCTCTTCGTCGCAGCCGCTGTCTCGGTATCAATCTGACCTGACGTAGTGTTTGGGGTCGTGAGCGACGCCGCAGTCGAGGTCCGCGAGATCGTCAAGCGCTACCCCAAAGCCACCGTGAACGCGGTGGACGGGGTCAGCTTCACCGTGGCGTCGGGAGAGGTCTTCGGCCTGCTGGGGCCGAACGGCGCGGGCAAGACGACGACCATTGGCATCCTGACTACGCGGGTCAAGCTGACCTCGGGCACCGGGCTGGTGGCCGGGGTCGACGTCGCCCGCAACCCGGTGCACGCCCGTAGCCAACTCGCGGTGGTGCCGCAGCGCAACAACCTCGACCGCTCGCTCTCGATC
>Ga0265327_10003297_pt1 | contig 15633 bp, 13 predicted proteins | sample 41621metaG_FD_202089 | JGI IMG/M metagenome (GOLD analysis project Ga0265327, IMG submission 202089) | Rhizosphere microbial communities from Carex aquatilis grown in University of Washington, Seatle, WA, United States - 4-16-21 metaG | ecosystem: Host-associated > Plants > Roots > Rhizosphere... | reverse complement strand
GCCTCGTCGGACTCGGGCACCCCCATGATCTCCATGATCACGTGCAGCGGATAGTGCAGGGCCACGGCGCTGACGAAGTCGCATTCCCCGCCCTGGGCCGCCATCTTGTCCACCGCCGCCCGGGCGATCTTGCGGATCCGCTCTTCCATGCTGCGCAGGTTCTGCGGCAGGAACCAGGCCTGGGTCAGCACCCGGTACTTCATGTGGTCCGGCGCATCCATGTGGATCAGGGTGCGCAGCAGGTGCGGGCTGCCGCCGGTCATGGCCCGGACCCGGGCGTCCACCACCTGGCTGACAATGGTAGGGCTGCGCTCGCCATTGGAGAACAGCGCGTTCTGCCGGCTGATCTCCAGGATATCGGCGTGCTTGCTCACCACCCAGAACGGATCCACCCCCTCGATCTCGGCCTTGCCGAACGGGTTGTGGGCCCGGAGCCAGGCATAGGTGTCGTGGATGCGGCCATCGGCATAGGCCAGGGGATCCACCAGGGTGTTGGCCCTCGCTTGGGGGATCAGGGGTTCGGTCGCGCGCACTTCCGCCTGGCTCATTTTGCCTCCCAGCCGTCGCCTCCCGCGGAGCCGTTCCTTACCTTCGGTAAGGCCTAAGCTTCCGTGGCGTCAGCGAAATCGGCCGCTCCCTGTTGTTGTTATCTGCGTTCACTTGATACCGCCGGCCGTGCCAAGGTCGCAAGACTGACAACGAGCGATGGCATCTCCTAACGGCCATCCGGAGGACCGCCCATGCTCACCAAGGCCGACGATTTCCCGATCCATCAGACTCCGGACCCCATCGCCTATTCCGGCACCGACCGGAACTTCTATGACCGCTATTTCTTCAACGGCTACCAGCCGGACGGGACCGAGTTCTTCGCCATCGCCTTCGGCGTCTATCCGCACCTGAATGTCGCCGACGCCCATTTCTCGGTGATACGCAACGGGGTGGAGCATTGCCTGCACGCCTCGCGCATCCTCAACATGGAGCGCATGGATCTCACCTGCGGCCCGATCCGTATCGAGGTGATTGAACCCCTGCAGATCCTCAAAGTGACGGTCGCCGCCACCGACGGAATCGCCGCCGAGATCACCTTCGAGGGCCGCACCTTCCCGATCGAGGAGCCGCGCTTCACCCGCCGCAACGGCCCGCGGGCGTTCATGGACTATACCCGCCTGACCCAGAACGTCCGCTGCACCGGCTGGATCGAGGTGGACGGGCTCCGCACCACCCTGGCCGCAGGCGCTGTGGGCACCCGCGACCGCTCCTGGGGCATCCGCCCCATCGGCGCCCCCGACCCGCAGCCCCCGGTGCCCCAGACCATCGGCGGCTTCTTCTGGCAGTGGACGCCGCTCAATTTCGCCGACCGCAGCGTATTCTTCCACGTCAATGCTGACCCGGACGGCAAGCCCTGGAACACCCGCGCGGTGATCCTGCCCGACGGCGCCGGCGCCCATGGCGGCTACGAGACCGAAGGGGCCACCATCGAGAACGTGTTCATGATCCCCGGCACGCGCCACGCCCAGGGCGGCGACCTGGTGATCCCCCTGCAGCAGGGCCAGGCCAAGGTCAGCTTCCGGCCCTTCCTCACCTTCCTCATGCGCGGCATCGGCTATGGCCATCCGGACTGGCGCCATGGCGGCTTCAAGGGCGAGCTGGTGGTGGCCCGCGAGGATATCGACCTGGCGCAGGTCAATATGGGCAGCCCGGAGAACTGGCACATCCAGGCCCTGTCCCACGTCACCCTCAGCTTGCCGGGCGAACCCGACCAGGAAGGCATGGGCGTGTTCGAGCAGCTGATCGCCGGGCCGTATCGGCCCTATGGATTGAGCTGAGGGGCCTGAGCGACGGGGCGCCCGAACGGGCTGGAGATTTGCCGGCCAGCCGACTTTCCGAACCTCCCAGAGGGGTGGATTGCCGACCCTCGGTTGAAGTGGCAGCCTACGATCATGCTCCTTCGCACACATGCTCTGACGGCATGGGTCGCTGCCAATGTGGTTGCGTCGGCCCTGTTCCTTCACTTCGCTTCGTGGACTTGGCTCGAGCCAAACCTTCGTGGCGAAGAAGTCGCCCGCGGCGGCGACGCATTGGTTTGGATGTTATCGGCGTTCCCGATTCTTATGGTCGCCACGCTGGCCAACATCCTCTGGCTGGTTATGGCCGCGCGCGAGCGCCGAAGCTCTCAGACGCCCTGGCCCATACAAGCGACACTTCTCGTCGTCGTCATTTGGGTTTGCGCAATGACGGTGAACGCTCTGCGTTCCGCCGGCTTTTAGCGGCCAATTCCTGCGGCTGAAACGAGTTGAAATTCGCCCTTGGCCCGATGCCCAGAAAGGGAACCGGCCCCTTCACGCCGAACTGACCGCGGCTAGCGCCGCTCGGTGAGGGCTTGACTCTACGCCGCCTCTATGTTCCTGTTTTGTTCATGATCACGACCAAGCTCTCCCCCGAAGACGCCGCCGCCAAAGAGACAGCGGAAGCCCGACTGGCCCGCCAGCGGGCGATGCTGCAGGAACTGGCCGAGATCGGCATGTCGATCGCGCGGGCCATTCGGGCCCAGTCGCCCATTGTCGTCGAGACCCAGGCCGACATGGCTACGCGCCGCGACCTCGACCTGACCCTCGCCCGGACGTACCGCGAGGTGCGGCTGACCCGCGCCCTCGAAGCCCGGCTGGCTCGGCAGGCGGCCGAACTCAAGGACCGGGCCGAGGCCGATGTGGCCCGCCGTGCGGTTGTGCCGCGCCACAACGGCGAATCAGGCCGCAACACCATCCACTAGAGCCATCGCCGAAGATCCTGGCCCTGTCCCACGTCACCCTCAGCGGCCCCGGCGAGGCCGACCAGGAAGGCATGGGCGTGTTCGAGCAGCTGATCGCCGGGCCGTATCGGCCCTATGGATTGAGCTGAGGCCTCAGCGCGTCACCACGTCCCGCTTCATCGGGGCGAGCTTGGCCAGCAGCTGGTTCTGGGCGCGGAAGGCGACGCCTTCCTTGTCCATGGCCAGCTGGAGGATCTCCACCAGGGCGTTGAACTCGGCCGTGTTGATTCCCTGGTCCTTGTGGGCCGTCTTCATGTCGCGGCCGCTATAGTCGACCCCCGCCGCCAGCAGGTAGTCGATCTGCTCCTTCAGGGTGCGGCGGAGGCGCTCCAGGTCGGTGGCGTGGAGAATCTCCTCCAGGCGCCGGTCGGTCACGGCGCGGGCCACAAGGTCGTCGACAATGCGCGCCACCCCGGCCTGGCCATGGAAGGCGGCCAGCATCTGGGGGCCGCTGAACGGGATCGCTCCGGCATTGGTGTTGGAGATGACATAGGGGTCCACCGGCTTCTCTTCCGACCAGGCGGGCGCCGCCAGGGCCGTCAGGCCGGAGGTGATGATCAGGAGGCTGACGAACTTCCGCATGACGCTAGAATCCTGCCTGCAGCGAGAGGTAGAGCCCCCGCTGGTGCTTGAAGGTGACGATCTCCCCCAGGTCGGCATAGGCCGCGGTGACCGAGAGATGCTTGTTGATGGCCCAGGCGGCGAAGAAGTCGGCCCAGGCGTTCTCCTTCAGGCCCTTGAGATTGTCCGGCTTGGACCGGTATTCCGCCCCCACCAGCAGGCGACGGGTGACCAGATAGCCGGCCGAACCCTCGAACTGCAGCGAATAGGCGTCCTTGCGATTGCCGCCGAACCCCAGCAGACCCTCCTGATTAGCCTTGGTGGCCCTCAGGGTCCCGTCCAGCACCAGGCTCTGGTCCAGCAGCACCTTGGTGGCGGCGACATAGTAGTCGACCCCGTCGGCGTCCCGGCCGCCCACCGCCCTGACGATCGCTCCGCGGTCATTGTGCTTGATCTGGGCCCCCACGGACACCTGGGGCGTCAAGCTGGCCTGGTCATAGACCGCGTCCCCCAGCACCCGCAGTTTCACGCCGTAGACGTCCTGGTGGAAGGTGAAGCCATTCCCCAGGCCGAGCTTGCCCCCGGTGGAGCCGGTGTCGAAGTCCTGGCGGGTGTAAGAGACCTCCAGCCGGTCGCGATAGCCGCCAGAGACGCCGTAGGCGCGGAACGTGTAGTCCGGCAGGCCCACCCGGGTGGCGTGGACATTGGCCCCGATCCCGTCGACGGTCTCGTAGCCGGTTATGGTGGCCCAGCTCGCCAGGCCTCCGCCGCCGGCGCCCTCCACATTGGTGACGCCGCCGGTAAGCAGCAGCTTGCCGCCATTGGTCAGCTCGCCGGCCTGGGCCGCGGCCCCGAACCCCATGACCCCGAGGACGACCGCCGCCGATTTGAGAACCATGAAATGCGCCCTCGCGAGCCGTTTCTTCGGCCCAGCAAGATCTCAATGTGGCTTGGAATGATTGATGGAAGATTGGCCACGCAACAACAGATCGGGGGCCGCGCCAGCATCACGACAGTCGATTGAGGCTCATACCTTCCGTATAAGCTGCGCCACCGCCTCTCACATATTCACACCACCGCGCCTGTCCACGGGCCGGTAACGCCTCAGGGATAGCCTGCCGCCATGCGTATTCTGCTTTTCGCGGCCCTGGCCGTCGCCGCGGTCCCGGCTCAGGTCCTCGCCGCCGACCTCACCGTGACCGTCCGGACCCCAGCCGGAGAGGCCGTGGCCAATGCCGTGGTGACCGTCGCCCCGCCCGGGGTCGCCCCCGGCACGCCGATCCGGTTCCCCTGGGCCTATTCCGTGGCCCAGCACAACATCGCCTTCGACCCCTTTGTGCAGATCGTGCCCGTGGGCTCGGAGGTCTCCTTCCCCAACAGGGACAATGTGCGCCACCACGTCTACTCCTTTTCGGCGGTGAAGAGGTTTGAGTTGAAGCTCTACGGCCACGACGAGACCCGCAGCGTGCGGTTCGACCAGGCCGGGGTGGTGGCCCTGGGCTGCAACATCCACGACCAGATGCTGGCCTATATCGTGGTGGTGGATACGCCCTTCGCCGCCAGGACCGGAGCGGACGGCGTGGCGGTGATCCACGGCCTGCCGGCCGGCTCGGCCCCCATGACGGTGTGGCAGCCCTTCATGAAGACGCTGAAGAACCAACAGACCCGCGCCATCACTGTGCCGGCGTCCGGCGGCCATGAAGCCGTGGTGGCGGACCTGCGCCCGGCGCCTATGGGCGGCATGAAGCACTAGGTCTGCAGGACGGCGCCTAGAAGGCCAGCCGCAGCGCCGCCTGGAGGACATTCTGAGACTGCTTCGGCGCGACGCCACCATAGGCGCGCGAGGGCCGATTGCTGTCCACATGCAGGCCTTCCAGCATCAGGTCTGCGTGCGCGGTGAGCGGACGACGCCAGGCGATCGTCGCCGCCCAGCCGTGCTCCGCGTTGTTGTCGATCGCCTTCAGGGTCTTGTCGTCCACCGAGAACCCATCGATCCGTCCACTGAGCGTATTGTCGCCGACCCGACGCTGGGCCAGGAGATAGGCCGCGTGGAAATCCACATCGACCCAGAGGGGCCCATTGCCCTGGTAGGGAAACCCGAACTTCGTCTCGCCGGTCATGGCCTGGGCCAGGATCTTGGTCCGGTCATCCGGCTCCCAGCGCAGGCCAAGATTGAGGAACCGCGTCCGCCAGGCCCACTGGACGTCCTTGTCCACCGCCACCAGGTTCCCGCCATTGTCATAGTAGAGCGCGTTGAGGCTGACCCCCGACGGCATGCGCCACTCAACCCGACCATAAGCGCCAGCCCGGTGGTCGAGCTCGCGGACCGGATAGTCCTCGTCCCCCTGGCGCGGGGTCATGAAAGCCGAGCGTGGCGGCAGGGGCAGGCTGGTGTCGGCCCCGGTCTTGATTCCCCCAAGCGCCCAGCCGCGGAAGGCCAGCAGGGTGCCCGAAGTGTCGTTCCAGCCGAACACCGCGCCAGTGGCGGAGACCTCATGGGCTCCGAGGGGCCGGGTGAGGGTGACTTCGAGGCCCGCGACTTTCACCTCCTCGCCGATCCAGCTGTTGATCGCCGACGACGAGAGCATGTCCGGATTGGTCCAGGCGACCCCGTCATGCTCCATGGACACCGGCGGATAGAACAGTCCGGCCCGGGCCGAGACCCGGCCCCAGGGCTGGGGGGGCGCCCTAAACTTCAGATAGGCCTCGCCGAGGTCGAAGGTGGGATCAGTCTTTGGCTGGTACTCCACTGTCGCCACCCCGCTGAGCGCGAAGCTGAACCGCGGCTTCCATTCCAGGGCGGCTTCCGACAACGAGACCCCGTCACGGCCACCGGACCGCGAGGTCTTGCCGAACCCGCCATCCAGCCAGCCCTTCTCGCCGTCGGCTATCCCGAGGCGGAGGTCCGCCAGGCCGTGGAAATTTTCGGGAGCGAAGATCGCCGATTGCGCCAGCGCTGTGGGCGCGGCGCAGGTCAGGAGCAATGCGGTTACGACCGCAAGATGGACTCGAGCTGACACGGCGCCCCCTAGGTTCAGCCGGAGCTTCGGATAACTCCCTGATCTTCCCGCAAAAACACCAAGAGTTCGTTGAGAGGCTGCGGCCTGGCGATCAGATATCCCTGGATCGAATCGCAGCCCATGGCCGCCAGCAGCTGGAACACATTGGCGGTCTCCACCCCCTCGGCTGTCACCTTGAGGCCCAGACTGTGGGCCAGGTCGATGGTGGAGCGGACGATCAGGGCGTCGCGCTGGCTCTCGCCGACATCGGTGATCAGCGACTTGTCGATCTTCAGCTCATGGCCTCGGATCTGCTTCAGATAGGCCAGCGACGATAGTCCCGAGCCGAAGTCGTCGATGGAGATCGACACCCCCGCCGCGCGGAACCGGTCCAACAGCTCGAACGCCACGTCAGGATTCTCGATCACCGCGGTCTCGGTGATCTCGAAGCAGAGCTTCCCGCAGGCGCCCGCCACCTGGCGATCCACGAAGTCGGCGAAGTCGCGGTCGCCCAGCAGGCGGCCGGAGACGTTTATCGACACCTCCAGCTCATGCCCCGCCTGGGCCATGACCTTCTGGTCGGCGATCGCCTGGCGTAGCACCCAGTCGGTGAGGGTGCGGATATGGCCGGTCTCCTCGGCCATGGGAATGAACAGGTCGGGACGCAGCATACCGCGCACAGGGTGGCGCCAGCGCACCAGGCCCTCCACCGCGTTCACCCGGCGGCCACGCAGGTCGAACTTCGGCTGATGATAGAGCTCGATCTCGCCGGAGCGGATGCCCCACAGCATCCCGCTCATCAGGGCCAGGTTGGACGACGGATCGCCGTATTCCAACGCGTCGAAGAAGCCGATCTTGCGCCGGCCCTGCCGCGCCTGGTCAAAACCGATATTGGCCTGCTCGATCGCCTGGGCGCCATCCGCGTCGGGCTCCAGCGGCGCAAGACCTACGGTGAGCGCGACGTCGATGGCGTCGCCGCCCACGTGCAGCGGCTGTTCCAGCTCCGCCAGCATCGCCAGCATCGCCTGCTCGGCCGCGCCAGCGTCCGCGGCGTGGAAGGCCAGGCCCAGCACGTCGGTGGACAGTCGCGCCACGGCGCCCCCGGCCTGCAGGCCCGCCAGCCGCTCCCCCACCTGGCGGATCACCTGGGCCGCCAGCTCGTAGCCAATGGCCCCGCGCACATGGGCGAAGCGGTCAACCCCCAGCACCGCAACGAACACCCGCCCCTCCCGGCGCAGGTCGTCGAGGGCCTGCTCCAGGGACAGCCGGTTGGGCAGGCCGGTCTCGGCGTCGTGCAGGGCCAGGTGAGTGATCCGCCGCTCGCGCTCGCGAATCTCCGTGGCCATCAGGTTGAAGCTCTCGGCCAGGCGGCCGATCTCGTCCTCGCTCTCCACCGCCACATGGCCATCCTCGCCACGCTGCAGGCGACCCACCGCCTCGTCCAGAGCCGAGACCGGCCGGGTGACGCTGCGCGCCAGGCTCCAGCTGCCCAGCACCACCAGCACCAGTCCCGCAAGTCCGGTGATGCCGATGCTGACCAGAAGCGGGCGGTAGGGCGCGAAAGCCCGGCCGATCGGATAGGTCAGCAGCAACGCCGCCTGGTCCTTGCCGGTGAGGCTTGGCAGGGGCTTCACCAGGGCGATGGCGGGCCCCTGGGTGGTGGCGAGAGTTCGCGGGGCGCGGGCCTTGTCGGCCAGAGCCTGGCCCATGAAGGCCCCGAGAACCCCGGCACTGGGCCCGATCTTAGCCGCGCCCAGGCTCCAGCCGGCGCTCCCGTCCCTGTGGACCACCTGGGCGTTGAGCGGGATCGCGGAAAGCCGCTCCAGCGCCGTCATCTCCTGGCCGTCCAGCCGGGCGGCGAACACCACCCAGCCGATCAGGTCCGGAGACAGGATCGGGGCCGCCACCATCTGGTAGGGGGCTCCGTCCAGCACGAAGACCCCCTGGGGGCTTTCCGAATTGTACAGCGCCTGGACCAGGGTCTCGGCATGGGGGGTGATCTGGCCGGCGTCTGCGGCGGCCACCTGCCCGTCCACCCCGATGATGAAGGCCTTGTCCACCCGGAACCGGGCCCGCAGGTTCTCCATGGCCGAGACGATGGTCGCCTGGTCGCGGGTGGCCACAGCCTCGCGGAACCCGAAGTCGCGGGACAACAAGGCGGCGCCCTGGCGCAGCTGGTCCGAGCGCAGCGACCAGACCCGGTCGAACACCGTGCCCGAGGCGGTGAGCTCGCCGCGCACCTGGCGCTGGGCGGCGCCTGAGATCGCCGAATAGACCGCCACCGAGATCAGGATCAGGGTCGCGCCGAACAGGCCGGCATAGAGCACAGTGAGCTTGGTGCGCAGGTGGCGCGCCATGGCCAGCTTGCGCATCGCCGCGCCCACCATGCTCAGTAGCCCCCGTGCTTCATGGGAGCGGGCCGCAAATCCAGGGTCACCGCCAACCGCAAAGTCCCCGTCGCCGGCGCCACGATGGCGCGTGTGGTCTCGCCGCGGGGCGCTTTCAGATAGGGGTGCCAGATGGTGACCTTGGCGGGGCCGGCAGGCAGGCCCGTGATGGTGAGCTCGCCGTCGGCGCCGGTCTTACCTGCGAACGGCGTGTCCACCACCCGAACATAGCCGGTCATGTCGTCATGGATGTTGCACCCGACGGCGATCACGCCCGGCTTGTCGAACCGCACGCTGCGGGTTTCGTCCTTGCCATAGAGCTTGAGCTCGAAGGGCTTCGCAGGGGAGAAGGAATAGACGTGGTGCAGGATCGGATCGAGGTTGGGAAAGGCCACCTCCGCGCCGACCGGAACCACAAGCACGAAGGGGACGAAGGTCATATTCCGCTGCGCCATTCGATAGGCCCAGGGAAACTTGATCGGTCCCTTCGGACCCCCCTGCTCGGGCGTGACCATGACCACGGCCTCCGACGCCGGCATCCCGGCGGGAGTGTGCAGGCTGACTGTGAGGTCGCCGGCCCAGGCGGGCGCAGCGGCCATCAGCCCGATCGTCATGGCGGCGAAGGGGGCGCGCATCCGGGCAAATTAAGGTTAGGGATGTGAAATCCACGTAAAGGCGGCTCGCCGCGACGATGCAGAGGCTTGCCTTACCGGGAGGCGCCTAGGCACACTGGTCCCTTAATTCGCGCCCAGGCGTCATTTCACGCCGACTTTGAAAGCATGAGACTTTGACGATTTCCGTTCCCGCCGCGCTCAAGGCCGCGCCGGCCAATCCCATGGCGTCCGTCGAGGCCCTGATCGAGGGCCTGCAGGGCGTCGGCTACATCGCCTCGCGCCGCATCGCCACCGCGCTCTACATGGCGGTGAACCTGCAGAAGCCGATCCTGGTGGAAGGCACCGCCGGCGTCGGCAAGACTGAGCTGGCCCTGTCCACCGCCGCTCTGCTGGGCCTGCCGCTGATCCGCATGCAGTGCTACGAGGGCCTGGACGAGTCCAAGGCGCTGTACGAGTGGAAGTACGGCAAGCAGCTCCTCTACACCCAGATCCTCAAGGACCGGATGGGCGAGGCCCTGAAGGACGCCCCGGACATGGACGCCGCCATGGACCGGCTGCACGGCATGGGCGACCTGTTCTTCTCCGAACCCTTCCTCGAGCCCCGCCCCCTGATGCTGGCCCTGCGGGAAGACGAAGGCTGCGTCCTGCTGATCGACGAGATCGACAAATCCGACGAGGCTTTCGAAGCCTTCCTGCTGGAGGTGCTCTCCGCCTATCAGGTCTCGGTGCCGGAGCTTGGGGTGATCAAGGCCAAGACCCCGCCCATCGTCTTCCTCACCTCCAACAATGTCCGCGACCTCGGCGACGCCCTGAAGCGCCGATGCCTGCATCTGCACATCCCCCTGCCGGACGCGGCCCTGGAACAGCGCATCGTCGCCAGCCGGGTGCCGGGCATCGAGGCGGCGCTGACCCAGCAGCTGGTGAGCTTCGTCCAGTCCCTGCGGACGCTCGACCTGCGCAAGTCGCCCTCGATCTCCGAGACCGTCGACTGGGCCCGGGCACTGATCCTGCTGAACGCCAAGACCCTCGACGGGGACGTGGTGCGCGACAGCCTGAACGTGCTGCTGAAGTTCGAACAGGACATCGTCGCGGTCGAGCCGCAGATCGTCGAGATGATCCGCAAGCCGCTGGCGTGACGCCATGCAGGCCGCCCTGGAAGACTTCTTCCGCGCTCTGAGATCGGCTGACGTCCGGATCTCCCCCGCCGAGGCCATCGACGCCCACCGCACCGTGGGCGTTGTGGGGTTCGAAGACCGCGAACTGTTCAAGGACGCACTATGCGCCACCCTGGCCAAGACCAAGGACGAGGTGGAGCGGTTCGACCGTATCTTCGACACCTTCTTCGCCCGCGAGGCCCTGGGAACTCGTCCCCCGCCGCCGCCGGAGGGTGATGGGGGCGGCGAAAGCGATCCTCTGTCAGGCCTGCCGCCTGAGGCCGCCCAGTCCGAACTGGCCCGCATGCTGCTGGAGGGCGATCCTGCCGGCCTGGCCCAGGCTATGGAGGCCGCCGCCGAGCGTGCGGGGGTCGCCGAGATCCGCCTCTCTACCCAGAAGAGCCGCCTGACCCGCCGGCTGCTGGACGAGATGGGCCTGGCCGAGATCGAAAAGATCATCGCCAATGCGCGGCGTCTCGACCACGGCGCCGGAGCCGAGCGCCTGGACGCCGCCCGCAAGGGGCTGGTGGCGCAGGCCCAGGCCTATGTGGAACGGCAGCACGAGCTGCATGCCGCCGAGAGCGGCCGCAACCTTCGCGAGGAGCTCCTGGCCCGCAAGGCCCTGAACGCCGAGGGCGGCATTGATCCCGTCGACCAGGCGATGATGCAGGCCCTGGTGAAGAAGATGGCCAAGCGCCTGGCCGACCGCTATTCGCGCCGCAAGCACACCCGCTGGAAGGGCCATCTCGACGTCCGTCGCACCCTGCGCCGCTCCATGAGCTATGGCGGCATGCCCTTCGACATCGTCTTCAAGACCAGGAAGGTCGACAAGCCGTCCATCGTCGCCATCTGCGACGTGTCCAAGTCGGTGGCCGCCGCCGCCCAGTTCCTGCTGACCTTCCTCTATTCCCTCAATGAGGTGGTGGACCGGCTGGAGGCCTTCGCCTTTTCCGGGCGGATGATCAGCGTCAACGAGGTTCTGGACGAACACAAGGTGGAGACCGCGATCCTGGAGGTGCTGAAGCAGATCGGCTTCCAGCAGACCGACTATGGCAAGAGCCTCGAGGACTTCTGCGAACAGCACCTGGACCAGCTCGACCGCCACACCACGGTGATCTTCCTAGGCGACGCACGATCAAACTACGCCGATCCGCGCCTCGACCTGCTGGCCACCATCCAGAAGCGATCGCGGGCGGTGATCTGGCTGAACCCGGAGCCGGAGAGCTACTGGGGCCAGGGGGACAGCGTCATGCACCGCTATGAGCGGTTCTGCCACGTGGCCAAGCCCTGCAACACCCTCGCCCAGCTGGAGCGGATCATCGAGGACGTACTGCGGACCTACATCCCACACTGAGCCTCAGTACCTGTAGTCGCCGCGGCAGGGCACGGGGCGGTGGACCACGGTGTAGCGGTCGAAGTCCGGGTCGTAATAGACGTGACGCACCGTGCAACGGTAGCCGGGCGCAGCGTAGCGGCCATAGGCCTCGTCACCGTCATAGCGCCGGGCTCGGTGATAGGCGGGGCGGGGCCAGTCGCGTCCGGAGCGGATATATCCGTCATCATAGGCGACCGCCCGGCGCACCCCGTATGGGGCGTAGCGGGAGGGACCGCCATAGCCGTCCTGGTCATACCAGGACTGGGCCACCACCGGTGCCGCCCCGCCGAGCACCAGCACCAGCACCACCGCCACGCCTCTCCAGAGCCTGCCCACCGCCGGACCTCCCCGATTCGCCATCTGGCTTAACGAAGAACACCGTTCTCGGTTCGCGCGCGAGGGGAAAATCAGACCTGGGCGATCAACTCCACTTCAGATCGGCGTCCGCGATCGGCAGGCGTCGCACCCGCTTGCCGGTGGCGGCGAAGATCGCATTGCACAGGGCCGGCGGAACCGGCGGCAGGGCGGGTTCCCCCAGGCCGGTGGGTGGATTGTCGGTGATCAGCCAGTGGACCTCCACCGGCGGCGCATCGGCCATGCGGATCAGCGGATAGGCGTTGAAATTCCCCTCAGCCGCCGCGCCGTTCTCGATGGTGATCTTCTGGCCGAGCGTGGCCGAGATCCCGTCGATCACCGCCCCCTGCACCTGGTTCAGCGCGCCGGCCGGATTGACGATCTGGCGGCCCACATCGGCGGCCACCCAGACCTTGTCGACCTTCACGGATCCATCCTGGGCGACGCTCGCCTGGATCACCTCGGCGAAATAGCCCAGGTGGCTGAAGTGGAAGGCCACCCCCATGCCCTGGCCCTTGGCGAGCCTGGTCTTGCCCCAGCCGGACTTTTCCCCCACCAGCTTCAGCACGCCCCGCATCCGGGCGGCGTCATAGCCGTCGCGCCCCGGGGTTCCCACCATCTTCTGGTCCCCCAACAGCTTGATCCGGAACGCCAGGGGATCGGCGCCCGCCGCATGGGCGAGCTCGTCGATGAAGGACTGGACGACGAAGGCGAGCGCGTTGGAGCCTGGCGCCCGCAGGAATCCCGTCGGCACGCCCGAGGGGATCAGCGACAGGTCATAGCGGTAGTTCGGGATGAACCGCGCCGGGAATTCCGTGGCCGCCATGCCGGCGCTGCGCCCCGGCTGGGTTCCGTCCTGGGTCAAGGTCACGAAGTGGTCCCGCCAGGCGGTGAGGTTTCCCGCGGCGTCCACCCCGCCGGAGAAGAAGTGCCAGCCCGCCGGTCGATAGAGGTCGTGGCGAAGGTCGTCTTCGCGGCTCCAGACCAGCTTCACCGGGGCCCCGACCTCCCGGGCGATCCAGGCCGCTTCCACCATGTAGTCATTGGCGAGCCTGCGTCCGAACCCGCCACCGCAGCGGATCATGTGGAGGGTGATGGACTCCGGCGGGATCCCCAGGGTCTTGGCCACCAGCTGCCGGCCCGGCTCCGGGTTCTGGGTCGGGGCCCAGATTTCGAGCTTGCCGTCCTTCCAATGGGCCGTGCAGTTCTGCGGCTCCAGGGGCGCGTGGGCGATGAACGGATAGGCATACGCCGCCTCCACCGTCTTCGCCGCGCCCTTCAGCGCCGCGTCCGCGTCGCCGTCCTGACGCTCGGTGCGCAGGGGCGGCCCTTTGGACAGGGCCAGGGCCTGGGCGTCATAGCCGGCGCTCGACTGTTTGGCCGTGGGATGGTCCGCCCACTTGATATTGAGCTTCTCGCGCCCTTTCCTCGCCTGCCACCAGCTGTCGGCCACCACCACGACCCCGGGCAGCAGGCCGTCCAGCACCGTGCCGCCCTGGACCACGAAGGCCTTCTTCACCCCCTTCACGGCCTGGGCCGCCGTCAGGTCGCAGCTCGCCACCCCGGCCCCGAACACCGGCGCCTTCTCGAAGGTGGCGTAGAGCATCCCGGGGAGCACCACATCGATGCCGAACAACGGCTTGCCGGCGACGATGGCGGCGGTGTCCACCTGCCGCTGGAAGGTCCCGATGATCCGATAGTCTTTAGGGTCCTTCAGCGTCAGGCCTTTGGGGTCAGGCGCCGGCAGGGCCGCGGCCTTGGCGGCCAGGGACCCATAGGTGGCCTTCTTGCCCGACGCCTTGTGGATCACCACGCCGGACGCCGTGGCGCACTCGCCCGCGGGCACGCCCCAGTCCCTGGCGGCCGCGGCGATCAGCATGGCTCGGCCCGTGGCGCCCACCCGTCGCAGTTCGTCCCAGTTCATCGGCGTGGCCGTGCTGCCGCCCGCGACCTGGCGGCCATAGGTGGCGGGGTCGCCATCGGCCTGCTGCGTGCGCACCTGGGACCAGTCGCAGTCCAGCTCCTCGGCGATCATCATCGGCAGCGAGGTCTTCACCCCCTGGCCGATCTCCGGGTTCTTGGCGACGATGGTCACCGTATTGTCCGGGGCGACGGTGACATAGGCGTTGAGCCGGCCCGCAGCCGCTCCGTCCGCCTTGGCCTTGCCCACCAGGCTGAACGCCAGCATCAGACCCCCGGCCGCCGCGCTCGCCTTGATCATCTCGCGCCGCGAGGCGCCCGCCACAAATCCGTCCGCCATGGTCAGGCCTCCTGGCCGGAGGCGCGCTTCACCGCCGCCCGGATGCGGGTATAGGTGGCGCAGCGGCAGATATTGGTCATGCCGGCGTCGATGTCCGCGTCGGTGGGTTTGGGCTTGGCGGCCAGCAGGGCCGCGGCCGACATGATCTGTCCCGGCTGGCAATAGCCGCACTGGGCCACATCAAGCTCGCTCCAGGCCGCCTGCAGCTTCTGGCCCATGGCGGTCGGGCCCAGGCCCTCGATGGTCACGACCTTGGACGGGCCGACATTCTCAACCGGGAAGGAACAGGACCGCACGGCGGCGCCATCGATATGCACCGTGCAGGCGCCGCACTGGGCGATGCCGCAGCCGAACTTTGGCCCCAGGATCCCCAGCGCGTCCCGCAAGGTCCAGAGCAAGGGGGTGCCCGGCTCCACGTCGGCTTCGCGCACCCGACCATTGACATTGATCCTGTTGGTCACGCCGCTCTCCCGCTCGCAGTGTTCGCGATAGGGTAAGTCTAGGCGCCGCCAGGCCCCGAGACCAGGGCCGCATCTCACCCCGCTGCCGATTCCGGGCGGGCTTCCAGGAAGCTGTTGGGGAAGGTCAGGCGCGCTTCGAACCCCTCCGGCTCGAACGAAGTCACCGCCTCGCCGCCCTGGGGCCTGAGACCGATCTGCAGCAGCCTCGTGCCGAAGCCCTGCCGGGAGGGCGGCGAAACGGGCGGTCCGTCCCGCTCACGCCAGACCAGGACCACCTGCCCCGGCGAGGCCGGCTCACGCAGGATCCGCACCTGGCCGGCGGCGTTGGAGAGGGCTCCGTACTTGGTGGCGTTGGTGGCCAGCTCGTGCAGCAGCAGGGTCAACGAGAACGCCAGCGTGCCGGAGAGCGCGGCTTCCCCGAGACCCGGTTCGATGATGATCCGCTCACCGTCGAACGCCTCGATGGCGGCGGTCACAAGATTGTCCAGGGGCAGGGCCCGATGCTCGCCGGTGATCAGGTCCTGGGCCCGCGACATGGCGCCGATCCGGCCGCTCACCAGGGCCTCGAGCTCGGCCACGCTGGCGGCGTTGCGCGCCGACTGGCTGAGAATGGACTGCATCATCGCAAGGCCATTCTTGGCCCGGTGTCCCAGTTCCCG
>Ga0265327_10003296_pt1 | contig 15641 bp, 10 predicted proteins | sample 41621metaG_FD_202089 | JGI IMG/M metagenome (GOLD analysis project Ga0265327, IMG submission 202089) | Rhizosphere microbial communities from Carex aquatilis grown in University of Washington, Seatle, WA, United States - 4-16-21 metaG | ecosystem: Host-associated > Plants > Roots > Rhizosphere... | reverse complement strand
GGTACTTGTAATAGCCGCTGGTGGTCGGCACCGAGCTGGCCAGGACGATCCCGTCGGCCGACAGGATGTCGCCCCGCGGGTCGTTGCGGGCCACCTGGACCACCCGCGGGTTGCTGGACGACGTCGACAGGGCGTGCGCCTTCACGATCTGGATGTTGTTGAGCTGGATGAAGAGGGCCAGGAAGCACACCACCAGGGCGATCCCGAGCCAGCGGATGCGACGCTCCACGCCGATTCCATCCTTACGATCGAACGAAGATTCCAGCAGTGGCCAGCATCCTACGTACGGAGTGAACGACAGCCCCGGCAGGTGTCACTGCCTGTTGACGCGGACCCTCAGTCGCCAGGTTCATCGCGCAGTACCTGAGCTGGTAAATCCGGATATCTGGCGTTGCCGATTCCGGAGATGGCTGCTCCGCTCACCCTGTCCTCCTTCCGGCAGCGATCACGCCTTGACGACGACGGACTGGAACAGACCTGAGGCTTCGAGGGCGGCCACGACGGTGTCGACACTCGTGTCGGGGTCATCGATGGTGATCTCGTAGGTCGATTGGCTCGGCGTAGGACTGTTCCACTCACTGAACTCGGAGTTCCCTCTCCCGAGGTACGGGTTGACGACTTCCGACTGGGCCTGCTCCGAGACGTTCGGATTGCCGATCGCCTCGATCGAATGGAACCCCAGGATCCAGGTCGGGAGCTGCGCCTGGGTCACGACTGCCGGACCCGGAACCGGGTCGATCCACTGGGTGGTGACCCCGTACGACACCCCCTGCGAGAAGACGGGGGCGGTCGGGCTGCCCACGAAGTCCTGTGCCGCGTTGACCAGGACCGGGATGGAGAAGTTCCGCGCCTCGAGCAGCCCACCGGTCTCCGGATCGAGGATCACCACCGGGCTCTGCACCTTGCTAATCACGGTTCCATTCGTGGGGTTCAGCACGACGACCGTTCCGGCGGTGAAGCCCATGCCGACCTTCCCCGAGTGAGCGGTCATCCGCCCGAGCGACACGACTCCGGGGAGGCGTGCCATGGCCTGCAGGAGCTCCCGGTGGTAGCCGCTCCAGGCGCCACTGGTCGGACCGACGACCAACGTGACCAGCCGGCCGAATGCGACCTGTTGGAGGACCGCCTCGGTCTCGGACTGCGAATGACTGCTCGTCGGGTACTTGCCGCGCTGGTCGATCGACGGCACGCCGGTGGTCCCGAGCTGCAGCTCCTGGGCGAGTACCGCCGGGTCCTGGGTCAGCCGGGACACATCGATCGGCGTCATCGCCGTCAGTCCGCCTCCCGATGCCGCCTCGACCCCTGCGACGCAACCCGTGGCAGGTTGACCGAAGGGGGTGGCGATGAGACCGATGGCCGCCCAGGCCTGGGCATTGACGGGACTGGCGAACGTCGCCGTCCCGAACCGCTGGGACGTACAGGTGGTGCCTGTGGTGTTCGACCACACCCCGATGTCGACGGGAACCGATGCCTCGGCATCCGGGGTCTCCGTCTTGCCGACGGAACCGACACTGGCCAGCATCTGTCCGGTCAGCTGCAAGGAGGACCACTGCCCCGGTGCCAGGGTCGGGGTGGGCTGGACCGTGTCCGCCAGCTCCGATATCTGGGCCGCCACGGTCCTGTGCGGACGGGGCTTCGGAGGAGGGGCGAGCGATACGGCGACTACGGCAGCCGCTGCACACGCCACCAGTGACGCGATGACGACCCAGCGACGGCGACGAGATCTCCCCTCGTGAGGATCAGGCCCGGTCCGAGGAGTGTCAGGTGTCGACTCCCAAGGCAACTCCCGGCGGACTGCGTCTTCGAGTATCGACCGGGCGACGTCGAGCTGCTCAGGCGACGGTCCGAACCCGTCGAGGTATTCGGCGAGGTGGTCGAGTTCGGTGGTCATCGGGACTTCTCCTCCGGAGGCTGCGGGACGACGTCCAGGTGTTGTCCGGGTACGTCGAGGAGTTCGCGGAGCTGACGGCGGGCTCTCGCCAGCCTGGAGCGCACGGTGCCGATGGGTATGTCGAGCGCCTCCGCGATCTCGTCGTAGGTGAACGCCGGTCCGGCGACGAGGAGCAGTACCTCGACGTACTGACTGTCGATCTGGGCCAGAGCGAGGGCGATCGCCTCCGTCTGGGCCTGGAAGAGCACTGACTCCGTCGCCAGGTCGCTGAAGTCGGGCTCGAACCCGATGTCGGCGGACGATCGCCGATCGCGCTCGGCCCGTCGAACTTCGGACCGCCAGTAGTGCCGGGCCACGTTCGTGGCGATCCCGAAGAGCCACGGCTGCGCCGAGGATCGCGTCAGGTCGAACGCTCGGCGCGATCGGAAAGCCTGTGCGAACGTCTCACCGACCAGGTCTTCCGCGGATCGGTCACCGGACCGAACGGCCAGGTAGCGGTGCAGGGAGCCAGCGTGCCGCTCGAAGATGGCGGCAAACGCTTCCGGGTCACCGAGGGACCGACGGATGACGTCAGCGTCAGAATCGAGGGTCAAACCTTCATCCGCCATCAATTGGATATTGCCCGACCGACGGGATCCGGTTCCGGCCTATCGCCGCGCAACGGGATCCGGGCTTCCTCGGGCTCCGGCTCCGGCTCCAGCTCCGGCTCCGGCTCCGGCTCCGGTCAGATCAGCTCGACGTCGCTCACGACCTCGACCAGCGATGGACCGTCGAAGGCCAGCGCCTCGGCCAGTCGGTCGTCGAGCTGCTCGCGGCGCTCGACCCGGAGGCCGAGGCCACCGCAGAGCTCCGCGTACGCGGCGAAGTCCGGGTTGCGCAGGGACACCTGCCAGACGTCCATGTCGGCCGCGCGCTGCTCCTTCGCGATCTTGCCGAGCTCCTGGTTGTTCAGCAGTACGTGGGTGATCGGCATGCCGTACTTGACCGCCGTGGTGAACTCGGCCAGGTACTGACCGAAGCCGCCGTCCCCGGTGACCGCCACGACCTTCCGCTCGGGGGCAGCCGCCCAGGCGCCCATGGCCGCAGGAAAGCCGAAGCCGATCGATCCGAGGTACCCCGACATGAGCACGGACTGTCGGTCACACTCGAAGTAGCGCCCGAACGAGTAGGCGTTGTTCCCCACATCGACGGCGACGACAGCGTCCGCGGGGAGGAGGCGGCTCATCGAGTCGAAGACGGCAGCGGCGCCCACACCCCGCCCCCGATCGTCCGCCATCCGCCGTTCCTTCTCGGCCCGCCAGATCGCCCACCGGGACGCCACGTCAGCCCGCTGATCCACCCGGTCCGCGCTCGGAGCCACGGCGGCCCGGAGGGCCCGGGCGGTCACACCCACGTGGCCCAGGACCGGGACCGTGACGGGGTGGAACCGGCCCAGCGCCATCGGGTCGAAGTCGACCTGGACGATCGGCTTGTAGGGGGCGATCCCGGTGTGGTTGGAGAACGAGGCCCCGAACACCACCAGCAGGTCGGACTCGTTCATGAGCCACGACGCCACCGGAGTGCCGCTCCGCCCGAGGACGCCGCAGCCCAGGGGGTGCCGGTCGGAGATCTGGCCCTTGGCCTTGAACGTGGTCAACACCGGTGCGCCGAGCTCCTCGGCGAGCGCCTCGACCTCGGTCATGTCGAACCGGGCTCCGTGGCCCACGACGAACACCGGGCGCTTGGCCGCGTCGATCGCTTCGACCGCTCGGGCCAGCGAGTCGGCCGGCGGGGCAATCCCGAGATCGGCGACGCGACCCTCCGGTCTGGCGGGCGGGCGGTCAGGTGCCGGCTGGACCTGGACCTCGTCGGGGAGCACGAGATGGGACACACCACGACCGATGAGGGCGGTCTTGAGGGCCAGGGCCGTCAGCTCGGCGTGGTCGGAGTCGGGAAGGATCGTCTGCGAGTAGTCCGCCACGTCGGCGAAGGCCCCGATGAGGTTGAGGTCCTGGAAGGCACCGCGGCCGAGCACCTTGGAAGGAACCTGTCCCGAGATGGCCAGGATCGGAGCCCGGTCGATCTTTGCGTCGTACAGACCGGTCAGCAGGTTCGTCGATCCTGGTCCGGCGATACCGAAACAGGCGGCCGGCCGGCCGGTGAGTTTGCCGTACGCCGAGGCCGCGAACGACGCAGCTCCCTCGTGACGGATCCCGATGAAGGTGAGCTTCCCCCGCTCCTCGGCCCGACGCATGGCATCGGCGAACCCGAGATTGGAGTGGCCGACCATCCCGAACACGTGGGTGATACCCCAGGCCACCATGGTCTCCACCATGACGTCGGAGACGTCACGCCGGTGCTCCGGCAACGGACGGATCGCCACATACACACCGTCGTCACGCACCTCGACCGGGAACGACTCGGGCGCGTCGCTGAACCCGGCGGGAGGCTGCCCGGTGATCGGATCGTAGTCGTAGCCGTGCCACGGACAGCGGAGCAGGCCGTTTTCGATCGAGCCCTCCCCGAGCGGTCCGCCCTGGTGGGGACAGTGGTTCTCGAGGGCCCCGAACCGACCTCCACAGTGGGTCAGCGCGATCGTCCGCGGCCCGGCGACCGCGGTGCGGACCCTGCCGTCGGCCAGGTCGCCCGGTTCGGCCACCTTGTACCAGGTGGGCTCCGCCTCCGGCTCCGGGTCGGCTGCCGGATGTGTATCGGAGGGCGACTGCCCCGAAGCATGATCGCTCATCGGATCACCGCACGGTTCGAACTGGAGCTCTCCGCAGTCACGCCGACTCCTTCGCGCCTTGTCATCCGCACTGGTGCGGCCGATCGGATCCTAGCGAGCGGCGCCTCGAGGACATGGTCCGTCGACACAGCACCCCCTGCAGTGTTCTATGGCCCTACCCCCGTTACAGGCTCCGATGCTCGGGTGGGAGGCCCGACGAGCGTCCTTTGGCCCGCAGGACGGCGATGCCGTGGCGGCGGCTCACTCGAACTGCAACACCCCGCGGATGTTGCGCCCCGCCAGCAGATCCTCGTACCCCTGGTTGACGCCCTCCAGCGGATAGGTCGTCGTAACCATGCCGGCCAGGTCGAGCAGGCCCTCGTCGCTGAGCCGGAGCAGGTGCGGAATGTCGTAGCGGGCGTTGCCCGAGCCGTAGCAGGTGCCGACGATCTGCTTCTCGAAGAGGGTCAGCCAGGTGAGCGACAGGTTGACCGTCGCCTCGGCCAGGGGGTGCATGTTGGTGACCACCACCCGACCCCGTTTGGCCGCCAGGGCCAGGACCGACTCGAGCTGAGAACCGTCACCCACTCCCATGGTGCAGATGACCCGCTCTGCGAGCTTCCCCCACGTGACCTCCTCGAGGAGCGGGAGAGCTTCCTCGAGGTCACCGGCCACGTAGGTGGCTCCGAACCGGAGCGCACTCTCGCGCTTGAAGGGAACCGGATCGACGGCCAGGATCCGCTCGGCACCGGCATGGCGGGCACCCTGGATGGCCGCCGTGCCCAGTCCCCCGGCGCCCACGACTACGACGTCGTCGCCCGGCTGTACTCGGGCCGCGTACACGGCTGAGCCCCATCCGGTCAGCACGCCGCATCCCACCAGGCAAGCCGACTCGAGCGGATAGTGGTCGAGGATCTTCACGCACGACGACTGATGGACGACCGTGTGGTGGCTGAACGTGCCGAGGCACATCATGGCGCCGAGGTCCGACCCATCGGCCCGGTGGTGCCGCGACGTGCCATCGAGCTGGATCCCGAGCATCGTCCGGTCCCCGTCGTCACAGACGTTCGAGTGCCCGGTGGCGCAGGATGGACAGTGGCCACATGTCGGGATGGCGGCCAGGACGACGTGGTCGCCCGGACGCAGGTCCATCACTCCGGCGCCCACCTCCTCGACCACACCGGCACCCTCGTGTCCTCCGACGACGGGATAGAGGCCGGCCAGGTCGCCCGTACGGAAGTGGTCGTCGCTGTGGCAGAGGCCGGACGCAGCCATCCGGACCAGCACCTCGCCCGCCTTCGGTGGGTCGAGTGTGATCGTCTCGATCGACCACGGCTGGTGGGCGGCGTCGATGATGGCTGCGGTGGTGTTCATCGGAGTCCAGTTCAGAAGGTCAGCAGGCAGGCGCCGTGATCCTGGCATGGGACTGACCACCTGCGCTCGTATCCGCCGCTCCCGAGAACCGGCGCCCCCGATTCGGACCGGCAGATCCGAACAGCACCGTCACCGAGCGTCACATTTCACACGAACCCCTTGCCGACCTGCAGAGACGTCCACGAGGATGTGCTGATGGCGGGGGTCGGATCGACAAGGGGCGCGAGCCGGAACTGGGCGCGGCCCACAGCCATCGGAGTCGCGCTCCTCCTCGTCATGACGATGCTTACGCTCCTTCCGGAGACCTCGGGCGCAACCGGCACGTCCACCCCAACGGTGGCTCCGGAGTGGTCGGAGGCCACCATCGACGGAGGCCAGAGCCTGAGCGCTGTGTCGTGCCCGGTCGCCGGAAGCTGCACCGCCGTCGACAGCTCCGGAAGCGCCGTCACCCTCAGTTCGGGCGCATGGAGCAGCCCGGTCTCGATCGCTCCTACCGCCCTGGCATCGATCTCCTGCCCGACGACGACGTTCTGTGCCGCGGTCGACGTGGCCGGCGACGCCACCGTGTTCGAGAACGGCACCTGGCAGGGCCCTACGCCTGTCGACCCCGGAGCGATCTTCGTATCCGTCTCGTGTCCGTCCACCACGTTCTGTGCAGCCGTCGACAGTGCGGGTGGCGTCGTCACGTACAGCGCCGGCACCTGGTCAGCACCGGCTTCCGTCGATGCCGGCTACCGGCCGACTGGCATCGCCTGCGTCAATGCGACCTCCTGCACCATCGTGGACTACCAGGGCAACGTCGTCACGTTGATCGGGTCGGTGTGGTCCACCACTCCGAACGTGGACACCTCCGGATTCAACGCTGTGTCCTGTCCGACGACGACGTTCTGCATTGCTCCGGACGGTGCCGGAGAGATGGCGACCTTCAACGGCACCACCTGGAGCGAGTCCGGTTCCAGCTCGATCGCCTATCAGGCGTTGTCGTGTCCCACGACGACGTTCTGCGCAGCGGACACCCCGGCCGGCGTGAGGGTCTACAGCCAGGGCAACTGGTCGGGCTACTCGCAGACCGGGAATGCCGCGTGGATGACCGGCATCTCCTGTGCCTCGGCCAGCTTCTGTGTGAGCGTCGGCGCAGGCGGGGTCGCCGCCACGTACGACGGCGGCACCATCGCCACGAATCCGGGGGTGGACGCCTATCCGTTCACCGGAGTGTCCTGTGGATCGACGGAGTTCTGCGTGGCGGTGGACGAGGACGGCGGAGCCGAGACGTTCACCGCGCCCTCGTGGAATGTGCGCCAGGACATCGACGGCACCGTGCCGTTGTCGGGTGTGTCCTGTAGCGCCAGCCACTGTGTGGCGGTGGACGGCAAGGGGAACGTGACGACGTACCAGGCCGGTCAGTGGTCCGCTCCCGTCGCCGTACCGGGAGCCGGAGCGCTGACCGGGGTGTCGTGCCCCACGCCGTCGTTCTGCATGGCCAGCAACGCATTAGGATCGGTCCTGACCTTCAGCGGCGGGAATTGGTCCGCGCCCGCCGACATCGACGGCACCGTGCGCCTGAACGCGGTGTCCTGTGCCTCGGTGTCCTCCTGCATGGTCGTCGACGGCGCGGGCAGTTCGCTCCGGTACGACGGGTCGACCTGGACATCGGCCGGATCGGTCGGGGACCAGGGGATCCCGGCGGCCTCACTCACCTGCCCGACGTCCACCCACTGCCTGGCCGACGAGCCCTTCAACGCCTCCGTGTCCACCTTCGACGGCACCACCTGGTCGAGTGCTCCCATACCCGCGACGGACGCCACGGTCGTGGGCTGCGGCTCCGCGACGTCCTGCGCCGCCGCCGGCCCCTACGGACTGCTCAGCTTCAACGAGGGCGCGGGGTGGACCTATCCGGTGTCGCCCGGGACCATGCGCAACGCTACGGGGTTGGCCTGCGTGCAGGACTTCTGTGCGGAGGTCGACTCCAGCGGCAACGCCCTCATCGTCCACGACGCGGGCCCGACGGTGACCGCCTCCTCGACGCCAGGCAGCGCAGCCGGGTCACCGGTGACCTACAGCACCACGGTCAGCGCATCCTGGGCGACAACCGCCGTGCCGACCGGATCGGTGTCCTTCGCCACCGGCGGCCTCGTCCTGTGCACGGCCGCGCTCACCGGCGGCGCGGGAAGCTGCACCTCGTCCAGCGCACCCTCGGGTTCCGACACCGTCACGGCCACCTACGGCGGCGACGCCAACCACCTCAGCGGTAGCGCCCCGCCCTTCCAGCTGAATGTGACGGCCTCTCCCGTAGCCCCTGCCGTCACCTCCGTCAGTCCGGAGGACGGTTGTGCCCCCGGTGGGTCACAGCTGACCATCACCGGGACCAATCTGTCGGGCGCGTCCGAGGTCGACTTCGGATCGACGCCGTCGCCCCACATCACCGTGAGCGGACCGACGAGCATCGTGGCGACGGTGCCAGCGGGTCAGGGTGTCGTCGACGTGCGCGTCACCACCCCGGTCGGGAGCTCCACCCCGACACCCGCCGACCAGTTCTCGTTCGGACCGGTGGTGACCAGCGTCACCCTCAATGCCCCGGAGAGCACGGCGCTCGGAGGGGACGACGTCCTCATCGGCGGGATCGAATTGGGCGGTGCCACCGCTGTGCACTTCGGCAGCGCCCCCGCGGCGTCCTTCAGCGTCCGCCATCCGTGGCAGCTGGAGGCCGTCTCACCTCCGGGGGCCGGGACCTTCGACGTGACGGTGACGGGTGGCGGATGCACCTCTCCGATCACTTCGTCCGACCGGTACACGGCGTGGCCGATCGTCACCTCCATCAGCCCGTCGACGGGCGTGACCGCCGGCGGGACCGCGGTGACAATCGTCGGTGCCGGGTTCACCGGGGCCACCGGCGTGACGTTCGGCCCCTTCGCAGCGACGTCGTACCAGGTGGTGTCCGACAACGAGCTGATTGCAGTCTCACCTCCCGAGCCCTACAAGGAGAGCGTCGTCGTCACGGTGCTGTCCGCGTTGGGTCCCAGCTTCAACGACTCGCCACCCTTCCGCTACGACCCCTACCCCGCCACGGGGCCACCGATGATCACCTCCATCACACCCACCACAGCCCGGGCCGGGTCGCCACTGACCATCACCGGAACTGATCTCGGAGACATCGCCACGGTCGCCTTCGGGACGGTGGACGCCTCGATCAGCTCCCAGACGGAAACATCGCTGTCGATTGTCGTGCCGGATGGCGCGGTGTCCGGTGGCGTGACCGTGACGGGCACGAACGGTACGGCGACCAGTTCGCAGGCGTTCACCCTCACCGATCCCTCCACTCCCCTGCCCGCGGGGCCCTGCACGCAGGTACTGCCCGACCCGGCCGGTGCCCGCGTCTACGTCTCGTGCGGCTCGACGGTGTCGGTGTTCAGCACCACCGGCTCCCTCCTCACCACGCTCCCGGGTCTTCCAGGAGCGGGTCCAATGGCGGTGGTCGGAGGCCATCTCTACGTCGTCATGGAAGGATCCGGCTCGGTCGCTGAGATCGACACCACCTCCCTCGACGTCAGTCAGGTCTTCGCGGCCGGGGTCGTCGGAGCCACCTCGATGGCCTACGCCCACGGACTCCTCTGGGCATTCACGGGCGCATCACTCGTGGGCATCGATCCGATGACCGGCACGACGAGCTCCTACTCCGGTGGATACCTCAGCGACCTCTCACACTCGGGCCTGCGTCCGGATCCGGCCGATCCCGACCGGCTCTACGACATCGGCGCGCTCTCGTCGGTGGACGTGGCAGCGAGCCCGCCGACGGCGACGAGGCGGACCACGTTCAGCGCCGACGGATCCTCGATCAGCGGCGCCCAGGACGGGGTCATGACACCGGATGGAACTGGCGTGCTCCTGGCCGGGACCGGCATTGAACAGTTCCATCTGACGGGAGCGAACACACCGGTGGTGACGTATGGAGGGGGCGGCGGCTACGTCAGCGCCGTAACCGAGAGCCAGGCGACCGACGGCGGCCTGGTGGTCGCCGGTATGGCCGATGACGGCCTGACATCCGTCATGCCGTACTCCCTCGGTGCCGGTACACCGCTGGAGTCGGTGTCCTTCGGCGACATCGATGCGACCGTCCCCACGCAGTGCGTGGCGATCAGCCCGGACGGCAGCGAGGTCTACGCCGTGACGCAGACCGGGAGCCTCAGCGGACAGGAAAGCTACACCTTCCATGCCGTGCCCCTCGATCTCCCCTCGTCGGCGCCCTCCTTCACCAGCAGCACGACAGCTGCCGTCGTGGCGGGTCAACATACGACCATCCCGATCACGACGTCCGGGATTCCGGCGGTGACAGTGACGGAGTCCGGTGCGCTGCCACCGGGCATGACCTTCTCCTCAGGGGTGGACGGCGGAGCGACCATCTCGGGGACGGCGCCGGTCGGGACGAGCGGGACGTACGCAGTGCAACTCACTGCCACGAACCTGATGGGCAGCACCACGGAGACCCTGCCCATCACCGTGGGGCCCGTACCGATCATCTCGAGCCCGTCCGTGGCCACGTTCGCCTCCGGGACGTACGGGTACTTCGGCATCATGACGAGCGGCGACACGACACCGACCCTCAGCGAGAGCGGGCCGCTCCCCCCGGGGCTCACCTTCACGGACGACGAGGACGGAACCGGATCGATCTCCGGGACGCCGTTGCCTGGTGACAGCGGCGTCTACCAGGTCACGATCACCGTGGACAGCGGGGTACCGGATGCCTCACAACAGACGCTCGATGTCGACGTGGACACGTCTCCCTCGTTCACGAGTGATGCGACCGCCCGGTTCACCGCTGCCAAGGCCGGCTCGTTCACGGTCGCAACGTCGGCGTGGCCCCACGCCGCTCTCTCGCTCCAGTCGTCCCTTCCGTCGGGGTTGAGCTTCAAGGACAACGGGGACGGTACGGCCACGATCGCCGGCTCACCCACACCGGGCACGGTCGGGTCGTACCAGGTCCAGATCGATGCGGCCAACGGCATCGGTGCAGCATCCGGCCAGACCCTCGCCCTCTCGATCTCCACCAGCCCGACACCGATCGTCGTGGTCGGGCCGGTGCCGAGCGCAACCCACGGCGTGCCCTACGGTCCGGTCCAACTCGTCGGATCGGGTGGGCTGACGCCCTACAAGTGGAAGAAGACGGCGGCACTCCCGAAGGGCCTCAAACTCAGCAAGACCGGAGTGCTCTCGGGCACGCCGAACAAGAAGCTGGCCCCTGGCACCTACTCCATCGCGGTACAGATCACCGACGCCACGCCCAAGCACCACCAGGTTGCGACCGGCACGCTGACCTTGTCCATCAACTGACGGCGGCGGCCGACTCCGGCGGGCCCCAGCACCGTTGGTGAAGGTGCGGGCATCGATGGACCCTACGAAGGCGGCCCGATCACCGTCACCGGGGTGCCGATCGGGGTGAGCGGCCAGACCTGGGCTGCGGTGGCGATGGGCATCTCGACGCACCCGTTGCTCTGGGGAGTGCCATAGCTCGACCGCACGAACCCGTGGAGGGCGTCACCGCCGTTGAAGTAGCTGGCCCACGGCACGGCCGGGTCGTCGTAGTGCGAGCCGTCCGGGTTGGTGCCCTGCATCCGGGAGCTGGGCACGTGCTCGAAGACCGCGAAGGTCCCGTCCGCCGTGTCCGCGCCAGGCGCCCCGGTGTTCACGGGGACGTTCGACATGACCGGTGCGCCGTTCTGGTACAGGGTGAGCGTCTGGGGCACCTGCTTGGACACCAGCACGTCGACATAGGGCTGGGTATTCGTCTTGCCGGCCGCCGCATCGGCCAGGAGCGCCGTCCACACCGCGGACCCTGCGATCGCATCCACCTGAAGGCCGTGCTGGTTCTGGAAGGACATGAGGGCGGCCTTGGTGATGACGTTCTCGGACCCCTCGACCCACTGGGAGGTGAAGTCCGGCGGGAGGTCGGGCCAGCGCCAGGCGAAGGATCCGGCCTGCGCCGTGGCCAGGCCGGCGGGTGGTGTCGGGCTGGTGGGCGTGAAGGACAGCGGCAGGTAGTTCTCCTGGGCCAGCAGCTGCTGGAGGCGCTCGGTGCTGGCCTGGGCGACGGCGAAGGTCACCTTCGTCGGGGTGCCCAGGGTGGCGCCCGAGGTGGATCGCAGGCCCGCCGGGATGGTGAGCGTCTCCGTGACTGTGGGCAGGAAGGGCGCTGCGGCGGCGAACGTGAGCTTGTCGGCCCCGGTCTTCTTCCAGGTTCCGGCCACGATCGGATCGAACGTGGGCACGGCGGTCACGTTGGCGACCGGGTCGGACAGCGTGACGGACACGACCTGGTTCGACGGCACGTCCGTGGCCCCGGTGGCCGGCACGGTCGCCACCACGGTCACCGGGTGAGCGCTCGACGCGGGTGGCGACGTGGCGTGGGTGGCCGGCGTGGCCGTGGACCCCTTGTGGGTTCCGAGGACGTAGGCCCCCCCACCGATGGCGGCCACGACGACGACCGCCACCAGGATCCAGACCGCCCGGTGCTGGCGAGGCGGCGGCTTGAGGATCTCGTACTCCACTGCACCTCCTCCGGAGCCGGACCGGGCCGCTCACGGGTGCCAAGCCGACTTTCTCCGATGGTACCGAGGAGGTGGGTTGCATTGACCTCGCCCAGGTCATCTCCGGGAGGGAACCACCTGGTGAGCCTCAGGTCGCACAGCTGAGGACGCCGGTTTGCTCAGCTGACTCCGGGTGGACGGAGCAAACCCCGAAGCCACGAAGCGGTCTTCTCCTCGTCCCATGAGCTGCTCGCAACGGCCAGGACTGCTTGCTCTGCCTCGTCAACCTCGGGGTAGGTGGCCCACTCCCATCCATTGATTTCTATGAAGTAACGGAGCGTCACCCAAGCGGCCCGCTTGTTGCCGTCCAGCAGCGGATGGTTCTTCGCTAGCCGAACGAGGAGCACCGCCGCCTTGTCGATGAAGTCAGGGTAGAACTCTTGGCTCCCCCAGGAGGCTCGCGGAGCATTGAGAGCTGAATCGGCCAGATCTAATCGCGCGCTCCGCAGGAGGAGTTCGATATCGAGTCCAGTTACCGCCGCGCCGATCGCAGCGAAGTCGGCGAGATCGGGGTACTCGATACTCACTTCGCAAGACGTTCGAGCAACTCCCGGTCCTTCTCGATGATCTCCGCAACCCGAGCCTTGAATTCAGGATCCTGCCTCCGCATCGCCACCGTGGCAGCCAATGACTCCTTCACCGTCTCGTTGAGACTCTTGCCCTCGACGCGGGCAAGTGCTTCCGCGTCCGCTGCGAGCTCGTCGGGAAGGCGCACCGTGATGTTCTTTGTCATGGTGTCATGCTATCAACTCACCAAGAGGTGTCGTGCCTGCCGGCCTTGGAATCGACATGGAGCTTTATGCGCTGTCAGCCAGCTTTACGAGCGCATCGGCGATCGCCCGGTCACGGTCATTCGTCGAATGCTGGTACCGCAGAGCCGCCGCCTGAGACGCGTGACCGGCCCGACGCATGAGTTCCGCCACCGACGCACCGGTTGCCGCGGACCAGGTGAGCCCGGAGTGCCGTAGGTCGTGGAACCGCAGATCGTCCCGGCCGATGGTCGCCCGTGATGCCGCCCATGCCATGCTGAGCGCGTGGTTGGACCCAGTGACGACCCATGCCTCCTCCTCGAGACTCACGTGGTCACGGAGGTGCGACCGGAGTGCCTCGAGTGCATTCGGCGGAATGGCGATCGTCCGCCGGCCGGCTCGCGTCTTCGGCTCCTTCACGATCGTCCGTCCCGACATGGCCGTCGTCCGGGTCACCTGTACCGACAGGACGCCCCGTTCGAGGTCCACGTCGATCCGACGCAGTCCTCGCACCTCTCCCCTCCGCAGTTGGCACCACGCCGCCAGCACCACGGCGATCCGTAGGTCCTCCGGCATCGCCGCAGCGAGCGCCTCCACCTCGGCGATCGAGGCGATCGGGCGCTCCGGAGAGTGTTCGGCGGCGGCACCCCGAACCTGACAGGGGTTCTTTGCGATCAGCTCATCCGTCACGGCGGATCCCATGATCTGCGACAACAGCCGGTAGGCCTTGGAGGCGGTGCTCGGGCGGGTGGAGGCGATGCCGACGTACCAACGGCGCACCTCGGGCGTCTTCACGTCCCCCAGTGAGGTACCTGCGAACATCGGGAGGATGTGCCGGTGGAGCAGCCAGACGTAGAGCTCACGGGTCCGTTCCGCCAGGTCGATGCGCTGTTCGAGCCACTCGGCCGCATAGTGCTCGAAGGATTCCGTGTCGTCGATGACCACCACCACCCGGGGTTGCATTTGCCTTCTCCAGGCAGGGCGTCACCGTCCTGCAAACGGACCGGAACATACGGGTGGCCTGTGACATCCGTGATGGGATCCCCCACCTCGAGGAAGGCTTCCTCGCGACCCAAGTCGGCCCTTATCCACTGTCCAGTGTCCAGTAGCCACCGGACACTGGACGCAGCGGCGACCAACAAGTTGGCGTCCGCATCACCGCTCCCGATCGACTCCGCTGAAGTTGTCACGGCAGTTGGAAACTTCGTCGATCAGTTGGCTCGGGACGTCTGACTGGACCGGAGCGCCCCACGCCGGAGTCACTGCAGGTCGGCCATCCGAGTGTCGGTCACATATTGTTATCAATATGTACGGAGCATTCATCCGAGAAGTCCGCAGTTCGCGCGGATTGACGCAGACCGAGCTCGCCCGCATCGTAGGAATCGAGCAGCCCAACATCTCGGCGTACGAGAACGACCGCCAGATGCCGTCGGCGGACATGCTGAACCGGATCCTCACAGGATGCGGGTACCTCCTCGAGGCGACGGCAGGCGACCGACGGCTGGTCTGCCCGCCGTGGGGCTCACGCAAAGCCTCCAGCCGAGACCCGCAATTCGATGCCCTCCCCCACCGTCGCCCCTCGACCTCGGCACCGAAGCCGACCGGTCCCGATGACGAACTCTCAGCCCTGAAGCTCGAACAGGTCCTGGCCCTTGCCGATGCCGTGCGGAATTCGAAATCGGGGATGCAATCGGGGCGGCCGTCGGCGTGATCCTCGAGATCTGCGGCAGACCTGAGACCCAGGATGTCCACCATCCGTTGGGTGGTGCTCTGCCACCGCAGTAGTGACGGGCCAGCCGATCCACTCTCTACTTAGTCAGCAGAGGGAAGAACGGCCTCCGCCGGCCACTTCCGCACACCGGGGCGTCCGCCAGGCACCAGGCATAAGCTCGCCGCGATGCCGGCGGAGCCAGTGAAATTCGAGAATCTGTTCGAAGGGCACGAACAGATCTTCGAATCGTGTGACTGCTGCAAGTTCGACGAGCCCCACCCGCCCCGCCGGCTCCACATTCACGTTGTCGAGCAGGACACGAACTCAGCGGCATGGCGTCAGCTGAATGAGCTGATCGACGAGGCAGCGGACGATGGCCGAGAGGAGTTCGCCCCCGGGGTAGTGATGGATCGGGACGACTGGATGCAGATCAGGACGTTGCCGCCCACCATTGCCAAGCTCACCGCGGTCAAGCGACTCCAGCTCTACGGCAGCAACCTGGTCGCTGTTCCGCCGGAGATCGGCGAGATGTCGAGCCTCGAGAACTTCATGCCTTACACCTCCCGGCGATTGCACTGGTTCCCGTTCGAGATCACGAGATGCAGCGCGCTCAGAAAGTCGACGGTGAGCACCC
>Ga0265327_10003295_pt1 | contig 15642 bp, 13 predicted proteins | sample 41621metaG_FD_202089 | JGI IMG/M metagenome (GOLD analysis project Ga0265327, IMG submission 202089) | Rhizosphere microbial communities from Carex aquatilis grown in University of Washington, Seatle, WA, United States - 4-16-21 metaG | ecosystem: Host-associated > Plants > Roots > Rhizosphere... | reverse complement strand
GCACTGGGAGACTACCGGAAACGGCTGAGGCAACCGGTGGAGCAGGCCGTTCTCCACTGCATAAGCCTCGTGGACGCCTTGCCTGCGCCAGTGCTGATCAGCGCCCAGGCCTACGGCGACGACCATAAGCTTCGGGCGCTGTTCGCATCGGTCGAACACCTGCGCGAGGTGTGCGGGGGCATGAACATGCTGCGCGACTACTTGGCCGATTTGTCCGGCCCGCCCCCTGACGAGATTTTCGGCCTGCTGCTTGCGTCCAGGGAAGAACGCAACGTGTTCGGCATGGAACTTGACGGCGACACCCTGCGCCGCGATGTGCTGCAAACCGCCGTGAATTTTTTCAACCACCGTTATCTTGGCTCCGCCGACAATGAGCTTGACACCCGTTGGGAATTGAAAAAACGCGCCTTCGATTTCCTGATTGAAAAAGCCCTAGAACAACTCACGAGCGAAAAAAGCAAACGGCGTGAATTGGATCAGCAGCGGCATCTGTTGAAGCGTAAATTGGACGCCATGCGGGCAGGGCAGTGGGGGCTGGGCTCTATGCTGGACGACGCGGCAAGCCAGCCCACAAACCTTGCCGGATTGGAAGCCGAGATAGCAGCCATTGAGGCGGAACTGGGTAAGCGCCATGCCGACCGGCTTGGGCTGGAAGAAAGCCTGGCCCATGTCGCCGACACCTTGAGCCACCCTGAAGACTGGCTCGCGGCCCGCGAAATTTCCTTGTGCCTGGATTACCGGGGCTTCAAAATTGCACCCTCTTCAGCGGCAGGCCATGAAATCACACTGACCGAGCTTTTTTCCGGCACCGGAGAGCGCAAGACGATAATGCTAGGACGCATTGTGCGGGCCGAACTGCCGGAGCCGGCGGATTTTTGGAAAACCGCGAAACGCTACCTATAGACAAGCATCGCTTACCGAAATAGATTTGCACACCTAATTTTTCTGTAAAACCCACCATCGGACAGAACCATGAACGACACATCAAAAGACCTCGGACTCGCCACCGTGCTGCTGAAAAAATTGACGGAGGAAACTCTGCCTAAAGCGCTTGAAATCAAAGAACGGCTAGACCGTGGGGAACGCTTGGATCACTGGGACATTGAATTTCTCCAAGGGCTGTTCAAGCGAGCGGAGGAAATCAAACCCTTCGTGGATCATCATCCCGAATACCAGGCGATTTATGCCCAGGCGGTGCATCTTTATAAAGAACTGACCGACCTGGCACTGGCCAATGAAAAAAAATCGCCGTCGAATGTTTAAACCCCGCTGCGAGTTTCCCACAAGCAAACGGGAGCAGGCTTCATCATACCGGCCGACTTGGTGTTTCGGCGGGCAAGCAAAAGACACTTGCCCACCTTGCGCGATCCTAGCGAATAGCGTCCAAGGCCAGATTCAAGGCCAGCACGTTCACCCTAGGCTCGCCCAGGAGACCCCACTGCCGTGCTTCGGTGTGCTGGCGGACCAAGGCGCGGAGCTTGCCGGCATCCATCTTCCGGGCCTTGGCGACGCGGCTGGTTTGGTAGTCCGCCGCCGCCGGGCTGATGTGCGGGTCCAGGCCGCTGCCGGAGGCAGTGAGCAAGTCCACCGGGATGGCTTTGGCGTTGCCGGGGTCGGCGTCCTTCAGGGCCTGGATGCGGCTGTTCACAGCATCCAGCAAAGCCGGGTTGGTCGGGCCGAGGTTGGAGCCGGAGGACGCGGCGGCGTTGTTCGGATAAGGCGCGGTGGCCGAGGGGCGGCCCCAGAAGTGGCCGGGGTCGGCGAAGGCCTGCCCGATCAGCTTGGAGCCTTGCGGCTTGCCCTGCCCATCTAAGATCAGGCTGCCGTTGGCCTGGGACGGGAACAGCACTTGCGACAGGCCGGTGACGGCGAGCGGGTAGGCCACGCCGGTCAGCGCCGTCAAGACCAGCAGCATTAGAAAGGCGGGTTTGAGATGTTTGAGCATTGTCTGAGTCTCCGAAGATTTTTTACTGGGACGCCTAGTCAATAAGCCTTCGCTGAGACCGGCTCGGTTTTCAAAACCGAGCCGGTCGGTGAAAAGGCTAAACCAGCCCCAGCCCGGCCAGCAGCAGGTCGATGGCCTTGATGCCGATGAACGGCACGATCAAGCCGCCGAGGCCGTAAATCAGCAGGTTATCGCGCAGCAATTGCGCCGCGCCGACCGGCTTGTAGCGGATGCCTTTCAGCGCCAGCGGAATCAACGCGATGATGATCAGCGCGTTGAAGATCACGGCGGACAAGATCGCGCTGTTCGGTGTGGTGAGCTGCATCACATTCAGCGTGTTCAGCACCGGATACGTGCTGGCGAACGCCGCCGGGATGATGGCGAAATACTTCGCCACGTCGTTGGCGATGCTGAAAGTGGTCAAGGCGCCGCGCGTCATCAGCATTTGCTTGCCGGTCTCGACGATCTCGATCAGCTTGGTCGGGTTGGAGTCCAGATCGACCATATTGCCGGCTTCTTTCGCGGCTTGCGTGCCGCTGTTCATTGCCACGGCGACGTCGGCCTGGGCCAGCGCCGGGGCGTCGTTGGTGCCATCGCCGGTCATCGCCACCAGCCGGCCGTCGGCCTGGTGCTGACGGATCAGCTTCAGCTTGGCCTCCGGCGTCGCCTCGGCGAGGAAGTCGTCGACGCCCGCCTCGGCGGCGATGGCGGCGGCGGTGAGCCGGTTGTCGCCGGTGATCATGATGGTCTTGATGCCCATCTGGCGCAGCTCGACGAAACGCTCCTTGATGCCGCCTTTGACGATGTCCTTCAGCTCGATGACGCCCAGCGCGTTGGCGTTTTCCGCCACCACCAGCGGCGTGCTGCCCCGGCGCGCCACGTCATCGACCATTTTTTGCAGTTCCTGCGGGAACTTGCCGCCTTGCGCCTGCACATAGCCGCTGATCGCGTCGGCGGCGCCTTTGCGGATCTGGCGGCCTTCCAGGTTGACGCCGCTCATCCGCGTCTGCGCGCTGAAATGCACGAAGGTCGCGCCCAAGGAGGCGACATCGCGCTCCCTGATCCCAAATTTCTGCTTCGCCAGCACGACGATGCTGCGGCCTTCCGGCGTCTCGTCGGCCAGCGAGGCCAGTTGCGCGGCGTCGGCCAGTTCCTGCTCCGAAACGCTCTTCACCGCGAGAAAGCGCGAAGCCTGGCGGTTGCCCAGCGTGATCGTGCCGGTCTTGTCCAGCAACAGCACGTCCACGTCGCCCGCCGCCTCCACGGCGCGGCCCGAGGTGGCGACGACGTTCTTCATCATCATCCTGCCGATGCCGGCCACGCCGATGGCGGACAGCAGCCCGCCTATCGTGGTCGGAATCAAGCAAACCAGCAGGGCGATCAATACGGTCAGCGTGATCGGCTGGCCGGCTTTCGCGGTCTCCACGCTGTACAGCGAGAACGGCAGCAGCGTGACCGTCGCCAGCAGGAACACCAAGGTCAGGGCCACCAGCAAAATGGTCAAGGCGATCTCGTTGGGGGTTTTTTGGCGCTTGGCGCTTTCCACCATCGCGATCATGCGGTCGAGGAAGGTCTCGCCGGGGTTGACGCTGATGCGCGCCACCAGCCAGTCGGACAGCACCCGCGTGCCGCCCGTCACCGAGCTGAAATCGCCGCCGGACTCCCGGATGACCGGGGCCGACTCGCCGGTGATGGCGCTTTCGTCCACCGAGGCGCAGCCTTCGATGACCTCGCCGTCGCCGGGCACGAAGTCGCCCGCCTCGATCAGCACGACATCGCCCTTGCGCAGCGTGGAGCCGGACACTTTCGAGTAGTTGGCCCCGTGGCGCGGCTCGTCCAGCTTCTTGGCGGCGATGTCGCGCTTGGCGCTGCGCAGGAACGCCGCCTGCGCCTTGCTGCGGCCTTCGGCCACCGCCTCGGCGAAATTGGCGAACAGCACCGTGAACCACAGCCACAGCGTGATGCTTAAAATGAAGCCGGTTGAAGCCTCCCCGTGCCCGGCCAAGGCTTGGAACCAAAGGATCGTCGTCAAGGCGCTGCCCAGATAGACGACGAACATGACCGGATTTTTCCATTGCTGCCGCGGTGTCAGCTTGCGGAAGGATTCGACCACTGCCGCCTTCAGGATGTCAGGGTCGAACAGGGACTGGGATGTTTTTTTGCTGCTAGTCATGGGGTCTTTCCACTGCGGGGGTGCGGCCTGGGTGCGGGTAGCCTCTGCCGCCGCTGCGCGCGGGGCCAGCGCCCAGGACTTGGACGGAGAGGGTTTTTTCTCGCTCATTTGGCTTGCTCCAAATCAGGTGTTGTCATTTGAAACCCAGCATCGTCAGATGCTCGACGACCGGCCCCAAAGCCAAAGCCGGGACGAAGGTCAAGGCCCCCACCAGCAGCACAACGCCGACCAGCAAGCCGACGAACAGCGGGGTGTGGGTCGGCAGGCTGCCGGGGCCGACAGGGATGATCTTCTTCGCCGCCAGCGAGCCTGCGATGGCGAGCACCGGCACGGTCAGCCAGAAACGGGCGAACAGCATGCTCATCCCGAGCATGAAGTTGTAGAACGGCGTGTTGGCCGACAGGCCGCCGAAGGCGCTGCCGTTGTTGTTGCCCGCCGAGGAAAAGGCGTAGAGGATCTCGCTGAAGCCGTGCGCGCCGGGGTTGAACACCGAGGACTTGCCCACCTCCAGCAGCACCGCCACCGCCGCCCCGCCCAACACCATCACCGGCGGGATCAAGATCACGATGGCGGCCATTTTCATTTCATAGGCTTCGATCTTTTTACCCAGATATTCCGGCGTGCGGCCTATCATCAGGCCCGCCACGAACACGGCCACCAGCGCGAACACGATCATGCCGTACAGCCCGGAGCCGACGCCGCCGTAGACCACCTCGCCCAGTTGCATCAGCCACATCGGCACCAGCCCGCCCAGCGGCGTGAAGGAGTCGTGCATCGCGTTGACCGAGCCGTTCGATGCCGAGGTGGTCACCACGGCCCACAAGGCGGAGTTGGTGATGCCGAAGCGGGTCTCCTTGCCTTCCATATTGCCGCCGGCCTGCAAGGCCGAGGCTTGCTGGTCGACGAGCGTCGCCGACAGGCTGGGATTGCCGGCCTGCTCGGCGGGCACGGCGACGAACACCAGCGCGACAAAGATCACCGTCATCGCCGCCAGGATCGCCCAGCCCTGCCGCGTGTCGCCGACCATCACGCCGAAGGTGTAACACAGCGCGGCCGGGATCAGCAGGATTGCCAGCATCTCCAGGAAGTTCGACAGCGGGCTCGGATTCTCGAACGGGTGCGCCGAGTTGACGTTGAAGAAACCTCCGCCGTTGGTGCCTAACTGTTTGATGGCGACCTGCGAGGCCGCAGGCCCCAAGGCCAACGTCTGCTCCTTCAGCTCGACCTTCTCCATGACCGGCTTGCCCTCGGCGTCCTTCAAGGCCTGCCCGTCCGCGCCCAGCTTGGGCTGCTCATAAGTCACAGCCTCGGCCAAGGGGACGGATTGATAAGGGCTGAAATTCTGCACCACGCCCTGCCCGACCAGCAGCAAGGCCAAACCTAAGGACAGCGGCAGCAGGATGTAGAGCGTGCTGCGGGTCAAGTCCACCCAGAAATTGCCGAGGGTGTCGGCGTTGCGGCGGATGAAGCCGCGCGCAAAAGCCACCAGCGTCGCCATGCCGGCCGCCGCCGAGACGAAGTTTTGCACCGTCAGCCCCAGCATCTGGGTCAGGTAGCTCATCGTCGTTTCGCCGGAATACCCCTGCCAGTTGGTGTTGGTGGCGAAACTCACGGCGGTGTTGAAAGCCGAGTCGGGGCTGACGTTGGCCAAACCCTGCGGGTTCAACGGCAGGTAGAGTTGCAGCCGCTGCAAGGCGAACACCGCCAGCGCCCCCAACAGGTTGAAGGCCAACAGGGCTAGGCAATAATCCGTCCAGCGCATCTCTTCCCTCGCATCGACGCCCGACAAGCGGTAAATCCCGTTTTCAAAGGATTTAAGCCAGCGGTTCAAGCCCGTAGGCTCGTCCTGGTAAACGCGGGCCATATACCCGCCCAAAGGCTTCGCCAGGGCCAGCAGCGCGGCCACATACAGCGCAATCTGCAAAAACGCATTGCCAGTCATCAGAATTTCTCCGGATAAAACAGCGCGACCACCAGATAAACGAATATCCCCAGCGCCAGCGCGGCGCTCAACAGATAAATCCAGCTCATGACTGCCTCCGCAAACGCTCGCAAGCCCGTGCGAGGGCCGCCGTGATAACAAAGAAAACCACCGTCAAGACGACATATGCGATGTCCATAAAACCACCTGAATTAAACATAAGGATTACACACTAAAACCGCCGATCACAACGCTGAATAGGGCGATGTTGACGGCAAGCGCAAGCGCGATAAAGACGATATCTTTTAGCGACATGGTTGTAAACACCCAAGGGAAACGTTACAGGCCTGCCATGCTAGAGCAATGCCGCTAAAAATGCCGTATAAATTAAAGGGGGCGCTGTAAAAAAAATATAAAATTTTGACAAGGCGGGGCTTAAACCGCCTATTCCATCGCCTTTTTGAACGGCGGGCATTGGCGGCTGATGGGCTCGACTTGAGGGGCCTCGCTCAAGGACAGTGCCAGCTTTCTGAAGCCCGGGACTGTGCGCTGGCAAACAGACGGCCGTTAAGCTTATGCGGTAAGTTGGACTAGGCTGACAAGGCCACTGTTGCCGGCCGACACCGGCGGCACAATCAAATCTTGCGCACCTCTTCTGATCGTTTTTTCACGGCCAATGAAATACAAAGACTACTACGCCATCATGGGTCTCAGCCGGACAGCGGCGCCTGCGGAAATCAAACAGGCCTACCGCAAGCTGGCGCGCAAATTCCATCCGGATGTGACCAAAGAGCCCGACGGTGAAGCGAGATTCAAGGAAGTCGCCGAGGCTTACGAGACACTTAAAGACGCCGACAAACGGGCGGCCTACGACCAGTTGGGCAGTCATCAGCCGGGCGAAGACTTTAGGCCTCCGCCGGACTGGGGGAAAACGCCGGACGGCGCGGACTTTTCGTTTGACGACCTCGACCTGTCCGAACTGTTCGCCGCTTTCTCGGGCGGGCGGCAGCGGGCGGGGCGAGACGGCGGCCCCGCCCCGCTGCCCGGCCAGGACTACGAAGCGAATGCGCAGCTCGGCTTGGAGGAGGCGTATCGCGGCACGGAATTGGCGCTGGACTTGGACGTGCCTGAATACGACGCCCATGGCCGTCCGCACCGGGTGCGGCGCACCGTCAAGGCGCGCATTCCCAAAGGCGCCACGGACGGGCAAAGGCTGCGCCTGCCCGGACTTGGCGGCAAGGGCTTGCACGGCGGCCACGACGGCAATTTGTATCTCAACATCAGCCTGCGCCCGCATGCGTTGTTTCGCGCCAGCGGCCACGACGTGTTCCTGGATTTACCCGTGGCGCCTTGGGAAGCGGCGCTGGGGGCGGTCGTGCAAGTGCCGACCTTGGGCGGCGAGGTTCGCCTCAAAGTGCCGCCGGGAACCCGCGCCGGGCAACAACTGCGCGTGGCCGGCTATGGCTTGCCCAAGCCTAAGGCCGGGGCGGGCGACCTGTTTGCGATTGTGCAAATTGTCATGCCGGCCTTATTGAGCGAGCAAGAGCGCAGCCTGTTCCAAGCGCTGGCCGACGGCTCGACTTTCAATCCACGCAGCCATTTTGGACGGAGTTAAACTATGCAAATCGAACAAATTCAAGGGCTATGGCTGCATGAGCACTATACCTTCTCGCTGGCCGAACTGGCCGAGTTGTCCGGCCTGTCCGAAGCGGAACTGCGCGAATGGGTGGACGAGGGCGTGCTCGTGCCTGTCGATCCCCAAGCCGAGCCGTGGTCGTTCGGCGCGGATCGCCTAGTCACCGTCCGCCTGGCCTGCCGCTTGCGCCATGACTTTGAACTGGAAACGCCAGGCGTCGCCCTGGTGCTTACGCTGCTGGATCGCGTCCACGCGCTCGAAGCGCAAGTCCGCGACTTGCAAGCCAGGCGGCCACGGATTCTGCGTTAAGCCCGGCTGTTTTGTGCTTTGCTTGATGATGCGCGGATGCCCCGCCTGAGCGCCGCCAGACAAATGCCCCGGCGCTTGGCCGGCGCTTTCTTTTGCTTGCTGGCGTGGACCGCCCCCGGCGCAAACCCGGCACTGGCAGAAGCCACGCTGCCTGCCGCGGTCAGCGCGAAGATCCTGCCGGACATTCCGGCGATGCCGGCAACCCCCAAAGAAACCCGCGACGACGTTAAAACCAAACTCGCTGAAGTCCAGGCCTTGCGCGAGCGCCTGGACGGCGTAGCGACTGACCCCCAGGCGCTTTTGGGCGTCAAGCCCGAAGAGTCGGCCGAGCAACGGCGCTTGATCGAATCCTTGGTGTTTTTTTACCAGGAAGGCTTGAATAGCTTGGACGCCACGGAGGCCGAACAGGACAAGCTGAAACTGAGCCAGGCACAGGCGAGCGCCTGGACTGGCTTCCCCGACCCGCCGCCTTATTCCATGTTGATGCTCTACGGCCTGGAAGCCGAAGCCGACGCTTTACGCGGCAAGCAAGCCTTGCTGGAGTCCTCGCTGGTCGGTTGGCAGGACGATTCCGCCACGCTACAAACAGAAGTTTCGAGCACGCAAGCGGCCGCCCGGCTGGCCGACGAGACGGCGCAACGCGCCGCCGATCCGGCAGAAAGTCCTAGCGCCGTTTGGCGGCGGGATCTTGCGCTGTGGCGCGTCCGCGCCGCCGAGCGCAAGGCTTGGTTTAAAGCCATCCAGGCCGGGCTGGTCAATGCCAAGCTGGCGGTGGTTCGCGCTGATCTGGCGCTGTTGGATCACAAAATCGAGACCGCCAGGCCGCACGCCGTGCTCGGCGAGACGGACATGGACAAAGTCCGCGACGGCCTGAAAGCCAGTGCGCGGAATCTCAGGCAGGAGCAGCAGCAAGCCGTCTTGGAAAACGCCCGCTGGGCCAAGGAGCGGGAAGCCGCCAGTCGCAACCTTGAGCCGGCGCAGGCCGGGCCGCTGCAAGGCGGGGCGGACATCGCCGCCGCCTTGCAGCGGGAGACCTTTGCGGCGCGCTGGCGCGCGGCCGACGCCTGGGTGGAGGCGACCCGCCACAACACCGAAACCTTGGGCACTTTGGCGGATTTCCAAACCCACATTGAGGCGTTTTGGAATGAACAGTACACCCTGTTGAACAGCCCCGACCCGCTATTGCGGCAAAATGCGTTCAAGCAGTTGGAACGCGCCTTGGCACGTTTGCACCAAGCCGGATCGTACACCCAAGACAACCTCAGGCTGGCGGTCGGCGAAGAGTCCGACCAGCAAGCCAATCTCGACAAAATCGGCGTTGATTCCCCGCTGCGCCGTTATGAGATGCAAACGCTTGAGGCTTATCGCCTGAAACGGCAGACCGCCGAGCGCATCCGCTTGTTGGTGGACCGCAGCGAACACCTGCTGGCGCGTTGGCTGGACGATTACCGCCAAAGCGCCGCAGACCAACCCGTTGCCGAGCGTCTGAAGACCGGCTTGTCGGATGCCGCCAATGGCGTGGTGCAAGTCTCCCGCTTCGAGTTGTTCACCGTCCATGATGAAATCGACCTGGAAGGCAAGAAGCTCAATATTACCCGGGGCGTGACGCTAGGCACTTTGCTGGCCGCCCTGGGCGTGTTCGGCGTCGGTTTCTACTTGGCAAAATGGTTTTCGCGGCGCTTCCAGCGGATGCTGGTGCGGCAGTTCGAAATTGATGAAACCCAATCGAACGTGCTGAGGCGCTGGTTCTTGATGGGCTTGTCGTCCATCTTGTTAGTGATCGTGCTGACCTTCGCCCGGATTCCCTTGACGGTCTTCGCTTTTCTAGGCGGCGCGCTCGCCATCGGCGTGGGCTTTGGCACGCAAACCATGCTGAAAAACCTAATCAGCGGGGTCATGATGCTGGTGGCGCAAAAAATCAAAGTCGGCGATATCGTCGAAGTGGACGGCATCGTCGGCACGGTCATTGAAATCGACATTCGCTCGTCCACGGTGCGCGGTTTCGACGGGGTGGAGACGATGGTTCCGAACTCCACCTTCCTGGAAACCAAGGTGGCGAACTGGACGTATACCAACACGAAACTCCGCCGCTCGGTTCGCGTCGGCGTCGCTTACGGCTCGTCCACCCGTGACGTGATGCGCCTGCTGCTGGAATGCGCCAGCCAGCACGGCCAGGTGCTGGACGAGCCCAAAGCGCATGTCTGGCTGGAGGAGCTAGGCGACAACTCGCTGGTGTTCGGTTTGTATTTCTGGCTGGACATAGGACATAAAGTCAGCTCCCTGCAAGTGATGAGCGATTTGCGCTGCATGGTGATTGACGCGCTGGGCAAGGCCGACATCGCCATTCCGATGGTGCGGCAGGACATCCCTGTCGAGGCCGTCCCGCCCGCGCCTGTCGATGTCGGCGGCGCGGCTGTTTTGGACGGCTAGACGGGCGAGACTTAAAGCCCCGTCCGCAAAGTTTGCCTGCGCGAATCCGTTTTATTGATAGTGCTGCCGGACCTTTGCCACTATCTGGGCATCGGTCATTTTGTCGGTGGTTTCAAGGTCGGCGAGGCGCCCGCCCAGCCCCTTGCTGGCAAACCGTTTTTCAAACTCGCCCTTCGCCTCGCCGGGGCCGAAGATGAAAATGGATTCCGCGTCGCGCAGATGCGCGATCACTTCATCGTAGTATCTGTCCAGATGGGCGGCAAATTGCCGGTCGACTTGATCGTCCGCCGTGCCTTCTTCCGATCTGGCATGGCCGGAAAACCGGACATGCTTTTCCACGCCCGACTCGATGCGCTCCGTTATTTCGCCGGCCTCGCCGATCAACACGATGAAGGCGGCGCGGTGGTCGATCCAAATACCTGCTTGTTGTTTCATGTTTTTTCTCCTCAATCTGTGCAATGCACCGACCCGCGGGCTATGCGGGCCGGCGATCTGATCGCGTCAAGCCGCCCAAGAATCCACGCCGGCTAGATTGCCGTGCAAGGTGGACTCTTCGGCTTTGTTTTGCGTCAGGATGTCTTTTGCCTTTTCGGCCTCCGGCGCGCTTCCGTGGAGGATGACAATGAACTTGCCGGCCTTGAGCGCGGTTTCGTAGCGTAGAACGCTATCCTTAGGGATGCCAATGCTGGCGAGCGCGCCGCCGAGGGCCGTCAGACCCCCGGTCAGTGCCGCCGTTTCCAGTGCGCCGATGATCCAACTGACCAGCGGGCCGCCGACCATGACCGGGCCGACGCCGGGAATGATGAAGAAGGCAGAGCCTAGCAACAATCCCCAAATCCAGCCCCAAAACAGACCGAATTTCCCCCAGGTCGCCATGCGATCACCGGTGTTGTAGTAACCGACGACGGTTTCTTCGGTGTGGTAGTCCTTGCCGACGACGGATAGTTTTTGCATATCGTAGCCGGATTTTTGCAGTGCCTTGACCGCGCTTTCCGCATCTTCATGGTTGGCAAAGACGCCAACAACCGAGCTGTTTTTTTCAGGCATGGGGTTTCTCCAAAGTTTGGGTTGAATATAAGCGCAGGCGTAGTTTACGCAGCCATTATTCCCATGACTTGCCAGCCAGTCTGTTCGGCAGCCTACATACAGCGCTGCAAGCTTAATGTCATGCAAGTCCACGGCGCCGCCCAAGGCAGTCGCGCTACGCGGCTTGCGTCGTGGCGTGAGGCTTTTTTTGCCGTCCGCTTGGCGGATTCTCGGCATGAACCTCGCAAAGCGCCTACCACCGTGGCCGCATCGCTGCTACGCTATCCACCCTGTCGCCCGTCCCAACCGCCGTCGATCTGACTATCACCAGGCCCGCCTTGCCCTCCGACACGCTCAACTATTTCCGCGCCGCCTTCACCGCCATGGGCAGCCCTTGCGAAATCCAACTGTTCGCCGCCACCCGCGCACAGGCCAAACGCATCGCCGACGCGGCCATCGCCGATGTGCGAAGGCTGGAGGCGCGTTATTCGCGCTACCGCGACGACAGCCTGCTGTCTGCGATCAACCGCGTCGCGGCGGCGGGCGGCAGCCTTGCCGTGGACGAGGAAACCGCCGGCTTGCTGAACTACGCGCTGGCCTGCTACGAGCAAAGCGACGGGCTGTTTGACATCAGCTCCGGCCTGTTGCGGCAGGCTTGGCGTTTCGACCGGGGCGCGTTGCCAGACCCGGCGCAGATCCGCCGCCTGCTCGACCGGGTGGGCTGGCATAAGCTGCGCTGGAACCCGCCGCTGCTCGAATTTCCCAGCGCCGGCATGGAATTGGATTTTGGCGGCATCGTCAAGGAATACGCGGTGGATCGGGCGGCGGCGCTGTGCCGGGCGGCGGGCGTGGCGCATGGCGTGGTGAACCTGGGCGGCGATGTCAAGCTGATCGGCTCGCGGGCGGACGGCAGCCCGTGGCGGGTCGGCATCGCCCATCCCCGCCTGCACGGGGCCACGGTGCAAACACTGGCTTTGCGCGAAGGCGCGGTTGCCAGCAGCGGCGACTATGAACGCTGCATCGTGGTCGATGGCGTCCGTTACGGCCATGTGCTGAACCCCCAGACCGGCTGGCCGGTGCGCCATCTGGCGGCGGTCAGCGTGATCGGGGATTTTTGCGTGGTGGCCGGCAGCGCTTCGACCATCGCCTTGTTAAAAGAAGACGCAGGCCCGGCTTGGCTGGAAGCGCTCGGCCTGCCGCATCTGTGGGTGGACGTGGACGGGCGCATGGGCGGCAGCTTGCTGGAATCGGTGGCGCGGGTTTGAGCGCCTCGGCCTAAGGCTGGTGTTCTGCTGGGCCAAAGGAGCCCGCTCAAGGCGTGCTTGCCAGCTATCAGTTTGCCGTAGGAGCGGGCCATGCCCGCGACGCATTCTCAACCGTGACACATCGACGCATGAATGGAGGCGGTTTTTCGAGGTGCCCGGAAGTTACAATGCCCCTCATTCGACGTTTGACCGGGCATTCCGCGATGGGAAAAATCAGGGGGCGAGATCGCTCGGCCCATAGGCCGCCTCCGCCGACCTGGGCTTGGCGGATTTGCGCAGGCGGATTTGGGCGTCGGTTGGACTGCGCTGGCCTAACGCCAGACTTTTTAAATAGGCTTATTTGATTGAGGATTTCAGTAAATGAAAAGCATCACGGAAACGCCATTGCCCGATACTGCGCTGGAAAAAATGCTCTCGCGCAAGCTGATCGACTTATTCATCCGCGTCGGATTGATCAGCTTTTTAGTGGTTTATTGTTATACCATATTTAAACCGTTTATCGCGCTGATGTTGTGGTCGATTATCTTGGCCGTGGCTTTATATCCGCTACAGGCCGTGATCGCCAGAAAAATGGGCGGCAAGCAAGGCCGTGCCGCAACCGTTTTAGTGTTGTTGATACTCTTGGGCGTGTTGGTTCCCACCACGCTATTGGCTATTTCATTCGCGGACTCGGCCATTGATTTTGTCAAACAAGTCCAGAATGGCACGCTGCAAGTGCCTGCGCCTCCCCAGGCTGTCGCCACCTGGCCGGTGGTGGGGGGGAAATTACATGGGCTATGGTCGGCGGCGCATGAGGACATTGGCGCTGTGGTCGCAAAATTCGAGCCGAAGATCAGCATCGTCACCAAACAAATATTGGCTTACGCGGCCAGCGCCGGCACGGCTATTTTGAAGTTTTTGGTTTCCTTGGCGCTGGCCGGGGTATGGATGGCCTATGCCGCCTCGGGCCATGCGGCGGCCACCGCGATTGCCAAGCGGATGGCGGGCTCGGACAAAGGGGATGCCCTGGTCAAACTTTCGACATCGACCGTCCGTGCCGTGGCGCAAGGGGTGATCGGCATCGCCTGCGTCCAGGCGCTGCTACTGGGGGCGGGGTTTATCTTGGTGGGGATTCCCGCCGCCGGCGTGTTGGCCTTGTTGGTTTTGTTGCTAGGCATCGCGCAAATCCCTGCTCTGCTGATATCCTTGCCGGCCATTATTTATGTGTTCTCGACTAACAGTTCCACCACGGTGGCGGTGATGTTCGCGGTCTATAGCGTTGTCGCCGGTTCGGCTGACAATGTCCTCAAGCCTTTGCTGCTGGGCCGTGGCGTGGATGCCCCGATGCCGGTGATTTTATTGGGCGCGCTGGGCGGCATGGCGACCGGGGGCATTATTGGCTTGTTTCTAGGATCGGTGATGCTGGCCTTGGGCTACCAGCTATTTATGGCTTGGGTATACAGCGACCCCGGACAAGAGGAAGCCCGGGATGCGGGCGGACAAGCGCCTGCGGAATCCGTCGCGGAATAAGCCGGGACGTGGCATGGCCGACTTTGCAATTTGAGCAACGTTGCATTTACCAATTCTTAGGTTTTTCCGCTGGCCTGAAAGCGTTACCTTGTCATGGATTCGATGGACAGGCCCGGCTCGGGGCTGCCCTGCACCTAAGTTTTGCGAGGAAACCTTAAGATGAACCTGCACGAGATGACACCCATCCGGTTTGTCCGGCATGCCTTGCCGCTGAGGCTTGACAAGAAAGCGGTAGTCGCGGCCGCCGCGCTGGCCGTCTTGATCCTGTTCGGCGACGCGCTTTTGCCTTTGCTCGGACATGGGCTTTATCTTTTGGTCGAAGTCATCGAGCAGGGGAGCGAGGATCTGCTGGAATGGGCCTTTGGCTTGTCGACGCGGCAATCGCAAGTCCTCATTGTCTGGGGCGGGCTGCCGTTGGCCTGCGTTTGGGGCTGGCGCTTGTTACGCAAGCCGCTTGCCGCCGTCAAGGCGCGGTGGATCGCCTTGTTGACGTGGGCCACCGGCGATTGGAGCGCCGAGGACTGGTTCCGCATCATGGCTTTGATCGCCGTGTTAAGCGCGGCGCTCTATTTCATCGTTTGAGCGGAGATTGCCCGTCGTCGTGCAGCGCGTAGGTCTAGCCGTCGATGGCGAACCCGGAAAGCCCCAGCCAGGATAGGTGGAACCATCAAGAGCGGTGAAAAATGCCTGCGACCGCTCTTAACGATGCCTAGCGCGGCGGCAAGCCACTCCCACAAAGCCAGGTCTTGCCTTAATATGCCAAGCCTCTCGATAACCTACTCCGTCGAAGCATCATGTACACCACCGCAATTTTCGACATGGACGGTCTGCTGCTCGATTCCGAACGCCCGATCCGCGACGCCTGGGAAGCCGTATTGACCGACATGGGGCGGGTGTACGACCACGCGCTTTATCTGTCCGCCGTAGGCCGCAATTTCGCCGACACCCGCACGCTGTTGAGCGAAGGCCACGGCGACGGCTTCGACTTCGACGCCGCCATCGCGCAAGTCCGCCAGCGGCTGGCTTGCACGGTCGAACACACCGGCTATCCGGTCAAACCCGGCGTACACGAATTGCTGCGTGGACTGTCCGACCGCGGCGTGCGCCGCGCCGTCGCCTCCTCCACCGCGCTGGACGGCATCGGCCAGCGCCTGCGCCGCTCGGGTTTGCTGGATTATTTCGAACACCTGGCCGGCGGCAACGAAGTGCGCCACGGCAAGCCGGCCCCGGATATCTTTTTGCTGGCCGCCTCGCGCTTAGGCGTAGCCCCGGAAACCTGCCTAGTGTTTGAGGATTCCAGCTACGGCGCACAAGGTGCTTTGGCCGCCGGCATGGGCGTCGTGCTGGTGCCCGACTTGAAGTCGCCAAGCGCGGCCATCGCCGACCAAGCCTTGCGGATACTCGGCTCTTTAGAAGAAGCTGGCGCGT
>Ga0265327_10003294_pt1 | contig 15644 bp, 9 predicted proteins | sample 41621metaG_FD_202089 | JGI IMG/M metagenome (GOLD analysis project Ga0265327, IMG submission 202089) | Rhizosphere microbial communities from Carex aquatilis grown in University of Washington, Seatle, WA, United States - 4-16-21 metaG | ecosystem: Host-associated > Plants > Roots > Rhizosphere >... | reverse complement strand
GCTTCAGGCCCGGCGCTGTGTTTAAGTTTTGTCGAAGGCGTCGACAACATGGTCGCCATCCTTCGCACTCTCGGCAAACGCAACTTCCGCCGCGGTTGGTCGCGCGATAGCGAAAGCATGGAAGACGTCATGAGCCATCTCGCGCGTTGTTGCTTCCCGGCGAAAAACGAAACCGCTGAAGACTTCAGCCGCAAGATCAAAGCCGCCAACATCAGCGAAGAACGGCTCGTCGAACTCGCTCTCTACGCTCCGCAATGGGCCTCGTTCGTCGAACACGCGCTCGGTTGGCCGTCCCTTACCGAAGGCGTCTGGTGGATCCACGCGCACACCAAAGGCGAAGATTGGCGCGTCGACAAAGAAATCCGCGAAATTTGGGACGCCGACATGAACGCGCGCACGACGCTCAGCCCTTCCGACTTGCTCGAAGGCGCAGTCGATGTCGCATGGTTCAATCGCGTTTACAAAGCGCTCGGCCCAAAACGCTGGAATGCTCTTCACGAAGCCGCGCGGTTTGCATCGACTGGCGCAGGTCACGCTCGTGCGCGACTCTTTGCGGACGCCATGCTCGACAACGTCTCCAAAAACGAGCTCGTCGATCGCATCACCAAAAAACGCCATCAGGACGCCGTCCGCTCGCTCGGTCTCTTGCCACTCGCTGATGGCGCAAAACGCGAAGCCGATGTTCTCACCCGTTACAAGGTCATCCAGGAATTCCGCCGCGGCAGCAAACAATTCGGCTCGCAACGTCAGGCCAGCGAAAAACGCGCCGCGCAAATCGGTCAGGCAAATCTTGCTCGCACCGCCGGTTATCCCGATCCCATCCGTCTCGAATGGGCGATGGAAGCCAAAGCCGTCGAAGACCTCGGCGACGGCCCGATCGAAGCCGTCGTCGAAGGCGTGAAGGTTTCCCTCGGCATCGATGCCTGGGGCGAAGTCGAATGGTCCATCACTAAGGATGGCAAAACGCTCAATGACATTCCGGCCAAGCTCAAAAAGAATCCGAAGATCGTCGCATTGCGCGAACGCAAAGTTGAACTGAAACGTCAGGCCTCGCGCATTCGTCCGTCGCTCGAACAATTCATGGTGCGCGGCGACGAGTTTTCCGGCACCGAACTCCGCGAGTTGATGGAACATCCGCTCCTTGCGCCGATGTTAAAGAACCTCGTCATCATCGGCGAAGGCATCAAAGGCTTTCCTATACACGACGGCAAAGCACTGGAAGACCATCGCGGCAAAGTCGAAGCTATCAAAGCCAAAGAAAAATTGCGCATCGCTCATCCGCTCGACTTGTTGCCCGTCAGCGAATGGCATGCCTGGCAAAAAGATTGTTTCGCGCGCGAACGCATCCAGCCGTTCAAGCAGGTTTTCCGGGAACTTTATCCCCCGACTGAAACTGAGAAAAAAGAGGCTACCCAAACCTCGCGCTATGCCGGCCATCAAGTCCAACCGCGCCAGGCCCTCGCGCTTTTGGGCCAACGCGGTTGGGTATTTCATCCAGAAGAAGGCGTCCGCAAAGTCTTCCACGACGCCGGCATCGTCGCTTGGCTCCAATTCGAAGAAGGCGGTTTCACTCCAGCCGAAATCGAAGGCCTCACTTTAGGCACCGTCCACTTCACCAAACGCGACGACACAAAACACATCAAGCTGACCGACCTTCCGCCGCGCCTCTTCAGCGAAGCGATGCGCGATTTGGATTTAGTGGTCAGCGTCGCCCATCGCGGCGGTGTTGATCCCGAAGCCAGCGCCAGCACCGTCGAAATGCGCGCCACGCTCGTCGAACAGACCGCGCAATTGCTCAAACTCAAAAACGTCCGCATCAAAGACCGCTACGCATTAGTCAAAGGCCAGCTCGGCGAGTACAGTGTCCACCTGGGCAGCGCCGTCACCCGTAAAATGCCCGGCGAAATGCTGTTTCTGATCCCGGTCCACAGCCAGCATCGCGGACGACTTTTTCTGCCTTTTGCCGATGACGATCCGCGAACCGCCGAGGTCATGACCAAAGTTCTGCTCCTCGCGCGCGACAACGAAATCAAAGACCCAAATATTCTGGATCAGATTCGGTAGGGATGCGGTATTCGCGATGACATCGGAGATTTGTTGTCGGCGGCCCGATGGTCCGTGCGTTTAGTCGGTTTGCATATCGCGACCGTCTGGTATAAGTATTTCCTTCGCGCTCTCGCCCGCGTTGCACAGCCAAACCAACGAGAAGCGGGCTCGTCTTGAACTTTTTAAAAGAATTCGACTCAACAATCTAATCGAGAATCGCTATGTCAAACGAATCTGAATCCAAATGCCCGTTTAACCACGGTGCCAGCAACGCCCGGACTAACCGCGATTGGTGGCCGAACCACCTCCGCGTTGAACTCCTGCACCAGCATTCCTCCAAGTCCAATCCCATGGGCAGGGAATTCAATTACGCAAAAGAATTCAAAAGCCTCGACTTCGCCGGGCTGAAAAAGGATCTCGCCGCAGTTATGACCGACTCACAGGACTGGTGGCCCGCCGACTTCGGCCACTACGGACCTTTGATGATCCGCATGGCCTGGCACAGCGCCGGGACCTATCGCACCGGTGACGGACGTGGCGGCGGTGGTCGTGGTCAACAACGCTTCGCGCCGCTCAATAGTTGGCCCGACAACGTCAGTCTCGACAAAGCTCGCCGTCTTCTCTGGCCGGTCAAAAAGAAATACGGCCGCAAGATTTCCTGGGCCGACCTCATGATCCTCGCCGGCAACGTCGCCCTTGAAACCATGGGATTCAAAACATTCGGTTTCGCCGGCGGTCGTGAAGACACCTGGGAGCCCGATCATGACGTCTACTGGGGCAGGGAAGACACTTGGCTCGGAGACAAACGTTACGCCGGCGACCGCGACCTGGAGAATCCACTCGCCGCTGTGCAGATGGGGTTGATCTACGTCAATCCCGAAGGCCCGAATGGCAACCCCGATCCGGTCGCCTCAGCCCGCGACATCCGCGAAACCTTTGCTCGCATGGCCATGAACGACGAAGAAACCGTCGCGCTCATTGCTGGCGGCCATTCCTTCGGCAAAACCCACGGCGCCGGCCCCGCCTCTCATGTCGGACCAGAGCCCGAAGGCGGTGACATCGCCGCTCAAGGCCTCGGTTGGCACAGCACTTACGGCACCGGCCACGCCGGCGACGCGATCACCAGTGGCCTCGAAGTCACCTGGACCAAAACGCCCACGAAATTTAGCAACAACTTTTTCGAAAACCTGTTCGGCTTCGAATGGGAACTCACCAAGAGCCCCGCAGGCGCAAATCAGTGGGTGGCGAAAAACGCCGAAGCGATCATCCCGGACCCGCACGATCCGACGAAGAAACGCTTGCCAACAATGTTGACGAGCGACCTCGCGCTGCGATTCGACCCGGCCTATGAAAAAATTTCGCGCCGCTTCATGGCCAATCCAGCCTCGTTCGCCAGCGCCTTTGCCCGCGCATGGTTCAAGCTAACGCACCGCGACATGGGCCCGCGCGCCCGTTACCTCGGGCCCGAAGTTCCAAAGGAAGAATTGATCTGGCAGGACCCCATTCCCGCCGTAAATCATCCGCTCGTCGACGCAAAAGATATCGCCTCGCTCAAGGCTAAGATCCTGGCTTCGGGACTTTCCGTGTCGCAACTTGTCACCACCGCCTGGGCATCAGCCTCCACATTCCGTGGCTCCGACAAACGTGGCGGCGCAAACGGCGCACGGATTCGGCTGGCCCCGCAAAAAGATTGGGAAGTTAACCAACCTGGCCAGCTCGACCGAGCCCTCAGCGTTCTGACTGGCATTCAGAACGAATTCAACAAAGTCCAGCCCGGCGGCAAAAAAGTCTCGCTGGCCGACCTCATCGTCCTCGGCGGCTGCGCAGGCATTGAACAGGCGGCCAAAAACGCCGGCCACAAAGTGGAAGTGCCCTTTACACCGGGACGCATGGATGCCTCGCAAGACCAGACCGACGTCGAATCGTTCCAGGTCCTCGAACCCATCGCCGACGGCTTCCGTAATTATCTCAAGCACACCTACAAAATTCCGTCCGAAACCCTGCTGATCGACAAAGCGCAATTGCTCTGCCTGACCGCACCCGAAATGACCGTCCTCGTCGGCGGCATGCGCGTGCTCGGCACCAACTTCGCCCAAAGCAGACACGGCGTCTTCACCACGCGTCCCGAAGCCCTGACGAACGATTTCTTCGTCAACCTTCTCGACATGTGCACCGAGTGGAAAGCCGTCTCCCAAAACGAAAACCTCTTCGAAGCCCGCGATCGCAAGACTGGCCAGCTCAAATGGACCGCAACCCGCGTCGATCTGATCTTCGGCTCCAACTCCGAACTCCGCGCTCTAGCCGAAGTCTACGGCAGCGCCGATGCGCAAGAGAAGTTCCTCCGGGACTTCATCGCCGCCTGGGCCAAGGTCATGAACCTGGACCGCTTTGACTTGGCATAATCGTTCCAACGGTGCCGGCTGCTCGTCCTTTCTTTCCTCCCTTGGGGAGGGAAGGGGACCGTTAATACGTTATTATTGACATGGTAGATACTTCATGTCAAGATCACCACAGGCGATTTTGTCGCTCCTGGGGGCATTGATTGCGCCTCCATCGCTCTTTGAAAGTTTTTGCCCACATTGGTTTCCAATAGGGGTTTCGGAGAGTTTCGGGTAGTTGCGGTTAAAATGACTCCCCCCCCGGCAGCATTGCTTGGGATGTAATCGCCTGAATCGCAATAAACAACTATCGGCGTTCCGCATTGAAATGATACGTTTTTGGCTGTCATTGACCCCACAGCGTTTGCTTGTTTAAGCTAACCCCCACGCACCGGTAGTCCGCCGGTTGAACTGAATGAATAACAAACAAATCGAGGCTGCCTACAAAATCGCTCGCGACCAATATGCCGGGTTCGGCGTGGATACAGACGCCGCCCTCCGCCGCCTCGCCAAAATTCCGATTTCCCTCCATTGCTGGCAGGGCGATGACGTTGGTGGCTTCGAGAACACGGGCACCGGCCTGACCGGAGGTATTCAAGCCACCGGCAATTATCCCGGAAAAGCGCGCAATGCAGAAGAACTGCGCAACGATTTGGACAAAGCGCTTTCCCTCATCCCTGGCAGGCACCGTTTAAACCTGCACGCGCTCTACGCCGAAACCGGTGGCAAACGCGTCGAGCGAAACGAACTTGAACCAAAACATTTCAAGACCTGGATTGCATGGGCAAAGTCGAATGGAATGGGTCTCGATTTCAACCCAAGCTTCTTCTCACATCCGAAATCAGCCGACGGTTTCACGCTATCGCACCGGGACAAAGCCATCCGCCAATTCTGGATCGAACACGGAATCGCCTGCCGGAAAATCGGTGCCGCCATGGGGCAAGCCCTCGGCACACCGTGTGTTACGAATGTTTGGATTCCCGACGGCTACAAAGATACACCAGTCGATCGCAAAGCCCCACGCGAGCGTTTAACCGAATCGCTCGATGCAATTTTTGCGAAGTCCATCAGTCCGAAGCACAACCTTGACGCTGTTGAGCCAAAGCTATTCGGCATCGGTTCCGAAAGTTACGTCGTCGGCTCGCACGAATTTTATTTGGGTTATGCAGCGCGTAAACAGAAGCTCCTCTGCCTCGACGCAGGTCACTATCATCCGACCGAAGGCATTGCCGACAAAATCTCATCTGTGCTGACGTCGCTCGACGAAATCCTGCTGCACGTCAGTCGCGGCGTCCGTTGGGACAGTGACCACGTCGTAATTTTGGACGACGCCCTTCTGGCGATCGCCCAGGAAATCGTTCGTGGCAATTACCTTGATCGCGTTCACATAGGCCTCGACTACTTCGACGCCAGCATCAACCGAATCGCTGCCTGGATCATCGGCACGCGCTGCATGATTAAAGCGTTGCTCATTGCGCTCGTCGAACCGACAGCCAAACTCCGCGCCCTCGAAACCGGCGGCGACCACACGAGCCGCCTTGCGCTACTCGAGCAATGCAAAACTCTTCCGTTCGGTGCGGTCTATGATTATTACTGCACGAAGGCAGGCGTGCCGATCGGTGCCGCGTGGTTGGATGATGTAAAGACGTATGAGAAAAACGTCTTAAGCAAACGCGCTTAGAAAAAGTGAGCGCGCCACTCCTCCAACTCAACGCGATTACGAAATCGTTCGACGCCGTCCGTGCGTTGAAGGGGGTGTCATTTTCTTTGAACGCAGGCGAAGTCCATGCGCTACTCGGCGAAAACGGCGTGGGCAAATCGACGCTGATAAAAGTTATCACCGGTGCACATCAGCCGAACACCGGCACAATTGAAATCAACGGCAACACCGTCGAACGCCTCACGCCCGCATCCGCCCATAAACTCGGGATCGCCGCAATTTATCAGCAGCCCGCGTTGTTTCCTGATTTGTCAGCCGCCGAAAATATCGCGCTCGGATTGGAGCCGCCATCCGCGTTACGTCGCATAGATTGGTCTCAACGACGCGCACAAGCTCGTGACCTTCTCAAACGTGTCGGTGCAGATATTGATCCGGATACAGAAGTCCGCGAACTTTCGATGCCGCAACAACAGCTCGTCGAAATCGCGCGCTCACTCGGAAAAGGCGCTCGCGTCCTGATCATGGATGAGCCCACCGCATCATTGACGCAGAAAGAAGTCGAATTGCTCTTTGGTGTCATCCGTGAATTGCGCAAACAGGGCGTGGGAATTATTTACATCTCGCATCGACTTGAGGAAATTTTTGCCGTTGCGGATCGCGTCACCGTCTTGCGCGACGGCGAGAGCGTCGGCACCCATTTGGTCAGTGACATCGACAAAGCCAAGTTGATTCGATTAATGGTCGGACGCGAAGTTGCCGCCATTTATCCTCCATCCCAATCTGCTCCCGGCCAGGTCGTGCTTTCTCTCTCAAATGTTGGTTGCGCACAGTCCCAGGTTCACGACGTCAGCTTCGACGTTCGAGCCGGCGAGGTCTTCGGCCTTTCCGGTTTGGTGGGAGCAGGTCGCACCGAACTCGCTCGAATTCTTTTCGGCATTACACCGGCGAACGCTGGCGCGATTAAACTGAGCGGCCAAACTATTCAGATTCATTCGCCGCAACAAGCCATCGATCACGGCATCGGCTACGTTCCTGAAGACCGCCGCCGTCATGGTGTGATCCTGGAAATGTCTGTCGCTGCAAATTCCACGATGAGCATTCATCGCCGAATTTTCCCGGGCGCCTGGCTGCGTTTTGGAGCTGAACAGGAACTCGCAAAAAAATACATCCACGATCTCGCCATCAAAACTTACTCGCCCGATTCAAATGTGAATACGTTATCTGGCGGTAACCAACAAAAAGTCGCACTTGCGCGCTGGCTTGCGACTGGTCCCAAAGTTTTGATTCTCGATGAGCCGACCCAAGGCGTCGATGTTGGTGCAAAATCTGAAATTCATAAACTCATCCGCAACCTCGCCGCACAAGGCCTCGCGGTAATAATGATTTCATCCGACCTGCTGGAAATCCTTGGCATGAGTGACCGCATCGGTGTGATGCGCGGCGGAACAATCACAGCAATTCTCGACGGTAAAACTGCGGATGCGGACACCGTGATGGCCGCCGCATTGGGACAAACCCGGCAACCCGCATCGACCCAGTGAAATACTTTCGCGAAATTTCAGTCGCACTGGCATTGATGGCCTTGCTCGTCGCTCTCGCGATGGTCGCGCCGGCGTTTTACCAACCGCAGCCGCTACTTTCGCTCGCCACCCGCGAAGCGCCAACGCTTATCGTCGCTTGCGGCATGGCGTTGGTAATCATCTGCCGCCAAATCGATATTTCCGTCGCATCCCAATTCGCGATCTGCAGCGTCTGCGCCGGTTTGCTCGCCGCGATGAAGCTTCCGCTTATCGTTGTTTTACCGGCCTCGATTTGCATTGGAGCAGTATTAGGTTCAATCAACGGCGCGCTTATCGCCGGACTCGGATTGCCATCCATCGTCGTGACTCTCGCAACGATGGTGACTTGGCGCGAAGCGCTGCGCTGGCAGCGCCAAGGTGAATTCGTGAATTTGCCAGACAACGTCCAATGGTTTGGATTATCACAAGCCTCCGGCCAGTGGACCATCATCGCAATCGCGCTCGCACTGTTGGTCATCCTCGCGATTTGTTTAAAGCGCCTCGCCGCCGGACGTTTCGTTTACGCCGTCGGTTCCGATGCTGAGGCCGCCCGCCTCGCCGGAATACCACCGCAACGCGTCACGTTCTTGACGTTCGCATTTATGGGCGCGCTCGTCGGTTTAGCCGCGATGATGAACGTAGTTCAATCTCCGCAAGTCGATCCCAAATCCGGCACCGGTATCGAATTGAAGACAATCGCCGCTGTCGTCGTTGGAGGCGTCGCAATCTCCGGCGGTCGCGGCAATCTCTGGGGCGCGTTCGCAGGTTTGCTCTTGCTTGCATGTGTCAGTCCCGCGCTCACGCATTTGCACGTTGAATCCTATTGGGAAAAGGCCATTCAAGGCATGATCATCCTGCTCGCGGTTGTCGCGGATGGAATCCGAACCAGGCGAGGCAATACATGAACAAGTTTTTGCGCTCCAATCTCGCAAAGCACGAAGCAATTCTTTTGGCTGTTGTCATCGGCGAATGGTTCTACTTCAATTCAGTCGGCGCGCATTTCGGCTCACTCGACAATACCTTCGATATCATTCGCCATTCCGTCGAAATCGGCCTGCTCGCATTGGTGATGACGCCGATTATTTTAACCGGCGGCATTGACCTTTCCGTCGGTTCGCTCCTCGGCCTCTGCGCAATTCTCTTTGGAAAACTTTGGCGCGACGCCGGCCTTTCGCCGGTGACCGCCGGAATATGCACGATCGGAATCGGCGCCCTTGCGGGAGGCTTGAATGCGACGTTAATTACATGGCTCCGCTTGCCTCCCTTGATCGTCACCCTCGGAACGTATTCATTATTCCGCGGTCTAGCCGAAGCCATCACCCACGGCGTCGATACATTCACCGGTTTCCCGTCATCGTTTCTATTCCTCGGTCAGGAGCGTTTTTGGGGAATCCCCGCGCAAGCTCCAATATTTATTGCAGTCACAGTCGCCGTTTGGCTCCTCGTTCATCGCACGACCTTTGGCCGCTCCTTCCGTGCGATCGGCTATTCTCCCGAAGGCGCGCGTTACGCCGGGCTGCCAGTCGATCGCCGTATTGCAATGGTTTACGTGCTTGCTGGAATCGTTAGCGCTATCGCTGCAATTATATATACGGCGCGACTCGGCCAGGCCAAAGCCGACGCCGGCACCGGCTACGAACTCTACGCCATTACCGCCGTCGTTCTTGGCGGAACCAGCATTTTTGGCGGCATCGGTACTGTGCACGGAACTTTGCTGGGTGTCGCTGCAATCGCTGTGCTGAGCAACGGTCTTGTCCACGCTCGCCAACCACGTGAAGTCGCGGGAATGCTTACCGGCCTCCTGCTAATTCTCGCGCTGTCCAGTTCGGTCGTCCCAAAAATATTTGCAAGGTTGCGCTCGCGGCGGCACACTGCGCCACCAAATGTCCCAGCAGTAAAAACGTCATGAAAACACTTTTCGCAATTCTGATTGCCGCAACCCTCATTGTCACCGGCTGCAATAAATCTTCCGATTCCGGTTCCACCTCCAACGCCAAAGGCAAAAAAGTAACCATCGCGCTGTTGCCGAAGAGCAAAGGCAACGCCTACTTCATTTCCTGCAAAAATGGTGCCGATAAAGCCGCCAAGGAACTCGGCGTCGATCTCGTATTCGATGGCCCGACTGATCCCGACCCGGCCAAACAGAACGAAATCATCGAAAACTGGATCACGCTCGGTGTCGATGGAATCGCCGCCGCCTGCGAAAACAAAGAAGGCATTTCCACCGCGCTACGGAAAGCGAAACAAAAGGGCATTAAAGTCATCACCTACGACGCCGACGCTCTTCCCGACGCTCGCGATTTTTTTGTGAATCAGGCTACCCCCGAAGGCATTGGTTTCACTCTTATGGATGAAGCCGCACGCCTTTGCAATGAACAGGGCGAGTTTGCGATCATTACCGCAAGCCTGACCGCCGCAAATATGATAGAGTGGCAAAAATACATCGAGCAACGTCGCAGCGAAAAATATCCAAATATGAAAATGGTCGCACTTCGTCCCTGCGACGACTTGAAAGACAAAGCCCAAAGCGAAGCCACCTCGTTGATGAGTGCGAATCCAAATTTGAAATTAATCATGGCCATCTGTTCGCCGGCTGTTCCCGGTGCCGCGGAGGCTGTCAAACAAGCTGGCAAAGTGGGGCAGGTGAAAGTGATCGGACTCGGTCTTCCTTCGGAAAACCGCCGCTACGTTAAAGAAGGCGTGACCGACAGCGTCATTCTTTGGAAAACTGAAGATCTCGGGTATCTGACGATCCGCGCAGCGAAAGCTCTTGTCGATGGCGACCTCAAACCCGGTGCAACCAGTTTCAACGCCGGCCCGCTTGGCACAATTGAAATCAAAGGTGACAATATCCTTCTCGGCAAGCCTTTCATCTTCAACAAAGAGAACATCGACCAGTTCAATTTTTAGGATCCGAAAAACGCTGTTTGACAATGTAGCTTGTCATCCTCGTGTCCCGTTGCGAACTCTCGACGCCTTGCATAGCGCGACTTGCGACCTTCACCGAAGCGCGAGCCTCGCCGCGACGGACAATCGCATGTGGGACGCCTGCCAACAGTTGGCCATCGAAATTTTCTTCGCCCATCTCGACGATATCGCGTCGATCCGCAGTCGTTAACGAGTCGGCTACTTCGCCGAAGTTTTCATTTCCTTCGACGACGTCACCCAAAAAGGGCTGCTCCACGCGATCTCGTCATCACCCTGGATGACGCGCACGTAATAATAAGTCGTCTTGCCGGACTCGGGCAGGGGAGGTGTCCATGTCAAACGCACTTCATTCTTGTTGATCGGATTTTTTAAGTCGCCAACCGAATGGATAACTTTGCGATCGCTGAAAATCTCAACCTGCCTGATTGGCGCTGTGCCGCGTGTGTAAATCGAAATCTCCGCGGGCTTATCCAACGAAAATTCTTCACCCATGAAATGATCGCCCATTCGGGTATCCAGCACGAGGCCATACGTTGTCGACGCGTAACAACGCCGGTCCTGCAATCCCTTAAACGCCGCCTGTCGGGAATTCTCGGTCGCATAAGCGACAGCGTAAGCTGTGCCCCAACCATGATCGCTGGAGCAGATGAATCCCATGTGGTAATCCTTGGCCAAACCATCCTGGACGAAGCAATTCTTTGCCGTTGCATTAACGTGCTGGCGTGGGCAACCGTCGTACTCGTACGAACCGCGGCATGCCTGGAACATTTCAATCAATCGTTCGTATTTGTCGTTGTGAACATCAAAACGCGTTCCCATGTGCGGGTCCGCGCTTGTGTGTGGAATCGTCAATGCGGGCCGGCCAATCTTGTCCAGCGTCGACCAAAGTCCTTCAATCGTGTGAGTGCCTTCCAACGAATGCCGCAGAATCGGCGCAGGCTTTTCTGCCCAAATTACGTTGTGATGTCCAACCGGCCAACTCGCCGTCCATTCATAACCGTACAAAACCGAGAAATATCCCGGCACATTGTAGAGGTCCGCAAGTTTTTGAATCCGCCACCAATTAAAATCCGTCGTGTGCTCTGCGTGATCGCTCATGCACAAAAAGTCATATTGGCAGATGTCGTGCGAATACTTGTAGTGATCGTCCGGCGAAGGTTCATTGCCCGTGCTGCAACGTGAAATGTTCGAGTGCTTGTGCAAATCACCCCAGAGCAATGTGTATTTTTGCCCGTGAATTTCTGTTTCATAATGTGCCGCATCACGTGACACACGCGGATAAGTCGTCACGTCGATAATCTTGCGCGGAATCAAACTTTTGGCCGCCACGTCGCCTTCGACGCTGCGGGAGAGTTGCGCGAAATAAATGTCGCCGTTGTATCCGTAAACGCGACCGAAGTCGCCGTGATGATCTTCCGATTCGCCTTCAGTATCTTTGTAAGCTTCAACCTTGTTTGCGAAAAACGGCGCCGATAACCGACGGCGATGCTCCATTTCATAGGAAATCTGGACACCACTGGACGCAGGCATCATCGCCACTTCTTCCAGGTTGCCGTCGCTTGACGGCAGCATTTCCGGTCCACTCCATTTCCCATCGCGGAACGATTGCACAAACACGTCCCACCAGTATGGTCCGCGGAGTTTATCTTTAGCCTTCTTTGCCGGCTGACCGTTGGCTTTAGCCTTCTTTCCTTTTCCTTTGGCCTTCGGTTGCTCTTCCGTCCCTGCAGGTTGTTTCTGTCTGATCAACGCGCGATATGCGACCCAAACTGTTCCGTCACCATCAATGGAAATTCTAGGCACGGCCGTGTGCGCCAACTTATAGTCGTCCGGCGGCTGCAACGATTTCGGCGTGTTCGGCAAGGTCAGAAGCTTTCCATTGTCCAGCACGGCCATGCGCACGCGTGCGACCAACGGCTTTTGATTGGGATTTTCCGGGTCGTTGGCTTGTTCGGTCGGTCGCTTTTTCAAATTTGCTCCTGTGATGGTCATGGTTCCCGACTCACCATGCCGCGGCACCTTCACCGAATCCCAAACCAACCACACTCGCCCTTCCTTGTCTGCCGCCATCGAGACGTGCAAATCATATTCGCCACGCGCCCCGAGTCGAATTTCCGTCGCATCTGCAACATCTGCCCTTTTGACAAAAACGTCGTAGTCACCCTCGCGATAACTCGTCCACGCAAACCAAAGCTGATTATGCGAATCATAAACAACCGCTGGATCCCAATCATCGTATTTATCATGTGTCAGCGCGACAGAGTCGCTCCACTTCCCATCCGCAAGCGTTTTCATCACGATGTCATATTGCCCCTCGCGAAACTCCTGCCAGACCACTGCTAATTTTCCATCTTTGGCGACCGCGACCTCCTGGTTTTGCGCCGCGTATTGCGCATCTGAAACCGTCACCGGCTCTGACCAGGCCCCGCCTTTACGTTCTGAGAACATAATGTGCGCGAGCTTATCACCGCTTTCAGTCCACAAAGCGCAAACCGAATCATTCAACTTTGCGAGCGTGGGGCGCACAATTTGCGTGCGCGTTTTGTTCACCTGTTCCGGCGCCGACCATTTTCCATCCTTTTTCGAAACCACCATGACTGCATCACCTTCAGGATTGTGATAGCCAACGTATCCAGTCCAAACCGTTCCGTCCGCCGCCTCGCACATCGTCGGTTGAGTGTCATAAGTAGTCTTCGGCGTGAGAAGATACGGTTTGATTGTCGCTTCGCCGTCGGCCGTGTTTTGTAACAACAGCGCGAATCCGACAGCTAGGAATAACTTGGTTTTCATTTCTTAAATCTCTCTCTATCTGTAGTCAAATTTTTCACTCTCAAAACGGAATCAGCTTCAAATTAAACGCCCGTTCCACCAACCAAACCGCTGCAACCAACACGATTGCGCACGACCCGCCAGCCAGCACGATGCGTGGATAAACCCACGACACCCTCAGTGCATATGCCACCGGTAAAAACGCCGAAACAATCGCAAGCTGTCCCGCCTCGACGCCCAGATTAAATCCAAGCACCGTCACCGCCAGGTTCTCGCGCGTGATTCCCATATCGCTCAAGCCGCTGGCGAACCCAAATCCGTGAATCAACCCAAATCCAAACGCGACCATCCATTCGCGCCGCGTGAACAACGGAAATATATTGTTCGCCGCCGCGATCACCACGGACGCCGCAATCGCCGACTCTGTCAGTCGCGACGGCAATTGCACAACGCCAAGCGTCGCCAGCGAAAGCGTGATGGAGTGTGCCACCGTAAACGCCGTCACTACCTTCAGCACATTGAGAAGTGCTTTGCGAAACTCCCCAACCGGCTGCCAGCCGGTCCCAAGATAGGGCCTGTCGCTCTGCGCACGCCGTTCCCGCCACAAAACTGATGGCAACAACAGTGCCAGCAAAAACAATATATGATCAAACCCACTCCAGATGTGCCAAACGCCTTCACGAACAAATCCAAAAAACTGTGACGCCAGCTTCGGGCGCGATAGCTCGAACGTCTGCCTCGGCGCGTCGATCGTAAGGTTCATTGTTCGCTGCTGGCCGTTGGCCTCCAGCGAAAGCCGGTTCAAAAATTTCGGATTCAGGTCATAGAACAGATCGCAAGTGACCTGCAACGTCTGCGGTAGGGTGCTTTGCTCACCGAGTCGAAACAACAATCCCACATAGACGCCATTCAGGTGTTTCTCCAATTTGTGCCCCGTCACATCCACCTTCCGCTCAACTCCATCCGTCTTCACCTGGAGATGCGGCAACACAAACGCGAGAATCGCATCGTTATGCGCTTGAAGTTCCTCCTCCGAGACCGTGCCGTCATCGTTATCGTCAAGACCCAGCGCCGTATCCAAGTCCGAAACGTTGAGATCCCACTGCCCGGCAACCGTCCCGTTAGTGAAAGCAAAATTCAACCAACTGTCGTTGGCTTGATGCCCCCATGCGTGTGAACCCGCTGTTGCCAGGGACACCATCGCCATCGCCAAAAACTTTTTCGTGAAGAACATCAACCGGAACGATTCTGCTCGTTCTATTTCAAGCGCTCAAGCCTAGGACGTCCGTATCCATCGAAAGGATACATTTTCATGGACCCCACATTTTAGGGTATTTTTTACTCTTGAAACCGGAAACGACTTGCCATTACCGCTGCAATTAATTCTGTCGATGTCATTTTCCCGCTTGGCTTTCGGCAAAAGCTGGAATCATATCGTGACACGTTGAACCACTTTGCTATGCAAAATCTTAGCCGCTTCGCCCTAGCTTTCGCGCTCACCACCAACCTTAGCGGCGCCGCTATTAAGCCCGTCGCGCTGCAGTGCGAGTATCTCGATAACCCGCTGGGCATCGATGAGACGTCTCCTCGCTTGAGTTGGAAGGTTGAGTCGTCCGAACGAAATCAGAAGCAAACCGTCTATCACGTCCTCGTTTCCACAAACGAAATCGTCAAATCCGGCGACCTCTGGGACAGCGGTAAAGTAAACAGCGACGAAACCGGCTCTATTTACTACCAGGGTAAACCCCTCAAGACCGGCGAGCATTGCTATTGGAAAGTGCAGGTTTGGGATAAAGACGGCCAGCCTTCCGCATGGAGCAAGCCCGCCACCTGGAGCATTGGGCTTCTTCAGCAATCCGACTGGAAGGGCGACTGGATCGGTTATGACAAACCGCGCGTCGCGGGAAATGCCGATGCTCCGCTCGACGACGCCAAGTGGATTTGGTTTTCCGGCGACAAAGGCCCAAACTTTCCCAAAGCCAAACGCATCTTCATGAGCGCGATTTTGGTTCCGGAAAAATCCAAAATCCAAAAGGCCGAGCTCTACCTGTCTGCCGACGACCTTTGCTCATTCAACATCAACGGCCAGCAAGTCAGCCAACCCGGAGATAACCTTGTCAAACGTTGCGTTCTCCTCGACGTCACCTCACAAATCAAGCCGGGCAACAACATCCTGCGCGCACAGGTCGAGAACGCTTCCGAAAGTCCGGCTGGGCTCATCGCCAAACTGGTCGTCACCACAACTGATGGCAAAAAATACACTGAAGTCACCGACGACTCCTGGCACGCCACAGCCGATGGTGG
>Ga0265327_10003293_pt1 | contig 15644 bp, 15 predicted proteins | sample 41621metaG_FD_202089 | JGI IMG/M metagenome (GOLD analysis project Ga0265327, IMG submission 202089) | Rhizosphere microbial communities from Carex aquatilis grown in University of Washington, Seatle, WA, United States - 4-16-21 metaG | ecosystem: Host-associated > Plants > Roots > Rhizosphere... | reverse complement strand
GGCCAACTCCAGCGCGGCGCCGCGCACTTCGGTCTCGGCAAGGCTCACGACGACCTGCGCGACTACGCCGAGGCGATGCGGCACTTCGAGGCCGGCAACACCCTTTGCGGTGCGTCGCGGCGACTCGATCGGGCCGGTCTTGTCGCCCATTACGACAATCTCGTCGCCGACTATGCGTCGCTCGCCGCGGGCGCGCATGCAACTCCCGGGGGGGCGGATCCAGATCCTGAGGCGGACCTGCCGATCCTCATCGTTGGCATGCCGCGCTCGGGAACCACGCTGGTGGAGCAGATCCTGTCATCGCATCCCCTGATCGATGGGGGCGGCGAGCTTTCGTTCTGGAGCGATCGGGTCAAGCAATGGCAGGCCCTGCCGGACACCATGCCGACGGAGCAGGAACGGGCCTCACCGGCCGCCGAGGCGATCGCCAAGCTGATGACCTCGCGACTGCCCAGGACCGCCGTCGAGAAGGCGAGCCTCACGGTCCAGGCCAGGCGGCCCGCGGGGCTCGCAGGGGCGGATCCGGCCCGGTTGTCGCACGCCGCCCGGGACTATTATGCGGTCCTGCGCCAGATCGGCCCTCAGGCGCGGCGGGTGATCGACAAGGCGCCGTTCAATTTCGAGCGCCTCGGGCAAATCAGGATGGCCCTTCCCAAGGCGCGCATCATTCATTGTCGTCGAGGGGCGGCGGATACCTGCCTGTCGATGTACTTCACCAATTACAAGGGGCGGCAGGCCTGGAGCCGGGCGGATCTCCTCTTCCAGTACCGGCAGTATGAGCGGTTGATGGCGCATTGGCGCGCCGTGCTTCCGGCGGATCGCTTCATCGAAGTCGACTACGAGGCCGTCATCTCTGACCGCGAGGCCCAGACCCGCCGGCTGATCGCCTTCTGCGGCCTCGACTGGGACGCCGCTTGCCTGGCGCCGGAACAGAACCAGCGGGTCGTAAAGTCGGCAAGCGTGTGGCAGGCGCGGCAGCCGGCCTATACGAGGTCGCTGGACCGCTGGCGCAACTACGAGCCCTGGCTCGGCGAATTCCGGGAATTGCTGCCCGATGGCGGCTGACGCGTTGCCGTCCTGGCTCGAAAAAAGAAGAGCCGCCCCCTGAGGAGCGGCTCTTTCGATTTGGGGCGTCCGACCTTGCGGAAAGACGCTTCGTGATCGTCAGGCCAGCGCGCCTTGCGACCTGCGGGTACGCAGGGCGACTCCCAGGGCGCCGAAGCCCATCAGCATCAGGGCCCAGGACGCAGGCTCAGGGACCGAATCAATCTGGACATAGACGCCCGCCGGAAGGATGGCGGTGGTCAGGTCCAGCAGTTGGAAGGTGTGGCTGGTGCCGGCCGCCAGCACCGTCAGGAAGTTGGCGGCGCTCAGGGTCGAGCCGCCGATGGGCTCAAATGGCGTGCTGCCGACGTAGCCGCCGTCGACGTAGAGGGCGTAGTAATCGCCCACGACGCAGCAGTCCTGGACCAGGACATTGACCTGGGTCGAGCTCGGCGCCGAGAACCCGACAACAGGCGTATAGCCCGTCGGGCCGTTGGCGGTGGTGAAGCCCGAATAGTAGTTGGTGGCGTGCGCGGGCGCAGTGAGCGCGACGGCGGCGGCCATGGCAGTGGCCGCAATCAATGATTGCTTGAACATGTAGTGGAACCCCCAGAAGTGGATATCAGAAAATTGTCGATCTGAGCCTGCGGCCTGATCGGCAACGGTTCAATAAGAGACGCGAGATTCAACATTGGTCAACCAAGTTCTCGCTGTAGACGATTCGTTTTCGGGCTTCTGAATGCTCTCGGCCTAGAGTAAGCGACCTCGCCGGTACGACGCGTCTTCCCAGGTGGCCTGAAATCGGCCGCAAAATGGCCCAATGCTCGCCCAGGATGGATGCCGACCCGGGGCCGGTTCTCTAACCAGGCGCCTCCTGGTGAGCGGCCGAGACGTCGCCGTTCGGCCGGGTTCCGATCTCACGCCCAGGGCGTATGGCCCTTCCTTGCCATTGCTTCGTTCATCCCGGATGGTCCGGGATGTCTGGACGTCCAAGGAGAGCGGCGATGTATGGCGCGTTCGAGAATGCCCTCGCCGAGGCGGTGGCGGGCGGGCGCATCGCCGGCGCCGTGGCCCTGGTGGCGGACCGGGACGGGGTGACCTACCAGCACGCAGCGGGGAAGCGGAGCCTGGGCGGCCAGGCGGCCATGGACGCCGCCACGGTGTTCTGGATCGCCTCGATGACCAAGGCCCTGGTCTCGGTGGCGGCGCTGCAGCTGGTGGAGCGGGGCAAGCTCAGCCTGGACGGCGACCTCTCCGACCTGCTGCCAGACCTGAAGGGGCTGGAGGTGCTGGAAGGGATCGGAGCCGACGGCCGGCCGATGCTGCGGCCCGCCCAGGGCGCCGTGACCCTGCGCCAGCTTCTCACCCATACCTCGGGCTTCGGCTACGGCTTCACCAGCCCGGAGCTGGCGGCCTATGGCCAGACCCCCGGGGCGGCCAATCCCAATAGCGGAACCCGGGCCGGCCATCGCCAGCCCCTGCTGTTCGATCCCGGCAAGGGCTGGATCTACGGCATCGGCATCGACTGGGCAGGGATCGCCATCGAGGCGGCCAGCGGCCAACGGCTCGATGCCTTTCTGGCGGACAGCCTGTTCGCCCCTCTGGGCATGACCGACACGAGCTTCGCCCTCAGCGCCCATCAGCAGGGCCGCAAGGCCGGGATGCACGCCCGCAGCAAGGACGGCGCCCTGACACCTATGCTCTTCGGTTTGCCGACCGACCCGGAGGTGCTGTCCGGCGGCGGCGGTCTGTCCAGCACGGCCGGCGATTACGGCCGGTTCCTGCGCATGCTGCTGAACGGCGGCGAGTTGGAGGGAAAGCGGGTGTTGTCCGCGGTGAGCATTGCCGAACTCGGCCAGGTGCAGACCGGCGACCAGCGGGCGGGCGGCTGGACCTCGGCCATGCCCCATCTCAGTCGAGACGTCGACCTTTACCCCGGCATGCGCACCGGCTGGGGCCTGGCCACCATGATCACCCCGGAGCCCTCGCCAGATGGCCGTAGCGCCGGCGGCCTGGCCTGGGCCGGCCTGGGCAATACCTATTATTGGGCCGATCCCGCGGCCGGGAAGGCCGGGCTGCTGCTGACCCAGCTGCTGCCGTTCGGGGACCCTGAAGTGCTGGCCCTGTTCGCGCGGCTGGAGCGCTGCGCCTATGGGATCGCTTAGGCCGCCCTGGCGATCAGCCGGGCCAGGCGCGCCACGCCATCCTCGATCTCGGCGTCGGTAGGCAGGGAGTAGCTCAGCCGGATGGCGTTGGCCGCGGGGACCTCGGCGAAGAACGGCTCGCCAGGCACGAAGGCCACCCGCTCCTCCGCCAGGGCCCGCTCCAGCAGCAGCTTGCCGTCCATGCCCTCCGGCAGCCAGACCCACACGAACATGCCCCCCTGGGGCCTGGACCAGGTGACGCCTGAGGGCATGTGCCGATCGAGGGCGGCGAGGATGGTGCGGGCCTTGGCCCCATAGGCCGCCCGCAACATGCCCAGGTGCTGCTCATAGCCCTCGGACACCGCCCGGTGCGCCGCCATCTGGTTGACGGTGGACACGTGCAGGTCACAGCCCTGCTTCAGCAGGACCAGCTTCTCGATCACAGCCCGCGGCCCGCAGACCCAGCCGATGCGCAGGGCCGGGGAGATGGTCTTGGAGAAGGTGCCGCAGAACAGCGTCCGGGCCGCCTCGATGGAGCCGCACCGGGCGATGTCCAGGGCCAGCAGGGTCGGCAGGGCCTCGCCCTCGAACCGCAGTTCGCGATAGGCGGCGTCCTCGATCAGGGTCATGTCCAGTTGATCGGCCAGGTCCAGCAGGGCCTCGCGTTCGGCCAGGCTCAGGCTTTGGCCGGTGGGATTGGCGAAGTCGGGGACGAAATAGCCCAGGGGGTTCGGCGCCCGGCCGGACATCAGGGCCGAGGCGTCCACACCGTCCGCGAGCGCGCGCTCCGGCAGGTCGAGATAGGCCGGCTCATAGGCGTTGAAGGCCTGCAGGGCGCCCAGATAGGTGGGCCGGGCCACCATCACCGTGTCGCCCCTGGTGAGGAACAACTTGCCGATCAGGTCCAGCGCCTGCTGCGAGCCTGCGGTGATGATGATGTTGTGCTCGTCGCAGGTCACGCCGTTCAGCGCCATGCGCTCGGCGATCCAGCGGCGCAGGGGCAGATAGCCCTCGCTCACCGAGTACTGCAGGGCCTGACGGGACAGGTCCGCATCGCTCAGTATGGCGTCATAGCCGGCCTGGATCTGGGCGGCGGGGAACAGGCCGGGATCGGGGATGCCGCCGGCGAAGGACAGGATGTCCGGCTGGTCCAGCAGCTTGAGCAGTTCGCGGATCTCGCTGGCGCGCACGCGGGTCATGCGCTCGCTGAAGCGGGCGGCCCAGTCAGGAGTGGGGGTGGTGGAAGTCATGAGCTCAGTCTCGTGGGGAGGGCGCAGGTAGGCCGGGAGGCCCGCTGATCGGGGATCAGGGCGTCATACGAGACCGGTCGGGGGCCGGCGCGGCCGGTGGCGCGTGGAGAAGCTCATGCCGCCGAGCTTAAAGCGGTCGCGCGGGGAGGGGAAGGGGCGGCGCTCCGTCAGGCCGGGGTGGGCCGGCCGAACCGTTCGGCGCTGCGGAGCTTGGCCTTCTCCGCCTCCGTCTCGCGATCGCGGGGCGGCGCGTGGGTCTCCAGGGAGTTCAGGAGCCGGCGTCCCGCCTGGAACACGTCCTCGATCGCAGCGTCGAACGCCGCGGCGTTGGCCTTGGAGGGTGTGTTGAAGCCACTCAGCTTGCGCACGAACTGCAAGGACGCCGCGCGGATCTCATCGTCCGTCGCTGGCGGTTCGAAGTTGTAGAGCGTCTTGATGTTCCGGCACATGCCAGGACCTCCGTCGGCCCTGCCGGGCCGCTCGGGCCCAGCATCCGGGCTTGGCTTGAATGAAACTCAGCGGGCGCCGGGGAAACCGGTGGCTCCCCGGCCGGACCGCGATCAGTTCCGCGAGGGGATGATCACCTGCATGGACTCGTAGCCCTTCACGAAGGACGACGGGACCCGGCGCGGCTCTTCGATCACCTTGATCTCCGGGAACCGCGGGATGATCTCTTCCCACAGGATCCGCAGTTGCAGCTCGGCCAGGCGGTTGCCCACGCAGCGGTGGATGCCGAACCCGAAGGACATGTGCTGGCGGGGACGTTCGCGGTCGATGATGTAGTCGTTCGGCCGGTCGATGACCTCTTCGTCGCGGTTGCCCGAGACGTACCACATCAGGACCTTGTCGCCCTTTTTGATGGTCTTGCCGCCCAGTTCGAAGTCGCGGGTGGCGGTGCGGCGCATATAGGCCAGCGGCGTCTGCCAGCGGATGGTCTCGGAGACCATGGACGGGATCAGGGCCGGGTTGTCGTAGAGCTTCTTCTTCTGATCCGGGTTCTGGTTCATGGCCAGGATCGAACCGGTCATGGTGTTGCGGGTGGTGTCGTTGCCGCCCACGATCAGCAGGATCAGATTGCCCAGATACTCCATGCGATCCATGTTCTTGGTCGCCTCGCCGTGGGCGAGCATGGAGATCAGGTCGCCCTTGGGCTCGGCGTTGACCCGCTCGTTCCAGAGGCGCGAGAAATAGTCCACGCACTCGAACAGGATCATCTTCCGTTCGTTTTCAACGATCTCGGGATCGTTGGAGCTGAACAGCCCCGATTCCGGGCCAGCCGTGGCCACGTCGGACCAGTGGGTCAGCTTGCGGCGATCTTCCCAGGGGAAGTCGAACAGGGTGGCCAGCATCTGGGTGGTGAGCTCGATGGAGACCCTGTCCACCCAGTCGAAGGGCTCGCCGATGGGCAGGGCGTCGAGGGTCTTGGTGATCCGCTCGCGGATCAGCGGCTCCAGCATTTGCAGATTGTGGGGCGAGACGATCGGGCTGACGGTCTTGCGCTGGACGTCGTGCTTCGGCGGGTCCATCGCGATGAACATCGGAAGCGTGAAGTCTTCCTTGGGGTCGAAGATCGTGATGGCCGGTTCCGAGGAGAAGGCCTCGTGGTTGGTGTCCACGGTCATGATGTCGTTGAACTTGGTCACCGACCAGTAGGCGCCATCCTCGTGCTGGTCGGCCGGGTGCAGGTGGACCGGGTCCTCCTTCCGCAACCGCTCGAAATAGGGCCAGAAGGCGTCGGCGCGGAACAGCTCCGGGTCGATGACATTGATCTCGTCGAGGGGGATCGAATAGGCCCGGGCGCGGGCTTCGGCCTTCAGATCGATTGCGCCGTCGCTCATGGAATCCTCCTTGCGGCGCCGGCCAGGGGCGCTCCGCTCTATCTTATCACTGTTCAGAAGAATGCTTGAGACGCGCGAAGTTGACAAGAGCGTCATTCAAGCGCGGGCCCCCGGACCGGGGGGCGCCGCCAGATTTTCTGGACTGACGGGCCGAAGAGCCTGTGCTTTACGTCAGACAAATTCGAACAACTGTTTGACGGAGCGACCATGGCCGCCGACGCCCTTTTCAGCCCCTTTCAAGTCAAGGGCCTGCATCTGAAGAACCGCATCGTCATGGCCCCCATGACCCGCTCCTTCTCCCCCGGCGGCGTGCCGACCGAAGAGGTGGCGCAGTACTATAAGCGCCGCGCCGAAGGCGAGGTGGGGCTCATCGTTTCCGAGGGCACAGGGGTCGATCGCCCGATCTCGGTGAATGACGCCAAGGTCCCGCGGTTCCACGGTGAATCCGCCCTGGCCGGCTGGAAGCGGGTGATCGACGCGGTGCACGAAGCCGGCGGCGTCATGGCGCCCCAGCTGTGGCACGTGGGCGCCGTGCGGGCCCGGGACCCGGATTTCGCCCCCACCGGCCCCTATGACAGCCCGTCCGGCCTGTCGCGGCCTGAAAAGGCCTTCGGCCAGGGCATGACCGACGAGGAGGTGGCCGACGCCATCCGCGCCTTCGCCGAGGCCGCCGGCCACGCCAAAGCCCTGGGCTTCGAGGCGGTGGAGCTGCACGGCGCCCACGGCTACCTGATCGACCAGTTCTTCTGGGACGGCACCAATGTCCGCGAGGACGCCTACGGGTCCAAGACCCTGTCCGGCCGGGCGCGGTTCGCCGCCGACATCCTGAAGGCGGTGCGCAAGGAGGTGGGCCCGGACTATCCGGTGATCATCCGCATCAGCCAGTGGAAGCAGCAGGACTATGCGGTGAAGCTGGCGGAGGATCCGAAGTCGCTTGAAGCCTGGCTCACGGCGCTCACCGATGCGGGCGCCGACATCCTGCACTGCTCGCAGCGGCGGTTCTGGGAGCCGGAATTCGAGGGCTCGGACCTCAACTTCGCCGGCTGGGCCAAGAAGCTCACCGGGGTCCCCACCATCACCGTGGGCTCGGTGGGCCTGTCCGGAGAGTTCGTGGCGGCGTTCGGCGGCGAGGGCTCGGAGCCGGCCTCCCTGGATGACCTCCTGCGCCGGCTGGACCGCGAGGAGTTCGACCTGGTGGCCGTTGGCCGCGCGCTGCTTCAGGACCCGGAGTGGGTGGTGAAGGTCCGCGAAGGCCGCACCAGCGAACTGATGAGCTTCGAGCGCGCGGCGATGGCGACCCTCTACTAGGGCGCCTTGGCCAGCTGTCCGCGGATCTCGCCGCCGGGATGGGCGGCGGTGTGGACGTTGAAGTACCACTTGCCGGCGGTCAGATCGGCGATCTGGGCGTCGGTGAGTGTGGAGCTCGCCTTGATCGGGCTCGCGAGGCTCACCATCGGGACCATGGGCGGGGCGTTGGCGCCGGGCAGGGCCGGGCCATGGAAGTGGGCGGCGACGGCCGGTCCGGTGAGCCCCGAATAGGTCACCTCATAGGCGAAGGCCTTGGTGACCGTGTCGAGGCTGGCGCTCACCTTGCCGGTTCCCGTCGTCGTATTGGACGGAACCTCGTCAGCCCCTTTCAGCGTCGCGCCGAAATGCACGGTCGCGGCCTGCGCCACGCCGGCGGTGAGCAGGCATGCGGCCGCCACGGCCGCCATTGATCTGAATTGCATACGGCTATCTCCCTCGTTCGTGTTCACGATGAGACGCCCCCGGAGGCGGACCCTACGACCTCCGCCTCCGCTATCCAATGCCCGATCGCCGGCGATGCTCAGGCGTTGAAGTTCAGCTTCAGGCCTGGCCGGGGCCAGGTGGCCTTGTAGAGCTTGCCGGTGGCCGAGGCGGTGATCCAGGCGGTGGTCATGTCCGGCCCGCCGAAACAGATGTTGGTGACGATCAGGTCCGGGAAGGGATAATGCTCCGTGGCCCCGGAGGGATCGAAGGCGGTGATCCCGCCATTGATGATCGTCGCCACACAGACCTTTCCGCCGGCCTCAACCGCCAGGCTGTCCAGCAGCTGATAGCCCGGCAGGTTGCACACCACGCGACCCGGTGCGAAGCCCGGCGCCGGGGCCAGCACGCCGACCTCCGCGACGTCGAAGGCCCAGAGCCGCCCGAGCTGGGTGTCGGCCACATAGACGGTCTTCTCGTCCGGGGAGAGGCCGACCCCGTTGGGGGAGATCAGGTGGTCGCGCTGGCGGCTGATGTGGCTGCCGTCGATCTTCGCATAATAGAGCCCGCCGAACTTGCGGCCCTCCGGCGTGGAGCAGCCATGGTCGGTGAACCAGAAGCCCCCCTGCTTGTCGAACACCAGATCATTGGGGCCGATCAGCCTGCGGCCGTCGCACTCTTCGTAAAGGGTGGTGAGCTTGCCCGTGGCAAGATCGAAGCGCTGGATCATGCCGCCCTTGTGGCTGGGCGGGGTGGGGCCCGGGATGGTCAGGCCCTGATTGTCCAGCCACTCGAAGGAGCCGCCATTGTTGGTGATGTAGATGGCGCCATCCGGGCCGATGGCCGCGCCATTGGGGCCGCCGCCGGTCTCCACCACGGTCTCCTTGGATCCGTCGGGCTTCACCCGGGTCAGGGTCTGGCGCTTGATCTCGGTGAGGATTATCGAGCCGTCGTTCATGGCGATGGGGCCTTCCGGAAACTGGAAGTCCTCGGCGATCAGCTGGATGTCCACGGCGATATCCTCTCCCAACGGGCCGCTCGGACGGCGGCGTTGGGGCACTATGGCCGAAGCTTCCTTAGGGGCGCCAAGCCTTTTCCGGCCGCGCCGCTCAGGCCCGTTCCAGCACCCGGAAGGTGAAGGCATATTCGTCGCCCTCGCCGGCCGGATAATGGTCCGCGCGGACCTCCTTCCAGCGGCTCTCGTCGAAGCCCGCCAGGGTCACGTCGCCCTCCACATCGGCATCGACATCGGTGAGATAGACCCGCTTGGCGCGACCTAGGGCCGCCTCGAACAGCGAGGAGCCGCCGATAACGCAGAACTCCTCGCGCTCGTCGTCCTCGGCCTGTTCCCGGGCGATGGAGACGGCGTCGGCGAAGTCCTCGCAGACCACGCAGCCCTTGGGCTCGAAGGAGCCGTCCCGGGACAGCACGATATTGGTGCGCCCGATCAACGGCTTCTTGGGCAGGCTGTCCCAGGTCTTGCGGCCCATGATCACCGGCTTGCCCATAGTGATGGCGCGGAAGATGGCCATGTCCGACTTCAGCCGCCAGGGCAGCTTGCCGTCGCGCCCGATGACGCCATTGCGCGCCCGGGCGATGGGTCCGGCGGTGAGGATGGGGGAGGTCATGGAAGCCTCTTACCGCGAGTCAGACCGCGATGGGCGCGGAGATCTTCTCGTGGGCCTGGTAGCCGCGCAGCTTGAAGTCCTCGTACTCGAAGGCGAACAGGTCGTCGCGGTCGGCGATCTCGAGGACGGGCAGGGGATAGGGCTCGCGGGTCAGCTGCTCACGGGCCTGGTCCAGGTGGTTCAGATAGAGGTGGGCGTCGCCCAGGGTGTGCACAAATTCGCCGGGCTGCAGGCCCACCACCTTTGCCACCATCAGGGTCAGCAGGGCGTAGGAGGCGATGTTGAACGGCACCCCCAGAAACACGTCAGCCGAGCGCTGGTAGAGCTGGCAGGACAGCTTTCCATCGGCGACGAAGAACTGGAACAGGCAGTGGCAGGGCGGCAGGGCCATGTCCTCCACCTCGGCCGGGTTCCAGGCCGAGACGATGTGGCGGCGGCTCTCCGGATTGGTCTTCAGGCCGTGGATCAGGCCGGCGATCTGGTCGATCACCCGGCCGTCCGGCGCGGTCCAGGAGCGCCACTGCTTGCCATAGACCGGGCCCAGCTCGCCGTCCTCGGCCGCCCACTCGTCCCAGATGGTGACGCCGCGCTCCTGCAGCCAGCGGACATTGGTGTCGCCGCGCAGGAACCAGAGCAGTTCCAGGATGATGGACTTCCGGTGCAGCTTCTTGGTGGTGAGCAGGGGGAAGCCCTGGGCCAGGTCGAACCGCATCTGCCGGCCGAACACGCCGAGCGTCCCGGTGCCGGTCCGGTCGCCGCGCTGGACGCCGGTCTCCAGGATGTCGGCCAGCAGGTTGAGATATTGCCGCTCCGGATGTTCCGGTGGGGCGATCTCGGCCGTGCGGGCGAGGAGGGCGGCGGGGGCGTTCATCTCGGCGGCGACGATCCTCTCTCGCGGGGAGCCGCGATCCGTCTACCCATTGTGTCCCTATAGCGACGAGACCTCAACATATAGAGCAGGACAATTCACAGGATTTTCGGTGCGACGTGATCCCTCACCCCGAGAACCCACCCTCGTCCAGGAAGGCCTGCTCATTCGGCGTCGTCAGCCGACCCAGGCACCGATTGCGGTGCGGGAACCGGCCGAAGCGGACGATGATATCGCGGTGGATATTGGCCCATTTCAGGGTGTCGGCGTCGCCGGTCCGGTCCTGCAGTTCGGTGCATAGCCGCACGGAGCGGTCCTGGTCGGCCAGGTCCTCGGAATGTTCGAACGGCAGGTAGAAGAACGGCTGCAGGTTCGGCTCGACGGCCCGGTCGTGGCCGGCCAGGATGGCGGCGCGGGCCAGGCTGCGGGCCTTGGGATCGGTGGCGAAGGCGTGGGCCGAGCCGCGGTAGAGATTGCGCGGGAACTGGTCCAGCAGGAGCAGCAGGGCCAGGGCGCCCTCCGCGCTCGCGGCCCAGGCGTCATGTTCGCCGCGGGCGGCGGCATGATGCGCCGGCTCGAACTTCAGGCGGATGGCCTCGTCGAAGGCGGGCGCCTTCTTGAACCAGGCCGATGGCCCGGCGGTCCGCCAGAAGCCGGTCACGTCGTTGGGATGCGGGGCCATGGGGGCTCTCCTGGATGGAGGCGCCTATGTCGTGCGGGCAACGGCTTCGTTCAAGCGGCGTTCAGCTAGGGTTCCGCAAAAGGTTAATGACGAGACGCCCGCCCGCATCTTCGAGGGGTGTGGGCCTGGAGGATACGAGACATGAAGACCCTGATCACCGGCGCCGTGGCCCTGGCGCTCCTGGCGTCGGCCGCTCCGGCCGCCTTCGCCCAGGATCGGCCCGACCGGCAGAACGAGGAGGGCGGCCGCGGTCCGGGCGCGGGCCACCCGCCGGAGCACAAGGCGGCCGCACAGGAACAGGCCCCGCAAGGCACCGCCCAGCCTGCGCCGCATCCGGCCGGCTCGCCGCCCGCCCCCGGGGGACAAGCCAAGGGGCCGCCTCAAGGGCAGGCCCAAGGACAACCCCAAGGGCAACCCAACACCCGCGGCTATTTCCGCCAGGACGGCCAGGGCGCCGGCTATCGCGGCTCCGACGGCCGAGGCCGGGGCGTCAATCCGACCGGTCAGGCCTCACCGGGGACGGTGGCGCCTCTGCCCTGGCATACCGACGCGCCGCCCCCGGGCCAGCCGCAAGGCCAGGGGCGCGACGGGCGCGATTCCCGCGGAGGCCAGCAGTTCGACAATGGCCGCCAGCCCCAGGGGACCTATGCGCCCGGCCCCCCCGGCGATCGCTATCGCCAGGACAATGGCCGGCGCTATGACGACCGCGGCCGCGGGGATGATCGCGGATCCTATGCAGGGCGGCCGCCGGGCCAGGATTGGCAGCGGGACCGGCCGCGCTATGACCGGCGCGACTATCCGTTCCAGTTCTCGCAACACCAGCGCTACCGCGGCTTCGCCTATTATCCGCCGCGGGGCTTCTACATGCGCCACTGGGTGTTCGGCGATATCGTGCCCCGGTCCTGGTGGGCGCCGGACTACCGGATCAGCGACTGGTGGGCCTTTGGCCTGCCGATCCCGCCGCTCGGATACGAATGGGTGCGGGTGGGTGACGACGCCCTGTTGATCGATATCTATACCGGACGCGTGGTGCAGGTGGCCTACGACATCTTCTACTGAGGCCGGCCCCAGGCCTGCCAGAATGTCGCCCTTCCCCCGCCCGGCAGGGGGAAGGGATTGACCTTCGCGCAATTTTCCTCTCCATAGCGCGGCCTTTGCTGCGGCGCCGTTGCGCGGTCTCGCGGCTTGCCTTGTCCTCAGGAGAATGATCATGCGCGTCTACTATGACCGCGACGCCGACCTCGCCCGCATCCTGGACAAGAAGATCGCCATCGTAGGCTATGGCAGCCAGGGGAGGGCGCATGCGCTCAACCTGGTGGACTCGGGCGCCAAGAATGTCGTGGTCGCCCTGCGTCCCGGTTCGGCCACCGCCAGGAAGGTCGAGGCCGATGGCCTGAAAGTCATGTCTGTGTCTGAAGCGGCTGGGTGGGCCGACGCCATCATGGTGCTGGCCCCTGACGAGCTGCAGCGCGGCATCTATAACGAAGAGATCGCCCCCAATATCCGCGACGGCGCGGCCCTGCTGTTCGCCCACGGCCTCAACATCCACTTCAACCTGATCGAGCCCAAGTCGACCATCGACGTCTTGATGATCGCCCCCAAGGGCCCCGGGCACACGGTGCGCGGCGAGTATCAGAAGGGCGGCGGCGTGCCGTGCCTGATCGCCATCCACCAGAACCCCACGGGCAATGCGCTGGACTTCGGCCTGGCCTATGCCTCGGCCATCGGCGGCGGGCGCTCGGGCGTGATCGAGACCACTTTCCGCGAAGAGTGCGAGACCGACCTGTTCGGTGAGCAGGCGGTGCTCTGCGGCGGCCTGGTGGAGTTGATCCGCGCCGGCTTCGAGACCCTGGTGGAAGCCGGCTACGCGCCGGAGATGGCCTATTTCGAGTGCCTGCACGAGGTGAAGCTGATCGTGGACCTGATCTACGAAGGCGGCATCGCCAACATGAACTACTCGATCTCCAACACGGCCGAGTACGGCGAATACGTCACCGGTCCCCGGATCGTCACGGCCGACACCAAGGCCGAGATGAAGCGCGTGCTGGAGGACATCCAGTCGGGCCGCTTCGTGCGCGACTTCATGCAGGAGAACGCGGTCGGCGCGCCGAGCTTCAAGGCCACCCGCCGCCGCGGCTCGGAGCACCAGATCGAGGAAGTCGGCCAGCGCCTGCGCGCCATGATGCCCTGGATCACCAAGAACAAGCTGGTGGACACCGCCCGCAACTGACCCTGTCACCCCGGCGTTCGCCGAGGCTCAGACGGACTGGAGGCCCGGGCGCAAGCCCGGGCCTTTTCCGTGGGCTCGGCGCCGGGTTACGCCCTTGTAACTGGTCAGGACCGCCAGGGGTTGTGATCAATCGCCATGCGCCCAGTCCCCGCCCTGCTTATCGCCGCCGTCATCGCCGGTTCCGCCATCGCCCCGGCCCACGCCGCCGGCAGCGTGGGGGACTGCCACATCGGCGCCTGGCGCCTGGCGAATGGCGACGTTCTCGATCTGGCCCCCACCGACGGGACCGACCTGCGCTGGCGCCGGTTCGACGGGACCACGGGGGCCCTGCGCAAGGCCGCCGGCGGGACCTGGACCAGCTTCTACGGCTGGACCGACCGCCCGGACGGCAAGGCCGTCGACCTGCCCGACTGCGCCGCCGGCGAGATCCGCTTCGACGGCCAGGCCGCCCGCCGCATCGCCTTCGATGTCACCGACGTCACCTTCCGGGGCCGGGACGTGGACCTCGCCGGGCGCCTGGTGCTGCCCAAGGGCCGGGGCCACGTCCCCGTCGTGGTGCTGGTGCTCCAGCTCGGCCCGGGACTTCTACGCCCTCCAGCGCCTGCTCCCGGCGCAGGGGGTCGGGGTCTTCGTCTATGACAAGCGCGGCACGGGCGCCTCGGGCGGCAAGTACACCCAGGATTTCGACACTCTGGCCGACGATGCGGTGGCCGCCATGCGTGAGGCGCGCCGGCTCGCGGGGCCCAGGGCCGGCCGGGTGGGCTACCAGGGCGGCAGCCAGGGCGGATGGGTCGTGCCGCTCGCCGCCAATCGCGCGCCGGTGGACTTCGCCATCGTCAGCTTTGGCCTGGCGGTCTCGGTGATCGACGAGGACCAGGAGGAGGTGGCCCTGGAGATGAAGCTGGCGGGCCATGATCCCGAGGTCATCGCCAAGGCGCTGGAGATCGCCCGGGCTGGCGAGGCGGTGATGGAGAGCCGCTTCACCTCGGGCTTCGCGGAGTTCGCGGCCGTACGCGCCAGATATCGCGCGGAGCCCTGGTACAAGGACGTCCGCGGCAACGCCCTGCGCTTCGTCCTGCCCTATGACGAGGCCGAGCTTCGCGAGAAGGGCAAGCAGTTCAATTTCGGCACCCCCTGGCGATACGACCCGATGCCGGCCCTGCGCGCGGACAAGACCCCCCAGCTCTGGATCCTGGGAGAGGATGATCTCGACGCCCCCAGCGCCGAGACCGGCCGGCGGATCAAGGCCCTGGGCGCCCAGGGCAGGCCCCTTACCCTGGCCGTCTTCCCGCACGCCGAGCACGGCATGACCGAGTTCGAGACCAATGCAGCGGGAGAACGGGTCTCAACGCGGTTTGCGGCCGGCTACTTCGCCATGATGCGCGACTTCGCCAGGGATGGGCGGCTGCATGGGCCCTATGGGAATAGCGCGGTCATCGGCCCGGCGCGATAGGCGCGCCGCCGAGGCCAGCCCCTGCGGCGGATTCTGACGCCCCTGCCCAATTCCATGCTATCCTGACCCCAGTCTCCTGGGTTGTGGCTTGCGTGCGACGCGGGCGCGCTGTGGTCGACGTCGCCGAAGGCCGGACTCCAGGCTCATTGCCGGGAGGTGGCGCATGGCGTCCCAAGATCGCATCGACAAGAACCACGTCGAAAATCCGTTCGAATTCTTTATCGAGAAACTCGCCTGGGGCGTCAGGGACGTCGCCCGGGCGATCGTGCCCCATCCGGAGCGGCATGTTGGCCAGGCGGTTCCGCAGGTGCGTCGCATCACTGTGGCCGACCTTTTCGACTCCTTGCGCAAGGCGTGGGCCGATGTCGCCGCGACCCGTGACGACGTGCTGTTCATCGGCATCATCTATCCGGCCGCGGGTCTGATCCTGGCTGGGCTCGCCTCAGGCAATGACCTGTTGCCGATGATCTTCCCCCTGGCCTCCGGCTTCGCACTGCTGGGGCCGGTGGCGGCGGTGGGGCTCTATGAAATGAGCCGCCGGCGGGAACAGGGCCAGCCGGTCACCTGGGCCGACGCCTTCGGGGTCCTGAGCTCCCCGGCCATCGGCTCGATCATCTGCCTGGGCGCGGTGTTCCTGGCCCTGTTCGGTCTTTGGCTTGGAGCGGCCTACCAGCTCAACCTGGCTACCCTGGGCGCCGCGCCGCCACCCACCTTGCTGGCCTTCACCCACAACGTCTTCTGGACCGAGGCCGGCCGGACCCTGATCGTCGGCGGGATCG
>Ga0265327_10003292_pt1 | contig 15650 bp, 15 predicted proteins | sample 41621metaG_FD_202089 | JGI IMG/M metagenome (GOLD analysis project Ga0265327, IMG submission 202089) | Rhizosphere microbial communities from Carex aquatilis grown in University of Washington, Seatle, WA, United States - 4-16-21 metaG | ecosystem: Host-associated > Plants > Roots > Rhizosphere... | reverse complement strand
GCGGCCAATAGCGACAATCTCAAAAGCTCCAGCCTTGATTGTCCAAAACCTTCGCCAGCATCAGCAACGAATGGCTGGAAAAGCGATCGAAGATGGGCCACAATCGCGCCGTGAGGCGTCTGAAGAACCACCAAGCCAATGTGATCCCGAAAGTCAAAAATACGTGCTGGAAATGCTTCCACGCGAGGGCTGACCCCATCACAAGAATATGCGACCATGAACGCCGGGCTAATGATTTGGACAGAATTTAGGGGAGGTGAATCGTTGCTGGATGGAAGATGCGATAACTCAAATAGCGTGAATTATCTTCAGTTGAAGAAAGGTGGAGTGCTGGAATGTGTTGATCCGATTAGAATTAATTTTCGATGAAGTGCAAAAGTAATCGCTGGGTATGATATGCTTTCGTATGACAAGGTCGGAATTCCTTTGGTGTCAAAGTATTTGAGTTCGCTGCTCGAGGAATTTGCCGGAGAGCAGGTTCAGTTAATTCCAGTGGATGTGATCTGCCCGGATGGAGTTTTGAAGGGTTTCAACCTGGTAAATATTGTCTGGCTTTCCCGAATAATCGATATTGAAAATTCGGGAAAAGTTTTTTATCAGATTCGGATTTAATATTGAAATTGTTTAATGTGAGAATTTTCGAAGGTGCTTTGAAAATGGTAAATATTGGCAGAGATATTAATTATAATTCAACTTTATTTGTTACGTCTTGTTTGGCGCGGGCACTTCAAGAACGAAGTCGAACCAAACTCCGCTTCGTGACACCCGAGAATTATTTCATCGAGTGAGTAATCGCAATCGCCTAGACAGAATTTTGGAGGAAATTTTAACAAAATGAACGTGCGCGAAATTCTATTGGCGAAATCAACGATCATCGGCACGAGTGATGCTGTTTTTGGGAAGGTCTTCCGACCTGGCTCGATGCTTGTGATTCCGTATTTGAATCTCTGCTTGATGAATTTCCCTGGCTCCGGGGACTTCAGCTATTTGAATAGATGTGTCGTATGTGTTGAGGTGGACAAATATTTGGGTTGGGACGGAAATGGCGACTGTTCTGGATTTGAGCCGAGTGATCGGAACTGGATGACCTTGGGTGGCCGTTCGTTTGAAGAAAGTCCCCCATGGGGTGAAGTCGATGTGTTGGTGCGCGATTTGCGCCTTTTTGCTGATGATTCGCTTGTCGAGTCTCGGGATAATAATTTTTATTCAGGAGATTTGTGTTCGGCGCTGTCGAATGATGACAAGGAATTTCTAAAAGGGCGGGGCTTGGTGGAAGAGGTTTCAATCAATATTGCGAAGAGTTAAAAGTGAGGGTCGGCCAGGAATGAACCCAAGGAAGCGACCCGTCTGATGGTCGGCGGATCCGGCGGCCATGCATCGCGATCTCAAAAAGTAAAAGCCCTCCGGTGGAGAGGCCACCGGAGGGCACCGAGGTGGAAGTTGAGATAGGGATCGGGAAGGCAGTTAAGCTGAGCATGGCTGCGCGACCTCCCGTCGTCTTCCCGCGACGGGCTCGATTCCTTTGGAGCGGGCTTGCTCACTGGAGCCCGCATCCGCCGATGTCAGGGGCTGCCCGCCTTGGCTTGTTCCCGGACAAATTTTTCGATCGGGCCAACCAAGCCCGGGTGGAGCTCCAGCTTGGGGTTCGAATAGGAATCGAGCTGGGCTTTTTCATCGGAGCTGACCGCCTTGAGCACGTGGTTCATGCCATCGATGATCTCCAAAGTGGAATCAGGCTGGGCGGCATGCAGGGCCTCCGCATCGGCAGGCAGCACCTGAATGTCGGTGCTGCCCTGCAGGATCAGCGCCGGGGCCTTCAAATTGCCGATTTCCTCGGTGGGGGTGTATTTGAACCAGGAGATGAGGTAGGGCTGCACGCTGGGGCGGAACAGCACGTTGAGTTCAGGAGAAATCTTTTCGACCTGCTCGCCTTGGTCGAGCAATTGCATCACCACGGTGGCTTCTCCAAGCAACGCCGGTGTGAGCTTGGACTTGAGCTGGGCGCGGAGGAGGGGACCTGCCCGCCGCGAGGTGCCGGCGAGCGAGATGTAGCCCGCCACGTCCTTCTTTTCCGCGGCCACGAGACCGATCAGCGCGCCTTCGCTGTGACCGAGCACGACCGTCTTTTTGAAGCCCTTGTCCTTTTCCAGGAAATCGATCCATGCCTCTGCATCGTCAATGTAGGTCTCGAATCGCAAATCTTCTTCCTTCGGCCCGGCGGCCGCGCTGGCGGCGATCCCGCGCTTGTCGATTCTCAGCGAGGAGATTCCCTTGGCGGTCAAGACTTCCGCGAGTTGTTTCAAACAGTTGTTCTTGCCCGGCAGCCCGGCGGAGTTTCCATCACGATCCGTTGGACCCGAACCCGGAAGAATCAGCACCACCACCGATTTGTCCGGTTTGGCAGCCTCTTCCAGCGTCCCATGCAGCACCCCGGTCTCGGTCTTCAGTTCGACCTCGGTCCCCGCCAGGGCAAGGCCGGCGAGGGGTAGGAACAGCAGCAGTCGTTTCATGGGACCTGATAAAAAGCAGCCCTCCCGCCGCCCTGGCAATCCGAAAGCGAGAGCCTAACCGTAAACGGCTGCGTGTTCCTGCAATGTGGTGCGATGGAGTGCATGGCGGTTGGAGTGCATGGCGGTTGGAGTGCATGGCGGTTGGAGTGCGGGCCGAGCAGGAATAAAAAATGCCGCCTGGATGCAAATTGACGCCAATTCAATTGGGAAAAACTGGAACTTGGACGATTCAGTGGTCGGAAGTGCGAATTTCCTCTTTTCACTCTGCCGATTTCCCGCCAGAGAAAAGTCCCCCCGGCGGAAATGCCGTGGAAACCCCGAACATCCCATCCCAATCATGGATATCCAGATCGCCACTCTTGCCGACTTCGCCGCCGATTATAACGGCAAACTTGTGATTTCCGGCACCTTCGACACCCTTGTGGCCCGTGCCGTGCCTGTGGTTCACCCACAGTGCTCACTTGCCTTGCGCTTCTGCTTCACGCCCGAAGATGTCGGCCGCCACAAGCTTTCCATCAACATCATCAACGAGGACGGCGATTCGCTCGACCCGAACAACATGCCGATCGAGCCGGAATTCGAAGTCCAGCTTCCGAAGGGCACGCCGTTCCTGACGCGCAACATCATCATGAACCTGCAGGGCCTGCGTTTCGAAACCGCCGGCATCTACTCGATCGACCTCGGCGTGGACGGTGAGATCCTCATGCGCATCCCGCTCCGCATCCTTCAGGTCAACGAGAAGGGCGAACCGGTGCTGGCATAATGCCGGTCTGCGCGTAGTCTGCGCGCATGCCACCCCTTGAACACTTTGCCTGCGCCCTTGTCACCGGAGCCTCCTCCGGCCTGGGCGAAGAATTCGTTCTCCAACTCGCGCCACGGGTCGATTCATTCGTGCTCGTGGCGCGACGCGAGGACCGCCTGAACGAACTGGCCACCGCTGTCCGCGCCCGCTTTCCGGACGTGAAAGTGGAAGTCATCGCGGCGGATCTCGCGGAGCCCGCCGATTGCGGACGCCTCATCGAGACCCTGGCCACACGCGGTCTTTCTCCTGACCTGCTGGTGAACAACGCTGGCCTCGGCGACTATGGCGAGTTCGCCACCTCCGAATGGCTGCGCGTGGAGAGCATGCTGCGCGTGAACATGGAGGCGCTCACCCGCCTCACCCACGCCGTCCTGCCGGCGATGATCCGTGCCAACCGCGGAGGCGTGATCAACATCAGCTCGCTCGCCAGCACGCTGCCGATCCCGGACTTCGCCGTTTACGCCGCCACCAAGGCCTACGTGACGAGCTTTTCCGAGGCGCTCAGGATCGAACTCAAGGACCACGGCATTCCCGTCCTGGCGGTCTGCCCGGGTCCGGTCAAGACGGGCTTCGGCGAGGCCGCCAAGCGCGGCGGTGGCGATGAAATCCCGATGAGCGGGGCCTTCTACGTGAGCAAGCAGCAGGTCGTGGCGGAATCCCTCGCTGCCCTCGTGGCCAAGCGGCCCCGTGTCTATCCGGGCCTGAAGGTCGCCATCGCGGCCGCGGTGATCACCGCCCTGCCGTTGTGTGCGATCCGGCTGATGATGAGCCGCCGTCCACGGCGCTGAAATTTCCACTGGCATCCGGCAAAACCCGCGCGACCTTCCGGCGTATAGAAACTCCAACCTCTACGACCATGGGAGACAAATCCCCAAAAGCGATCCGGAAGGCGCAGGCGCAAAAACAGCACAAAGCTGAAGCCAGCCACCGGGAGCACCAGCACCAGATGGAACTCCACCAGGCCGAAATCCGCCTGATGCGCGAGTCCAAGGAATAACGGTCCGGCTTGAGACGCCGGATTGTCCATCGCCCCACCGCCCGACACGACAGTCCGGACGGCGGGGCTTTTGTTACAATCGGGGTGAAAACCACACGGATGGCTTGCTGTCCTGCCGAGCCGAGAGACACTTCAGGTAATATGAAATTCCTTCTAACACTCGTCTCACTGGTGGCCGCAGCGTCGGCAGCGACCGCAAGCGAGACTACCTCTACGGCGGTCCATTCGGGCCAAGCTTCGGCCGAGTTCATCACGGCTGCCAATGGCTATCAGCCATCCAAGCCGGTGCAGGCGGCAATCCGGCTAACAGTCGATCCCGGCTGGCATACCTACTGGACGAATCCCGGGGAGGGCGGCATGAAGCTGGGAATCGCCTGGACCCTTCCGGCTGGCTGGAAGGCCGGTGCCGTGGGCTGGCCGGTGCCGAGCCGGATCAAGACCGGTGAACTTTCCGGCTTTGGCTACAGCGGGGAAATCCTGCTGCCAGTCACCCTCACTCCGCCCGCGAACGCGACCGGTGAAGCCGTCATCGGCGTGAAACTCAACTGGCTGACCTGCGACGAGATGGCCTGCGTGCCGGGGGAGGCACCGCTCGTTGCCACGCTCAAATCCGGGGAGCCTGCTCCCAACCCGAACGCCGCCTTGATCGAAAAAGCCCGCGCCGCCGTGCCCCGGCCGGTCGATGGCCTCGCCCTGACGGTCAAGGAGGACGGCAAGAACCTCGTGCTCACCGTTACCGCTCCCGCTGCGTTAGATCCAGCCGCGTTCGAAGTCTATCCGGTCACGCCGCAGACGATCGACAATGCGGCAACGATCAAGTTTGCGAAATCCGGCACCGCCTGGACCGCCCCGGTCACGGCCAGCGAGTATCTCAAAGGCGCGCCAAAATCCCTCGAACTGGTCCTGACCGGCGGTGGCCTGCCTCACCCCGCATTGGTGGTCTGGCCGAAGAAGTGACGATGAGTGCGGCTTGAACTACTGCGCCGCTCGTAGATCAGATTCGTCCGTTCAGGCAGGTTGTGTCCCGGTCCGCCAATCCTTCGCGATACCGGCCACGATTTCATAGGACCGGAGCCGGTCGCGGTGATGGTAGAACTGCGAGTGCAGGATCATCTCATCGGCATCGGTGGCCGCGATGGCGTTTTCCAGACCCTTACGGACGGTCTCCGGTCCGCCGATGATGGCGGCTCCGAAGAACGACGCCACCGCCTCTTTCTCCGACGCATCCCATCGTCCATCCATGCTGTCCACCGGGGCGGGCACCCGGGTGGGGCGATGCCGGATCAGGCCCAGAATGCTCTGTTGAGCGGAGGTCGCCAGTCGGGCGGCTTCTTCATCGCTGTCCGCGGCGATGACGGGCAGACCGACCATGGCATGGGGCTTCGGCCAAGCCGCGGAAGGGTGATAGTAGGTCCGGTAAAGACGCAGGGCCTCCTGCATCTGACGCGGCGCGAAGTGGGCGGCAAACGCGAATGGCAGCCCCATGGCGGCCGCAAGCTGGGCGCTGAAGGTGCTCGATCCCAGCAGCCACACCGGCACGTTCGATCCCGCTCCCGGCACGGCCGTCACCGTCTGGCGGTGCGCCGGCTCGCCGAGCAGAGCCTGCAGCTCCCGCACCTGTTGGGGAAAATCCTCCGCAGCGTCCGCATCGCGCCGCAGGGCCAGCGAGGCCGCGCGATCCGAGCCCGGAGCCCGGCCGATCCCCAGATCGATGCGATCGGGAAAGAGGGCTTCCAACGTCCCAAACTGCTCCGCAATGACCAGCGGCGCGTGGTTCGGCAGCATGATCCCACCCGAGCCGACGCGGATGGTGGACGTGCCTTGGGCGATGTGGGCGATCAACACCGCCGTCGCCGCGCTGGCCACGCCGGGGATGTTGTGATGCTCGGCGAGCCAGTAGCGATTGTAGCCCCATGCCTCGACCTGCCTCGCGAGATCCAGCGAGTTTCTAAAACTCTCGGCCGCGCTGCCGCCTTCGCAGATGGGCGCGAGGTCGAGGACGGAGAGCGGAATGTCGGCGGGTGTCATGAAACGGAATGGTGAGGGCAACCGGCGCTCGCTCCAATGGTTCGAACGCCAGCCATCGATCGGGAAGAGGTCCTGAGCCGCGATCGTGATCCAAGATCAGGACTCGAGAGCGGGGTAGTCGGTATAGCCGTGCGGCCCTTGGGCGTAGAACGTCGTCGGATCCGGCTCATTGAGCGGAGCATCCTTCGCGAAGCGAGCCGGGAGGTCCGGATTGGCAATGAACAATCTGCCATAGGAAACGGCATCGACCTCTCCTTTTGCGATCAGGTCTTCCGCCTGCTCGCGGCTCAGCGCCTGGTTGGCGATGACCGCGCCACCGAAGATCTTTTTCAGCTCGGGAGTGATCCGGTGGGCGGCATCCTGACCCTCGCGGGTGAACAGGAATGCCAGCCCGCGCTTGGCGGCTTCCTTGGCCACATAGCCGAAGGTGGCGGAGGGATTCTCATCGCTCATGTCGTGCGAGTCACCCTGCGGAGCCAGGTGCAGGCCGACACGGTCCGCGCCCCACACTGAGATCGCGGCATCGACGGCTTCGAGCATGAAACGGGCGCGGTTCTCGACCGGGCCGCCGTATTCGTCGGTGCGCTTGTTGGTTCCGCTCTGCAGGAACTGGTCGGGAAGGTAGCCGTTGGCGCCGTGGATTTCCACGCCGTCAAAGCCGGCGGCCTTCGCGTTTTCGGCGGCCTTGCGGTAGGCCTCGATGATGCCGGGGATTTCAGACGTTTCCAGCGCACGGGGTGTCTCGAAGTGCTTCATCGGTCGCACCAGGCTCACGTGACCGGAGGGGGCGATGGCGCTCGGGGCCACCGGCAGCGAGCCATCCAGATAAACCGGATCGGAAATGCGGCCGACGTGCCAGAGCTGGAGGATGATTTTGCCACCGGCTTCGTGCACGGCCTTCGTGACCAGCTTCCAGCCTTCCACCTGCTCCTGGGACCAAATCCCGGGGGTGTCCGGATAGCCGACGCCCATCGGGGTGATGGAGGTTGCCTCGGTGATGATCAGGCCGGCACCGGCCCGCTGGCGGTAATACTCCGCCATCATCGCGTTTGGCACCCGGCCCTCGCTGGCACGGCAGCGGGTGAGGGGGGCCATGATCAGGCGGTTGGCGAGATCCCAGGCACCGATGCGGACGGGGCTGAGCAGTGGGGAAACGGTTTCGGTTGGCATGATCGTTCGGTCTTCGTCGAACTATTCGCGCCGGTTCGGCCATTCGTCAAATGGATAATTCGATCATTGTCGAACTTTGAACCGGTGCTACCTTCTTCCCAGCCAATGAAGGAATACTGCCATCCGTCGCTCGATGAAGTGACGCTTCCCGCCGTGATGCAGGCGCTGTCCGATCCGTGCCGGATCGCGATCGTGCGGACCTTGCTGGACGGGGGAGAGGTAGCGTGCAACGGGGTGCCGCTGGAGATTTCAAAGGCGACGCGCTCGCATCATTTCGCGATCCTGCGGGACGCCGGCCTGGTGGCGACGCGGGTGGAAGGCACGCGCTGCATGAGCTCGGTGCGGAAGGAAGAGTTCGACGCGAGATTTCCCGGCTTGCTGGATCTGGTGCTGAAGCATGAAAAGCCTTGTGGAGGCGCGGCGGCGAAGGCTGGCGATCTGGTTGAGAACTGACAGGCTCCGCTGAATTACGCCTTATCCCGTAGTTGGCGCCAATGGTCGAGGCGTTCCTTGATCCGCTTCTCTAGTCCTTCTTCTCCGGGAGTGTAGTAGGTGCGGCCTTCGGGCAGGTAGGCCTGGGGGATGTAGGCGCCTTCGTAGTCGTGGGAATAGAGATACTTGAGCGCCTCTTCGGTTTCACCGGAGGAGGCGGCCAGCTTCTTGCGGGTCTTGGTGCGGAGATGGGGCGGAACGGCCAGGGTGCGGCCCTGCTCGATATCGCTCATGGCCTTGCCGAGGGCTTCGTAGGCGCGGTTCGACTTCGGCGCGGTGGCCAGGTAAACGGTGGCGTGGGCGAGGGGGATGCGGCCCTCCGGCATGCCGACGAACTCGAAGGCATGGAAGGCATCGAGGGCGACCCGCAGCGCACCGGAGTCGGCGAGGCCGATGTCTTCGCTGGCGGAGATGACCAGGCGGCGGGCGATGAAGCGCGGGTCCTCGCCGGCGTGCAGCATCTTGGCCAGCCAGTAGAGTGCGGCATCCGGATCGGAACCGCGGATCGACTTGATGAACGCGGAGGCCGTGTCGTAGTGGGCGTCGCCATCGGCATCGTACACGATGGATTTTTTCTGAATCGATTCCTCGGCCACCTCCAGCGTCAGGCGGATGACCCCGTCCTCCTCCGGAGGCGTGGTAAGGGCGGCCAGCTCCAGAGCAGTGAGGGCCTTGCGCACGTCGCCGTCGGATTTTTCGGAGAGATGCTTGAGGGCCTCCGGGGCGGCTTCGATGTTTTTTCCGCCGAAGCCGCGTTCTTCATCGGTCATCGCTCGCTCCAGCACGGTGACGATGTCTTCGATGGACACGGCCTCCAACTGGAACAGTTGCGATCGCGAGACCAGCGGAGAGTTGACGTAGAAGAAGGGATTGTGCGTGGTCGCGCCGATGAAGCGCACCGTGCCGCGTTCGATGTGGGGCAGCAGCACGTCCTGCTGGGCTTTGTTGAAGCGGTGGATCTCATCGATGAAGAGGATCGTCGTTTCGCCACGCAGGTCGCGCCAGGTGCGGGCCTGGTCGATCTTGGCGCGGATCTCGGCGACGTTCGATTCGACACCGTTGAGGGCCTCGAAGCGGGAGCCGGTGCTGCGGGCGATGACGTGGGCGAGGGTGGTCTTCCCGGTGCCGGGTGGTCCGTAGAAGATGAGGGACGTGAAGCGGTCGGACTCGATGGCTCGGCGGAGCAGTTTCCCGGGGGCGAGGATGTGCTGCTGGCCGGTGATTTCCGAAAGCGTGCGCGGCCGCATCCGCGAGGCCAGCGGTTCGTTCGGGGAAGGCTTGTCGGCGGTGGCAGCCGGGGTGGTGAACAGATCGGACACGGCTCTAAGGAAGCACGGAAAAGACGCCGAGCCCGGCTTTGTTGCTGATTTTCTGATTCGCCGCATAGGCCGCACCGGCAGCGGCACGTAGGTCGGCGAGGGGCTTGCCCTTGGCCCAGGGGCCGATGCTGTCGCGGACCAGGAAGCCGCCCGGATACATGAATTGCGTGGTGAGCAGGACGGGGCGGGCTCCGATGGCGTTCAGGCGGGCTTTGAAAAACGGCTCGCTCTGGCAACACAGGACCATGGCGTCCACCGGCCGTGCGACATGGCCCGTGGGGGCGGGGATCTCATTGTTCATCAGGGCATTGTGGCCGATGTAGATGTAGAGGTCCGAGCCCGCCTTGAGCAGGGCCTGGTCGAAGGCCTTGACGCAGTTCACGATCTCAGTGCCACGCCAGCCGTCCACGGTGATCTCGACCGTGCCGGCGGTGTCGGTGTAGATCCGGCGTTCTAGGATGCGGGTGTCCTCCGGCGTTTCCTTTTTCGTCAGTTTCCAGTTCTTGCTGGCGCTGAGGACGGACGGAAGGCTCTCGCTGCAGCCCCAGTAAAGGTTGTCCTCCAGTTTGTCACCATCGCCGATCCTGGCGGGGACAGGGGCGATGCCCTGGCGGTTGTCGCACAGCGCCACGAACACAGCCACCCGCTTCGGGGCGGCGGTGGCGGCCAGTGCGGAGATCCAGAGGATGGCGAGCAATCGCAGCATGGACTGAACTTGCACCTTGCAGCCGGGGCAGGGAATCCTGAAATGTAGGCCCGTCACCACCCGCCGATGCCCGACCTCCAACAACTCCTCAAATCGAACCGCGAATGGGCGGACTCCATGGTCGCCAGCGACCCGGAATTCTTCGCCCGCCTGGCCAACCAGCAGAGTCCGGAATATTTCTGGATCGGTTGTTCCGACAGCCGCGTGCCTGCCAACCAGATCACCGGCTTGGCGCCTGGTGAGGTCTTCGTTCACCGCAACGTGGCCAACGTCGTGGCCGAGACCGATTTCAACGTCCTGGCCGTGCTCCAATACGCGGTGGATGTTCTGAAGGTGAAGCACATCATCGTCTGCGGCCACTACGGCTGCGGGGGAGTCCGTGCAGCACTGGAGAACTTCCGCCACGGCCTGATCGACAACTGGCTCGCCGGTATTCGTCTCATCGCCCGCCTCAATCGCGAAGAACTCGAAGCGCTGCCGCACGATCAGGCGGTGGACCGCTTGTGCGAGCTCAATGTGCTCATCCAGGCCCAACACGTCGCCCGCACGACGATCGTGGAAGACGCGTGGTCACGCGGTCAGGACGTGAAGATCCATAGCTGGATCTACCGCCTCGATACCGGCCGCATCAATCGTCTGGCGGAACCGATCAGCGCGCCGATTGATCTTTGATTCAAGGAGCGCGGACGGGCACCCGTTTCTTGGGTGTGGGTTTCTTGGGATGTCGATTGTCCTGTCCGCTGCGGCTACGCCCAGAGTCCAGAGTCCAGAGTCCAGAAAAGATGTAGAGCCGCTTTCCGAGCACTCTTCTTCTTTTCACTGATCACTGATCACTGATCACTCGGCACTTCAGGCCGCCGACGATTCTCAGGCCTCGAAACAGGTCGGACGTCCGTCCTCTTCGATGCATGGTCCAAAATCCGCCGCTCAATATCATCAACCACCGGAGCGGCCCGGGTCATCAGGGGATGGGCGAGCACCGGCACGGAGATGTTTTCCCCGTGGCCCAGGGTGCCGCTCGAGGTTGGGAAAATGACCAAGTCATAGGGGCTATGGTAGGACACCACGCGCATTGTCGCCAAACGATCCTCGGTCCGGTCGAGTTCTTTGAGGAAATCGCTACCCGGCATCATCTGGTTGGAGCCTTTGCCACCCTCGAACAGTGCCATGGAGGTGCCGTGGTGGGGCGTGGCGACCGCGTAGAGTGCGTCGCAGCGGGCAGCGCCGCCGAGCTCCTGGAGGTAATAGCGGGCCACCAGACCACCCATGCTGAACCCGACAATCGAGATCCGCTGGTTCGGCCCGAATTCCTTGTCGATGCCTTCCTTGATCTGTTGCGCGAGTAAGTCGAGGCCGTGGCTGCCATTCGAGGGCTTCATGGTCGGCGCGTAGCAGGCGATGCCTTGTTCCTCCAACCGGTGGCGCAGTAGGCCGAAGCTGAGATTCCCGTTTTGAAAGGTTCCGTGAAGGAAGACCACCCGCCCGCGTGGATGGAGCACCGGACGGCTGGCGTGGGCGGACGCCGGGGAATCACCCGCGCAGGATGCGAGTAGAGCGGCTCCGGTCACGATCGCGAAAAGGCTTCTCATCGGCTTAGCCTGGAGGCCATTCGAGTTTCCGACCGGCGAGAATGTGCACGTGGAGATGGGGCACGGCCTCGCCGGCATCCGATCCGTTGTTGAGGACGACCCGGAAGCCATCCTCGGCAAACCCCTGGCTGCGGGCGATGGCTCCCGCTGTCAGCAGGAGGTGCCCAAGGAGGGCCTGGTCACCCGGTTCTGCCAGTCCCACCCGTGGAATCGGCTTCCGCGGCACCAGCAGCAGGTGAACCGGTGCCTGGGGCGAGATATCCCGGAAACAGACGCAGAGATCGTCCTCGTGAACGATGTCCGCCGGGATCTCTTTGTCGCAGATTTTTTCGAAGAGGGTCTTGTCTGCCATCGCGGACAGTTTGGCATCGGTAGCCAGGGGAGGCAAGTGAAGGGATGGGATGCGGCCGTTCGGATATTTGAACCACGAAAAACACGAAGAGACACGAAAATCGGTTTCGGATCCAATGGGTGTCTTTTCGTGTCTTTCGTGGTTTCTTTCCGGGTTCGGCACCGAAACAAAAACACCCGTGAGGATAATCCCCACGGGCGCTTCTCCGAAAAGGTCGTTCAGTTCTGCTCGATCGCGCGGTCGGTGGTCGCGTCGATGATCGCGAAGCGCTCGCGATGCAGTGACGGATCCGAACGGAAGATCAAACGACCCGAGTGCTGGCGCTCGATGTCCATAAGCAGGTGACTGTCCTCGGTCTTGAAGCGGTTGAGCACGTCGGCATTCACCACCACGATGATGTCGCCGAGCGATTCGCGGTGCTTCTGGATGACCGAGTTGAGCTTGCGCTGGATTTCCACCGACATCGTCATGGTGGTCTTCACGCGGCCGCGGCCCTGACAATAGGGACAGGGTTCGAACATGGTCTCGCGCAGCGACTCATTGAGGCGCTGGCGGGTCATTTCCATGAGGCCGATCGGGGAAATCTGCAGGACCTGGGTCTTGGCCTTGTCCTTCTTCAGGCGGTCCTTCATCGCCTTGTAAACCGCCTGCTGGTCCTTGCGGTGACGCATGTCGATGAAGTCCACCACCACCAGGCCGCCGATGTTGCGGAGGCGGAGCTGGCGGGCGACCTCGACGGCGGCTTCGACGTTGGTTTCCATGATCATCTTGTCGACGTCCTTCGAGCCGCGGTTGCGACCGGTGTTGACGTCGATTGAGATCAGGGCCTCGGTTTCATCGATGACGATGTAGCCGCCGCAGGGCAGCCAGACCTGGCGTGAGAAGGCTTCGTCGATCTGCTTCTGGATGCCGACCTTGTCGAAGATCGGGATCGGAGCGGAGGGCAGGTGATGGATGCGGCGCTTGGCGCGGCGCGAAACCTTGCCGGCGATCTCGCGGATCATCTCGGTGGTTTCCAGATCGTCGCAGAGCACCTGGGAGATTTCATCGGTGAGGAAATCGCGGGCGGTGCTCTCGATGAGGCCGGGCTCCTGATAGGTGCAGACCGGGGCGGGCTGGCTGTCGCGTTTCTCCTCCACCTCACGCCACTGGTCGAGCAGCATGGCGAGGTCGCGGACGAAGTGGCGGGCGCGGGTGCCTTGGGCGACCGTGCGCATGATGATGCCCATGCCTTCGGGAATCGAAAGCTTCTGCACGATCTTGCGCAGGCGCTGGCGTTCCTTCGGATCCTCGATCTTGCGGGAGATACCGAACTGCTCGGTGTAGGGCATCAGCACGAGGTAACGGCCGGCCAGCGAGATGTTGGTGGTGACGCGGGGGCCCTTGGTGCCGATCGGTCCCTTGGAGACCTGGATCATGATCTCGGCACCGATCGGATAGATGTCCGGGATGTCCTTCGAGCTGATCTTTTTCTGCTGCTGCTTCTTCGGGCGTCCTTCGCGCTCGATCTCTTCGAGACCGGCATCCAGCGCCGCCGGGATGGCATCCCAGAAGTGCAGGAAGGCATTCTTCTCAAGGCCGATGTCCACGAACATGGCCTTCAGACCCGGCTCGATGTTCTTGACGCGGCCTTTGAAGATCCCGCCGACGATGTTCTGATCGCCTTCGCGCTCGACGGTGTATTCCTCGAGGACACCGTTTTCAAGGAGCGCGACCCGGCGCTCGAGGCGCTCGACGTTGATGATAAGGCTGTTTCCTTGCGAGGGATCGGGCTTGCCGATTCCAAGCATGCGTTTGATACGTTGAATCATTGGAATGTGGATGGAAATTTTCATGAATGGCGGGTCCGGTCTTAGTGAGGAACCGGAACGGCGCGTGGGATCAGGGTGCCTTCGGCGTCAACCTCGGGCTTGATCGTGGGAGTGGGTACGGGTGTCGATTTTTCAGGCTCTGGAACGAGCGGGAGAGTGGTCATGGAGTTGGGGCCCTGATCCTCATCACCGGTTTCCTCGCCGGCGGTGTCGTTCGGATCAGCAGGGGGAACATCTTCGAGCGCGGCAATGGACTCGATCTTCTTCATGTGGCCGGCGTATGGCGTCTGGACGGCAAGCGGCAGCTTGATGCCGCGGTCCTTGCCGATGATGCCACGCATGATGTGCTGGACCAGCGGGCCGGCCACGTGGCCGCCGGAGTCGCCGTCCTGCACCAGCACGACCACGGCGTATTTGGGCTTTTCGAACGGCGCGAAGGCCATCGTCCAAGTGTCATGGGTCTTGAGCAGCTTGCTGACCTGGGCGGTGCCGGTCTTGGCGGCGATCTGGATGTCGGGCAGCTTGACCGCGCTGGCGGTGCCACCTTCATTCACGGCCATCCACATGCCTTTGCGGATCATGGCGAGGTCGGATTCCTTCACGCCTTCCTTCAGCAAATCGACTTTCACCTTTGGTTTGTCGGGGATGAGGATGGTTCCATCCTGGGCGACCGCCTTCTTGATCAAACGGGGTTGATAGTAGGTGCCGCCATTGGCCACGGCGCAGGCCATCGAGCAAAGTTGCAGCGGAGTGGCCAGCACGCTCTGGCCGATCGAGAACAGGGCGATGTCGTGCTGGGTCAGCGGGGCACCGGGGTGCAGGGCGCGCCAGGCGCGGCTGCCGGAGATGAGACCGCCCTTTTCGTTCGGCAGCGGAATGCCCGTCGGGGCGCCGAAACCGAGCAGCGTGAAGCCATCGGTCATGGCCTTCGCCCCGATGGTGTTCGCCATCTTGTTGAAGAAGGGATTGCACGAGTTACGGATCGCCATCGGCAGGTTTTCCGTGCCGTGCGAGCCATGGTGCTGGTTGAAAATCCAGCAGCCCACGCGGGCGCTGCCGTAATCGACATAGCCGGGATCGCAACTGAACGAGCGGGTCGCCTGACCCAGGCGTGCCGCGCTGATCGCGGTGCCCACCTTGAAGGTGGAGCCGGGGGTGTAGGTGGAAATGCAGCGGTTGTTGAACGGGTCGGCCTTGTTGTCGTGGTAAACATCCCACTTCGCCTGCTCGATCTTCGGAATGAAATCGTTCGGGTTGAAGTCCGGCACCGAGGCCATGGCCAGGACCTCCCCGGTTTCCACATCCATGATCACCGTGGCGGCGCGCCCCGCGTGACGCAGGGTGTTCTCGGCCAGGAACTGCATGCGGGCGTCGAGCGTGAGCTCCACCTTCGCGCCGGTGCCGGGCCGCACATAGCTGACCATGCCCTTGATGGCGCCTTTTTCGTCTTTCAGCATCTCGCGGCGGCCTTCCGGTCCCTTGAGGATGTTGTCCATCGTGGCCTCCACACCGGCCACGCCCTTGGCTTCGCCGATGTAGTGGTTGAACTTCCGCTCCGCGTCCTCGGGGACATCTTCCTTCCAGGCTTGCATGTAGCCCAGCACATGCGAAGCCAGCGATCCGTATGGATACTGGCGCTGGGAGTTGATCCCCACATATACGCCCGGAAGTTCGAGATTGTTTTCCGCGAAGCGGGCGAATTCCTCGTAGGACAGGTCCGTCCGGTAGGGAAACGGAACAAATCCGCGGTGGGTGAAGTAGTGGGTGCTGAGGGACTTGGCGTTGAAATTCCGAGCCAGGTCGAGGTCCTGAAGCTTGGTCATCGCCGAGTCCTTCACCACCTTGACAATGTCAAGCTGGGAGGTGATCCGGGT
>Ga0265327_10003291_pt1 | contig 15650 bp, 18 predicted proteins | sample 41621metaG_FD_202089 | JGI IMG/M metagenome (GOLD analysis project Ga0265327, IMG submission 202089) | Rhizosphere microbial communities from Carex aquatilis grown in University of Washington, Seatle, WA, United States - 4-16-21 metaG | ecosystem: Host-associated > Plants > Roots > Rhizosphere... | reverse complement strand
ACTTTTTACTGTTGGTCTGAAGTAAAAGCATACAAAGAGCATCTTTGCCTTGGGGGGCTTACTTTTCAAAAAGCCATTTGGCACATCTGACTATCAAGACGTTATGAGTGAAAATTGACTGTTTTCGATTTTAACCGGACAACAGTGATCATCAAATTACCAAATTATCAAATTGGCCCGACCCTTCGACTTCGCTCAGGAATCGGGGGGGATCCAGCTCCCCAATCACCAAATCATCAAATTTTCAAATCATCAAATTGACCCGACCCTTCGACTTCGCTCAGGGATCGGGGGGGATCCCGCTCCCCAATCACCAAATCATCAAATCACCAAATTATCAAATTGACCCGACCCTTCGACTTCGCTCAGGGATCGGGGGGGGGATCCCGCTCCCCAATCACCAAATCATCAAATTACCAAATTATCAAATTGGCCTGACCCTTCGACTTCGCTCAGGGATCGGGGGGGGATCCCGCTCCGGCATTTTCAAATCTTCAAATCTTCAAATCTTCAAATTGACTAGGTCCGGTCCCCCACCGTAACTTGCGGCCCTTTCCAAGGTTAAAATTTATGTATCGGACTCATACATGTGGCGAATTGCGCGCATCGGACATTAATACCCAGGTCACATTGGCCGGATGGGTGCAGGTTGTCCGTCTGAAGGGCGCTGTTAACTGGATTGTTTTACGCGACCGTTATGGTCTTACGCAGATTGTTTTTGAAGAAGGACGCACCGCTCCTGAATTACTGGAACAGCTGGGTTCGATCGGCCGGGAATGCGTGCTTCAGGTAAGTGGAATGGTTATTGAACGTTATTCCAAGAACAAGGATCTGCCTACAGGTGATATCGAAATCCTTGCAGATTCACTCAAGGTATTGAATCATTCTGCAACACCCCCATTCACTATAGAAGAGGAAACAGATGGTGGGGAAGATATCCGGATGAAATACCGCTACCTGGATCTTCGCCGCCCAACACTGAAGCGAAACCTGGAATTGCGCTATAAAGTGAGTCGGGCTGTCCGGAATTATCTGGATACCCAAGGATTCTGGGATATCGAAACACCCTTCCTGATTAAAACCACCCCAGAGGGTGCGCGGGACTTTGTGGTGCCTTCCCGAATGAATGAAGGCCAGTTCTACGCATTGCCTCAAAGCCCTCAAACCTTTAAACAATTATTGATGGTCAGCGGCTATGACCGCTACTATCAGATCGTGAAATGTTTCCGCGATGAGGATCTGCGGGCAGATCGCCAGCCAGAATTCACTCAGATCGATTGTGAGATGTGTTTCGTAGAACAGGAAGACATCCTTCAAACCTTCGAAGGTCTGTTCAAACATGTTTTTAAGGAAGTCAAGGGACTGGAATTGCACGAAGCTTTTCCGCGCATGAGCTGGGAAGATGCCATGCGGGATTATGGAAATGACAAGCCGGATATTCGCTATGATATGAAGCTGGCCAATATGAAAGTGAAGGGCAGTTTCGAGTTGAATGTTTTGGCCGAAGTTCCATTCAAAGTATTGGAAGATGCTGAAACCATAATCGGGATTACCATACCTAATGGATCAGAATGGACCCGCAAACAATTGGATGAACTGACGGAATGGGTCAAACGGCCACAGATCGGGATGAGTGGATTGATTCACCTGCGCTACAATAAGGACGGAAGTTTCAAGAGCAGTGCTGATAAGTTTTTCTCCCAACAGCAATTAAGTGAAGTGGCTGCCTTTTGTGGCGCACAGGAATCCGACCTGGTCCTGATCGTCGCAGGTGCTGAGGACCTGACCCGCAAGGCTGCCAGCGAATTGCGGCTGCATCTGGGAAATCAGCTTGGCTTGCGCAATCCGGATGTATATGCACCACTATGGGTTATTGACTTCCCTTTGCTCGAAGCAACGGATGATGGACATTGGGCTGCCCGACACCATCCATTCACTGCCCCTAAACCGGAGCACACTGCACTTCTTGGTGATCCGGGCCGTTATGGCGAGATCAAGGCCAATGCCTATGATATCGTATTGAATGGAACAGAGATTGGTGGTGGGTCTATCCGGATCTATCAGCGTGATCTGCAGGAAAAAATGTTTGCCGCTCTGGGTATGAACCCCGAGGAGGCGCAGGAGAAATTTGGATTCCTATTAGGCGCCTTCGAATACGGCGCACCACCGCATGGTGGTATTGCCTTTGGCTTTGACCGGTTGTGTGCCTTGCTGGGTGGACAGGAAACGATCCGGGATTTCATTGCATTCCCCAAAAACAATTCCGGGCGGGATGTTATGCTGGATGCTCCTTCGGGTATTGATGCTGTGCAGCGTAAGGAGTTGGGGCTATAATGGAGGCTACGGGCGTTTAATCAGCAATAATTATATAGCTGTGCCTTAAAGTTTTCGCTTAATATTCCTTGGCCCTAATTATCTTAGTGGCAATTATTGATCATTCCACATGAAAAAGATTCTATTTGCATCCCTGATTGCAGCATTTGCATCTATCCTGTTTACTTCTTGTAATAATGGTGTTTATGATGCCGATCCAACGACGGTAAACTCGAATGGCAATCCATTGAATCCGGGTGGAAATGGTAATGGTGGCAGTAGTTTTAACTGGACTGGTACCGATCCGATGAGTGCTAAGATTAATGGAACTGCCTGGCAGGCAACCAGCATTTCATATGTACCGGGTATGGCAGGTTTGCCGGCTTTCGTTACAGGAAGTGGCCCCAATAATTCTTCAATACTTGTATACATTCCGGATAATGCGACTGCAAATTCTGTGACCTCATTTAATTCTACCGTTACTGCATCCTATTCTGCAAATACCACAAGTGGTAATCCGAATGATGTGTATGCTGCTTCATTGGGAAGCGGCGGTCAGGTGCAGATCATTGCAAATGATGCTACGCACGTGACCGGCAAATTCTATTTTGGTGCAAAGAATATTGTAGGTACCAGTTCTGACATCACTGAAGGATATTTTACGGCTACGAAATAAATTTTACTTGCTGAATGAAGGAGCTTGTCTTAATAAGGCAGGCTCTTTTTTTTATGGTAGTTGTTGTGTGAAGTACCAACATGGTGAACGGTACTTTAGAAATAAAGTAGAATGTTCCCACCGTTGCTAGAAGCTATGGTGGGTGCAGGTGGCTAGACCCCGTCTAATCACGATTGGGATTTATAACTCTCAGATCTCGTGATTTTCTCCTCATTCAGGGATTGCACCCCCGGCCTTATACTGGACGGGGTCCAGGCACAAAAAAGCCGTCCTTTTGAGGGGACGGCTTTTAAATTTATTGAAATTCGGATTAAGCGATCTCAACATCAGCGCCAGCTTCAGTAAGCTTAGCTTTGATATCTTCAGCTTCAGCCTTAGGAATACCTTCCTTAATTGGCTTAGGAGCGCCGTCAACCAGTTCCTTAGCTTCTTTCAGACCCAGGCCTGTCAGATCCTTAACCAGCTTAACTACGCCCAGCTTAGAAGCACCTGCGCTCTTAAGAATGACATCGAAAGCGGTCTTTTCTTCTACAGCAGCAGCAGCAGGGCCGCCAGCAGCAGGAGCAGCAGCAACAGCAGCTGGCTCGATGCCATATTCAGTCTTCATGAAATCAGCCAGTTCCTGTACTTCTTTTACTGTAAGGTTAACCAGTTGTTCTGCAAGATTTTTAACGTCTGCCATGATAATAAGTTTTAGTTTTTGATTGTTTGATAATGGAGTGTGATACTATAAATGAGGGTTGATGGGCAACCTGTTGGAAGCACAGGTATCGCATCATCCACCTTATTCTGCGGTTGCGGGTTCTGCAGCACCGGCTTTTTCGGCACGCTGAGTCAGACCGGAAAGGACGCGGCTGATAGGGCTCATCAGGAGTCCGATCACTTCGCCGATCAGTTCGTTCTTTGTCTTGATGTTCTTCAGGGCAGCCAGTTGATTATCGCCAACGAATACATCTTCGCCGATAAATGCCGCTTTCAGTACGGGCACTTCACCCTTGGCAGCACGGAAGTCGCTGATAATAACCGCAGGCTCCTTAGGCGTATTGGTGAACATCAGCGCCGTAACACCATGAAGGCTATCATAGATTCCGGCATACTTTTCGGAATTGATGGATTCGAGTGCCTTACGGATAAGGGTATTTTTAGCCACCTTCATTTCCACGCCTTTTTCAAAGCAGGTACGGCGAAGGGTGCTTACCTGAGCCACACTGAGGCTTTCGGTATTGGTAAGGTAAAAATTATCATACTGGGAGAACTTCTCCTTCAGTATTTCTATTGCTTCTTTTTTCTCAGCAGGTGTCATGTTTTTTTCGATTTGAGATGTAAGCCCTTTCGTTACTACGGGAGCTTAACCCTGTGATTAATATTGGCTTAGCCTACGGATTTAGTGTCGATATTCAGACCTGGGCTCATCGTAGCAGCCATTGAAATACCCTTGAGATAGATCCCCTTTGCGGTAGCTGGTTTCATACGGATCAGCGTATTGATCAGTTCCTGTGCATTTTCCTGGATCTTGCTAGGCTCAAAAGATACACGTCCGATAGAGGCGTGAATGATACCAGTCTTATCCACTTTAAAGGCAATCTTACCACCCTTTACATCGGTAACAGCAGCAGCTACATCATTAGTAACTGTTCCTGTCTTCGGGTTAGGCATCAGGTTACGAGGACCCAGTACCTTACCTAAACGACCGATCTTAGGCATCACGGAAGGGGTAGCAACGATGACATCAACGTCTGTCCAGCCACCTTCGATCTTGGAAACAAATTCCTCCAGGCCAACAAAATCAGCACCAGCTGCCCTTGCTTCTGCTTCCTTGTCAGGTGTACAAAGCACCAATACGCGCTTTGTTTTACCCGTACCATGTGGAAGGCTTACCGTTCCACGCAAAGCCTGATCGGCTTTCTTAGGATCGATACCCAGGCGGATGTGTACATCGACGGATGAATCAAACTTGGTGCAGTTAATATCCTTTACCAGAGCGGATGCTTCTGTAAGGGTGTACTGCTTTGTATTATCTACTTTAGCCTCTGCGGCTTTTCTTTTTTTAGTAATTGCCATTGCTGCAAATGTTTAGCCCCTCATGGACTTCCGGGAGGAAGAAGATGGAGCGGTGAATGGATTTAGGATGCAAAAGGGGCTTGACCTTCAACTGTAAGGCCCATACTGCGGGCTGTACCAGCAACCATTTTCATGGCGCTTTCAATTGTAAAGCAATTGAGATCAGGCATTTTATCCTTGGCAATCTCTTCCACCTGCGCCCAGGTTACCTTACCAACTTTCTGACGATTGCTTTCCTTAGAGCCTTTGGAAACCTTGCTCAGCTCCATCAACTGCACAGCAGCCGGAGGAGTCTTGATCACAAAGTCAAAAGACTTGTCAGCAAATACAGTAATCAATACGGGAAGTACTTTACCCATTTTGTCCTGCGTGCGAGCATTGAACTGCTTGCAGAACTCCATGATGTTTACGCCTTTGGAACCCAGAGCAGGTCCGATTGGCGGTGCAGGATTGGCTTGGCCACCCTTGCATTGCAACTTTACGTAGCCAGTGATTTCTTTGGCCATGAGGTAAAAATGTTTTTTGGTGTTAACGAATGTTTTCCGGTCGTGAAACCGGGCATTCTCCCAAATGCAGACTTATAATAAGAGCACTCTTGAGAAAATCGGAGCGCAAATGTAGTTGATAATTTTTAAACCTGAAAGTATTTTCGAAAAATTATCAGGACGCACCTTAAAAGTATGGGATTAACCAAAACTCATTCCTTCCCCAAACGCCTTACTGCCAGCCCTAATTTAATGCTAATGCGCTCCTAAGTGCCATTTCAGACCAAAATTGATTGGATGCTTTTCTTACTTACTATCTTGTATACTTCAGGCCCCATTGACTATATTAGCATCTGTAATATTTTATGATTCAGCACTATGAAACCCTCATTTGCACTAACCCTGCTGGTTCTGCTCCTGCATGCACAAATCGCATCCGCTCAATATGACCGGCGCCGGTTCGGAAAACCCGAACACGCCCACTACCAGGAAGCCCATGTAGATTTAGATGATTATCATCTGTCTGACCGCATCTTCATCCGCTGGGATATCCTGGGCCTGATCCCCTATCCACGGTTAACGCCAAAGATCGGATTGGAGTATTGTTTCAGTGAACGTTATGGCATCGGAATTGAAGGAGGGCCCATACTGGTAGAATTTGACAATATTGGTAATCATATCACCGTGCCGTACTTAAAAAGTGGGTACGCGCTCTACCCGGATTTTCGATATTATTTCGGATTTCGTTCATTTGGCCGTGGCTATACCGGTCTCCAGGCCTTCTACCGGAGCGAAGCCTTCGGAGACGGGCGAAACTACGGGGATCAGGGCAATGTCTACTATGAATATACGCAAACAAGTGGACAGAAAACGGTCTATGGCATTGGCCCACAGGTGGGATTCAGTACCCGGATGCGGGGACATATGCATTTTGAAATGGGCTGCACGGCAGGGATCAAAAGTGTCAACTGGAACCGGAACGGATATATCATTGAGAGCAGCAAGACCAGTACCTCCACCGGTGTTATTGCCCAGAATGAAAATGAAATTCCCGAACACCAGATGGAAGTGTACGCTGCGTTCAACCTTAGGTTCAGTTGGATTATCGGGAAGCTGCAGTAATCATAACCTCAGCAAACACTGTCCACGGTTCCCATCCACGGCAACTTTTGTCCCCTTAGCGAACCTGTTGTGTTCCATCTACCTTTCTCGGCAACCATCCACAGCGACCATCCACAGCGTCTTTGTCCTTCACTTCAGGGAATCTGTTGTGTTGTAGCGACCGTCCACAGCTACCGTCCACAGCACCTTTGTCCATTCAGGAGGAATCTGTTTGGGATGAACCTTGGGTAAATTATTGATGAGTTTAGGCTTAGTCCGGAATTATGAACAATTACAAACCGGAAATAAAACAGATGCCTCCTGAATGCCTGTCCCGCCGAATGCCGGGGGAAAAGTTTGGGTCAACACCTTGGGTAATAACCTTGCGTCACCAACTGGGCTCAACACCTTGGCACTGGAACCTGGCCAACACCCGGGCGCTACACCTTATGCATCATTTGAAAAATAAGATTCAAAAAAAATTTGCAAACGCTCTATTTACCCCCACTCATCCCAGACCTTAAACTCATTAAAGAATTCGCTTCCTTACTCTTAGACAACTTATTTCCCTGAGCATCCACCAACAACGGATGATGGTAGAACCGGGCATTCAGAAATGCATCCAGCTTCAGTGTGCTCGCCAATAATAATTGGGCCGCCGTACTTTCCCGCAAATCCTCCCCTCGAACAATGAGATTGATCCCATAGCTGATATCATCACTTAGCGAGGCAATATGATAGGCAGGAAGACCATCCCGGCGACGGATAATAAAATCAGGATTTACTTCCTGAACGGATACTTCCTGAAGCCCCAAAATCCCATCCCTCCAATTCACAAGATCGTTTGCTTCAGTTCGGAATCGCCAGGTAATATCCGGAGTATCCAGGGGTAGATGTTTATCCCGGCAGGTTCCCGGGTAATGCCCTTCCGGACTTACTGCCTGTATTTCCTTCCGGGAACAATCACATCCAAAGACCCTTTTTTCAATAACCAGTTTATCCAACAATTCCTGATAATTCGCTAGGCGGAACTGTTGCGCATATTGCTGAAGCTGTTCGTCCATATTCCGCGGACCAGCATCGATCCGGATCCCCAGCCAGTCAAGACTTTCAAAGATATCCTGAAGGTATTCGGTCCGGATCCGTGGTGCATCCAGATCATCAATGCGAAGCAGAAGCTGACCCTGGAATTGACGTGTCAGGGAAGCAGTCAGTTGAAAGTTGAAGGCATTACCCAGATGCAGGAAACCGCTTGGGGTCGGTGCAATCCGGGATCGAATGGGAAGGGCCATAAAGCAGAAAATTACATCAGCAACAACTTAAAATGATATGCCTAATGCAATCCCCCCGGTTAAGTGGGATTTGCCGGAGTTGAACTCAGGACTAAGATACCGGGATGAGATATCGATCGACAGCCTGTCCTTGCCCAGAATGACCCCCATCTGGTTTCTGAAAAGCAAACGTTTCAAATCTGCCTGATCAATAGTATAAGGATTCCCGGAAGTAAATGGCCCGCCTTCCAGGCTGGCGTCAAACCCGATGAGTTCCAGTTGTGGATGCAGGTAACCATATGCAAAGAGGTGCCGGGGCTTTTGATTTCCTTTAAATGGATCATCAAATATGCCTGCCATAAAAACGGCACCAGCCGCGGCTTTTGTATCCAGATTTCCCAAACGGAGCATCGCTGTCCAGGAACTTTGAATATGCGGGTTCCAGGAGTTTATTGCCTTTTCATAATTAAGTTCATAGTTCAGGATCACCTGATTCTTCACCTGGTACTTCCAGCCAATAGGATCCGGATTTCCGGTATATCGATGTATGAATGACTGGATCTCATAGCCACCTGCTGCGGGTCCCATCAAGCCGAGACTAATCACAGAGCTGAGCCTGCTTCTATTATGTGGGTTATTCGAGATTGCAAAGGCCTGCAGATAGGCCATTCCTGCAAAAGGGCGATCGCCTTTCAGAATCGAATCTGCAAAAATGGTTGTAGGTGTATATCCTGCACTTTCCAGACCGATGCCATATCGGTTTGCCTGGGATTTGAAAACCGGGAAAAGCCAATGCAGGAAACTCTTCGCTAGGGCCGGATGCACCAGTTCGAAATGGACTCCCTGGGTATAATAGTAATCCGTATGGAAGAATAGATCGTTTTCGTAATTGAACCGAAAATAATGATCACTCTCTATCGTCCGGTAACTCAGGGTATTTTGAATTTCCTGGGCAGTTGCAGAACCCATACCAAGGAATATACCGACACAAAAAAGCGTATACCGAATCATGGCAGATATACGCTTATTGATAGTCAAAGGTTTTAAGCGATAATATGCAAAGTCCGGATCACGCTTAGATACTTGCCATTTGCAATTTATGCGTGATCTCTTGTACTTGCTCTTTATACGAAGTATCGGTATCCATCAGGTTTTCTACCGTCTGGCAGGAGTGAATCACCGTTGTATGGTCAAAGCCACCGAAGTGCTGACCAATATTCTTTAATGAGCTCTTGGTAAATTTCTTGGCGAGATACATTGTGATCTGACGGGCCTGAACCACTTCTCTGCGCCTTGTTTTGGCGAGGAGGCGATCATAAGGCATGCTGAAATAAGTGCATACCAGCTTCTGAATATTTTCGATCGTCATTTCCTTAGCGGCCGTCTTCACGAAGTTCTTCATGACACGTTTAGCCAGTTCGATATCGATTTCCTTTTTATTCAGGGTACTCTGTGCCAGGATCGCGATTAAGGCGCCTTCCAGTTCACGAACATTTGTCTGAACATTATAGGCGATGTATTCGATCACTTCCTGTGGCATATCCAGGCCTTCATGCTGCATTTTCAGCCGTAATATAGCCTGCCGGGTATCAAATTCCGGAGTCTGGATATCAGCATTCAATCCCCAGCGGAACCGGCTTAACAAACGTTCCTGCATACCCTCCAAGTCCTTTGGCGCAGTATCCGAAGTAAGGATGATCTGTTTTCCACTTTGATGCAGGTGATTGAAAATTGCAAAGAAAACATCCTGGGTCTTTACGGCAGGTACCATGAACTGAATATCATCGACGATCAGGACATCAATCAATTGATAAAAATGGATGAAGTCGTTGACTTCATTATTCCGGGAATGATCGATGAACTGGTTAATAAACTTTTCGGCACTTACATAGAGAACGGCTTTATTCGGGTGTTTTTGCCGTACCTCATTTCCGATGGCCTGGGCGAGGTGGGTTTTACCACAGCCGACGCTACCGAAGATCACAAGTGGGTTGAAGGCAGTAGTGCCTGGTTTAAGGGCTACATGTGCCCCCGCACTTCTGGCTACACGATTGCAATCGCCCTCAATAAAGTTTTCAAATGTATAGGAGGCATTTAGCTGTGGGTCAATGGAAACTCGTTTTAAACCCGGAATGGAATACGGATTCTTTATGGCAAAGGGGTCCTTGACATGCAATGGAAGTTCTACCGTATTGCTATCCGTGGTGAGACGTGGCATTGTACTGGCTGGAACTTTTACGGAGGCAGGATTGGAGTGGTTACGACCCTCCATCATGATGCGGTATTCGATGCGACCATCCTTCCCCATGACACGTTTAATGGTCTTACCAAGCAGTTCTACGTAATGTTCTTCCAGCCATTCATAAAAAAATTGAGAGGGTACTTGTAGGGTAAGGACATTAGCAACCAGAGCCACCGCTTTTATAGGCTCAAACCAGGTATGATAAGTACGATCTTGTACATTATCCTTAATGATTTCAAGGCATCTGATCCAGGCCGCGTCCCAATCCTGGAGCGGCTCTGAAGGGTGGGTAACACTATCGCTTTTCATTAACTGTATATATTAAAAGGCATGTGCCTTATTGATTTCTCGTTTCCATTAGGGTGACGGTTCCAATAACCCTGGTTTTTCGTAAAAAAAACCGGGCAGAAATTTCAGTTCCGCTCGCGCTAGTTTGTTGATTTTTTCTGGTATCCGCTATCCGTTCTAAGCCGCTCTTATTTTGCGCATTCTTTGGAACCGGAAGTTCCTTAATGGCATCAACGAAATTGCCCCCATCGTGTTGAAAAAAAAAATCCTCAACCTATTGTTTGTTTCCCAATAACCACAGTGTGGGCATTCGCGGGAATGGCACTCCGTTTGCTATCGAAGCAGTAATCGATCCTTCCCAGTCGAAGACCTGCCCAACCGACCTGATTAATCAAAACTTCTCCACCGGATTTGTTTTTAATAACGGTGGGTCTTTCAAGAAAAGTATGCGTATGGCCCCCAATAATCAGATCAATCCCATCTGTTTCTTTCGCTAATACTTTATCACTTACTTTAGGATAATCATAGTCATACCCCAGGTGGGACAGACAGATCACCATATCGCAATGCTCCTTTTTACGCAGGCGATCCACCATTTGCCGGGCCATCTGCACCGGCTCCAGGTATTGGGTAGCGCCATAGGCATCATCTGGAACCAGACCCTTAAGCTGAATACCCAGGCCAAAGATTCCCACTTTGATTTCCCCTTTCCGAATCACTGTGAAGGGAATCGATTTTCCTTCCATAGGCGTATTGGTAAAATCATAGTTGGCTACCAGGATCGGGAAATTGGCATGAGGTAATTGATGCGCAAATCCCTCCACACCTGCATCGAAATCATGATTTCCCATTGTCGAAGCATCATAACGCATCGCAGCCATGGCTTTCATTTCCGGTTCACCCTTATATAGGTTAAAATAGGGCGTTCCCTGGAAAATATCCCCCGCATCCAGCAGTAAGACCTGTTCTTCCTCTGCACGAATAGCAGCGATCAGGGCAGCCCTCGCCGCAACGCCACCCTGCCCGGCATACTTACCCCCATCACTTTCAAAAGGCTCCAGGCGGCTATGCACATCGTTGGTATGAAGTATGGTCAATTTCGAAGAGTGCCTTCTGCCGGCAAGTGCATCATAGGGAAATGCTCCCAGGGCCATGAGCCCGGTGCCAGCAAGGCTCTTCTTGATGAAATCTTTCCTATTCAGCATATTGAATTCGTTTATCAAGAACCGGATGTAATGGCTTTCCCTGCTGCTCCAAAGCCAGAATATAGGTAATCATGGCATCCCTTAAAAAAAGGGTGGTATTTCGCTTTTTCAAGGGTACTAATACATCACAATTGTCGCCTCCCCTTGCGATATAATCATTGACTGCGATCTTATAAACCAGACTACTAACCAGTGGTCTTCCAGCCACCATTACATTCATGGCCTTCTGGTTCTTGATATCGAAGCTGAGGCCACTGACCGGCCAGCCTTTTCGCTGGGCAATGCCATCACATAATGTCTGAAGGTCGCTTCCCGGAATTTCAATAATGGTGAGCAGGTTATCAAAGGGCATCAATTCGTAGATCTTACCCCTGGTAATGGCGCCGGGTGCGATATAAGGGAGCCGGATCCCGCCATAATTTCCAATTGCAGCGACTACTTTCCGGTCGAGTTGCTGTGCCGCGACCAATGTTGCATCTGCCAGAAAATTGCCAAGGGTACTTTCAGGCTGTGCTTTGGTCAGCGGGATATCGGTATGTCCAATAACCACCTGCATTTGAGTATCCACACCCTTTTTATAGGGCTTAAGCATGGCGCTCAGGCTGCTATCGATTGCCTGCTGTTGAAGGACCGTGTATTGCTGGTCCTGATGCCCCAGGATATGATAGGGCCTGGGACTACAGGCACTGAACAATCCAATCAGAATGATCGGGAAAATGTTCAGGGTTATTGAGCGTATCATTAGTTATGCCGGAAGGATACTAAAGATATTTTAAGCCTGCTGGAAATCGTTGACGGCCATCACTATTTAACAGCGATTTTTTGACGAAACCATCTATTGCATCGGGAAACTCAAAGTGACCTGATCATTAACTGAAACATGGCCGAAAGAAATCAAGGGTCTAGATTGATTAGGATCTAGTTTTAACCATTATTCGTAAGACTTTGTGATTGGTTTAGGAAGTAGGTTCGAATCCGCCTGCTCCCACTTCGCCCGCCATAGCGTATAGCGCGACGGAAGGAATCGCCCGCCTAAGCACATTAGTGCGAAGGCGGTTTTTTTATGCAGTGACGGTCACCATCACGAATAGTTCTTGATGTACAGCATTACCAAATTAGTTTTCTGCTATTTTATCGTGCTATCTCATATTCAACTATAGCTGGTACAAGATGAAATTCAGTCCACTCACGGTCCTAAACTGTTTGTCGGCGCTGATCAAAGGAACACCTAATGTTATTGCTGTGGCCGCAATAATGCTGTCCGGCAACTTCAGGTGTGATTTCTTTTTAACCTCTATAGTCTGGTCTCGAACCGATTCATCGATGCCAACAATTTCAAGATCGGATAAAAAATTTCGGATTTGATTCTTTCCCCGAGCAGTAAGCCCTGGATAACTTAGCAGCTCCATCTCACTGATAATGGATGCGTATAGCTTCTCCCCATACAGCAATTCAGCCAGTGCCTCATCCCCATTTAGTATATAGAGGATTGTATTGGTATCCAATACAAATCTATTCCCATTCATCCCTCATCTTTTTTTGAATGGCAAGAGGATCGTCCTTAAGTTTCAGGACGCCACAATACTTTTTAGTATCAACACCCTTGCCCGGCAACTCATTCAGCTTTTTGCGCAAAGCGGCGATCTCTTTGCTGCTCGCATCTTTCTTTAATACCAATACCATTGCCGTTGTGTTTTTACAAATTTACGCCGCTATGGCTACCTTACAATATGCAAAATTGAATTTCAGTTCACTTCAGAAGTTTGAGAAAGTCGTCATGTCTTCAACCAAATAGTTCGATATTTCCCCGCTTGCTCCCACTTCGCCCGCCATAGCTTTAGCGAAGGCGGGCCGCCTGCCAGAACGTTAAACATGTCGGCAAACAAAAATCCTTTGATTAGCAATAGTCAAAGGATTTTTTGTTTTCAGCAATATCTTAAATAATTCAAGCACGCTACGCTAACAATACACTCGCAGGTATTCCCAATTCCCTGTAAAATAATTTGACTATACTCAATTTTAGCGGCTTCTTTCCACTGAAAATCGCAGAAACATAACCTTTAGAGCCAAACTTACCTACAAGGTCTTTATTTTTCAAACCACGCTCCTCCATTTATAACCGGATCGCTTCTATTGGAGCTGGCGGCAAAACCGGATGATGCTCATATTCATACTGCTTTATCAAAAGTAACATTACCTGTAGCTTTTCTGCCGCATGTGTATCCGGGAGAATACCTACATCAAATTGCTTGTCCACCCAGGCAAGGGCAGCTTCATGGTCTGCTATCGTTTTAATAGGTTTGAGTTGCATGATTATTTTAGTTTCTTAAAGCTTATCGATGTAACATCAGTTTTGTCATATTCGGCGTGCGTTCCGAACCATTTTATTCTTTTTAACCTAATCATTCTGGGAATCCAAAATATCAGGGTAAATGCAGCTGCGTTGCATGCATTGTACTTAAACCACACTTTGATATACTATCCGTGGTAATCCTAAAGATGAAAAGTAACAGGCCGGGTACTACAGGCTCTGCACCTCCCTCACTGCGTCAGCCAGCGAAATCGCTTCCACACCTTGCCCAATTGGATAATTCTCACTGGATGGCGATATGCACCATGCCTTGGGCACGCCAAGAGTTTTAATGCATTCATAAAATCCCCTTGAGGGCTTTGTCGAATCGCTCAACTTGATTTCGGCACAGAGAATTGGCTTTTCAGCTTTTACCAACACGAGGTCTGCTTCGGCTCCTGCATGCGTACGCAGAAAATAAGGCGAGATAGAGCGTGGCAGTACCTGGCAAACCTGCTCAATCACATAGCCTTCCCACGACAGGCCGACAAGAGGATTACCAAACAGGTGCTCCAGGTCCTGTATACCTGCCAGCGCGTGCAATAATCCGGAATCGCGCACATACACCTTTGGACTACGTACAAGCCGCTTGCCGGTGTTGACATACCATGGCAGTAGACGACGAACCATGTAAGCGCCTTCCAGGTACTCCAGATAACGCATTACGGTCGGTGCGCTGATACTTAGACTGCGGGCATAGCCTTCGCTATTCCAAACGCCACCATGATTGTGTGCAATCATACGCCAGAACCTATCTAACAACACAGAGGAAAATGCTACGCCAAAAAGCTCGTTAAAGTCGTGCCTGATGTAGCTCTGCAAATAGTCGTCCAACCAAAGTCTGCTTGCTTCACCGTTTATGGCCAGCAATGCTTGTGGAAAGCCACCACGGATCCAATGGGTTTCCTGTGAAATGCTTTCGGTAAGTTCACTTAACCCAATTGGCGTAAGCTCTAAATAAGAGATTCTCCCAGCTAGCGAATCAGATATGCCTTGCACCAGTTCCGGAGCCGCAGACCCGGTGAGGATAAACCTCCCTGGCCGACGGTCTTCATCTATCAGTGGGCGAAGCATGCTAAACAGTTCAGGCATGCGCTGCACTTCATCCAACACAATACATTTATCCGCATGACGGCTGAGATATTGTATTGGGTCGGACAGTTTTTGGATATCTGCAGGCCGTTCCAAATCCAGAATAATTGATTGTTCGTTTGTGCCGGCAAGCCTTCGGGCAAGCGTTGTTTTGCCGACTTGCCTAGGGCCCAGCAATGCAACGGCTGGCATGAGTTTCAGCCTTTCCTGTAATGTCCATTCCAGATTACGGGTAATCACAGCGTGAATATAACATTGAAAATCCAAAATTAGACTTTGGATTTTCAATGTTATAAATATGCTATAATGAATGTCAACTTATCATTCATACACCAAAGAACTAAAGAGTCAACAAAACACCATTAGCAAAATTGATCTACAATTGATTGTATGTCTTGAACGTAAAAGTTCGATATTTCCCCGCCTGCTCCCGGCAAAGCGGGAAAATCGAACTCAAGATTGGTCGTCCATATATTTATTTGGAATTTCGATTCCCGCTACTAAATCTGCAGGTTTTGGAGCTACGCATGATGCCGCTACACATCCAGGTACTGCACAGCGGGTTA
>Ga0265327_10003290_pt1 | contig 15654 bp, 12 predicted proteins | sample 41621metaG_FD_202089 | JGI IMG/M metagenome (GOLD analysis project Ga0265327, IMG submission 202089) | Rhizosphere microbial communities from Carex aquatilis grown in University of Washington, Seatle, WA, United States - 4-16-21 metaG | ecosystem: Host-associated > Plants > Roots > Rhizosphere... | reverse complement strand
GTTCACGCAATAGCCAGGCGCGCGGTGAAAGTTGATGTTCACGTGAACGCCATACTGCTGGCCGAATTTGATCGCCTGGTCGATGCTCTTCAGTTCCGGCTCACGAATTTTCAATACGTCGTTCGGATCCGTCCAACACAGATAGGACAATGGCAGGCGCACGAAGTTGAATCCGAATTGAGCAATCCATTCGAAGTCACTTTCCCGAAATGGTAGATTGCCTTCACGCCGCTTCGTGTACATTTCGAGCAAATTAAAACCACGCCAGCGGGGTAACGTAGTCGCGCTTGCCGCCGGCAAAGCACTCGCCTGCGGGGCTGCGAGTGAACCAGTCGCGCAACCCACCGCACCGGCGGCGGTCAATTTCAGGAATACGCGTCTCGTCAACGCTGAGTTCACGAAACGAACATTAGCGGTCTTGCTGGCGTTTGAGAAGACTGCTTTTGCGCAAGATTCCGCAATACCAAACGCGCCTGCTGCGCCACGGTTGGGTTATAGAAAAAATCGGCAATCGGTATTTCCACCTGGAACCGGTCCACCACGCGTGCGGCAATTTGCATCGCGCTCAGCGAATGACCGCCGATATCCAGAAAGTCCCAATCCGCGCCCACCTTTTCGACCTGGAGCACATCCGACCAAATTTTCGCAATTTCGTTTTCAAAGGGGGTCGATGGCGCCGTGTAAATGCGCGCCGTCGCGACCTGATCGTCCGGTACGGCTGGCAAAGCATTGCGATCGATTTTGCCACTACCGGTGTGTGGGATTGTCTTCATAACAATAAACGCGGACGGGACCATGTGTATGGGGAGCGACTCGTTCAAAAACGCACGCAACTGTTCCGAGGTGATCGGCCACGCCGCTTCGAAATATGCGGTGAGACGTTGGTCACCTCGCGCGGTTTTGGCCAGGGCAACCACACAATCCTCGATTGCCGGATGGCGGCGCAACGCGGTTTGAATTTCGGACAGCTCGATACGCATGCCGCGCAGCTTCACCTGATCATCGCGTCGACCGAGGAACTCAACATTGCCGTCGGGCAAAAGTCGTCCAAGATCGCCGGTCTTGTAAATTTTGCCCCGCATGCCAAATATGCTCGGACAATCGACAAAGCTTTGGGACGTGAGGTGCTCTGCGTCGAGGTAACCAAGGGCGACGCCATCGCCAGCAATATAAATCTCTCCCGGCGTACCGACTGAAACAGGTTGCAATTCTTCGTTCAGAATTAACATCGACGTGTTGGCGATCGGTCGACCGATAGGAATCCTCGTCGGAATCACTTCGTCACATTTATAAACGCTGCACCAGACGGTCGCTTCTGTCGGACCGTATTCGTTAAATAATTCCGCGTCTGGCAGAAGTTTTTTATGTTTAACGACCAAATCACGCGAGCACTCCTCACCTGCGACAATGACCGTTTCGAGACTGCTTAATCGATCGGCATACGAAAGGAGTAACGAATAGACCGACGGCAAACAAAGCAGATGCGATACACGAGATTGCTCAATCAAACGCGCCAACGCGCCGGGATCTTTGACCTCCATGTCGTTTGCCACCACCAATTCCCCACCCTGCGACAACGTCCAAAAAATTCCCGCGACTGAGCTGTCAAACCAATGTGGACTCGCCAACAAAAACGAACGCACCGGCTTTTTATAAAACTCCAGCCGCGCCTTCGTTGAATGCAAAAGGTTGCCATGTGTCACCTGCACACCTTTCGGCACGCCGGTCGATCCGGATGTGAACAGCACATACGCCAGATCGTTTTCAGTGACATTGGGAAATTCTTTTCCGCTCATGCGCTGGCCTTGAGAAAGTAGCTGGTCAATTGGTAATACCTCGGCGTTGCTCACCTCATAATCCAACGCTCGCGTTCCCAATACCCCTGCCACGTTTGCCTGCCGCAATATCGCTTCAACCCGCGCACGTGGCTGACGCGGATCAATCGGCACATAAGCCGCCCCCGCCCTGAGCGCGCTAAAAATTCCAATCAATGCTTCAGCGGAGCGCTCGGCTATCACCGCAACGCGTTTACCTTTCGCTTTCTCACCCAGCCGTTTTGCAATCACCTCGCAATCGTTCGCCAGTTCCGCATAATTGATTTCTCGTCCGTTCGCTCCAAGTGCCACTCGATTTGGAAACTCGGCGCACGCTTTATCAAAATATTGAAGAACCGACGAATAGGCGCCGGTCTTCGGCAATTTCTCCCCGCGCGAGAATTCCAAAATCTCCCGCAGTTCGCCTTGCGACAACGGGCTAAATTTTTCATAACGAACATCCGGATTCGTTGCAATTACCTCCAACGTTGAAGCGTAATATCCAGCCAACTTCCCAATTTGGTCCTGACCAATCTCCGTCGGATGAAAATCGAAACGCAACGAAATCTCATGCGTCGCGGGATCCACCTGGAAAAAGGCAAAGAACGGAAAGTTCGTCGCTTCAAAGAATTTATCTTCCACGAAATGCACCGCTTTATTTTGCAGCACTTTTTCGTAAACGTGGAAGTGCACCATATCGAACGCAGTTTCGAACAACGAAATACCGCCCGCCTTTCGCTGCATCTCCGCAAGTGGATAGCGACGGTGTGGCATCATCTCGCCAATCTGTCGAAAAATCTGGCGAGCCAGGTCACGCCACGTACCGCCGGCAAGTTTTATCCGAAACGGAACCGTGTTGAGAAAGAGTCCGAGAATCTTCTCACCATCTTCTTCCGACGGCCGCCCTTCCATCACGAACCCGGTCGTCACATCCGTTTGTCCGCAGACAAACGAGAGCACTTTCAGATGCGCCGCGAGCAAGATACATTTCAACGGCAATCCTTCTTCGGCAGCCAGCGTTCGAAGCTTTTCCGATACGCCACATGGTAGTGGCACATTGTGAACACGAACTTCACCGGCGACTGCATTTTTATGCCCACCAGCGCGCGGGAGAGAAGTCGGTTGGAAATCTTCCAATTGTTTCACCCAGAACTGATGCACGCTCTCTGCCTGAATAGCCGCTTGTTCGAGTGCAATGAAGCGTTTGTAACTGATTGTTGGCGCCGCCGCGATAACGCCGCCATTTAAGAGCGCCGAGTAACAATCAATCACTTCAGTGAGCATCGCAGCGAGGCTCCATCCATCCAGAATTGCGTGGTGACTGCTATAGCTCAGTTGAAAACGCTCTTTCCCGAGCAAATGAACTTTCCATCGCAACAGCGGCGAACGCGAAAAATCGAACGGCACACGTTTCTCCTGCTCGATCCAATTTTGAATCGTGGCGTCCTGCTCATGCGCGTTGAGGTGCTGGACGTCTTCAACGCTGAACGGAATCCGCACGTTCCGATGCACCAATTGCATGGGCTTGGAGAATCGCGACAACTCAAATGACGTCCGCAAAATTGAGTAACGCTGCGCCAGTTGTTGAATGGCGCGATTCAATTTGGTCGCGTCAATCGGACCGCTGATTTTGTAGCTGAAAATGTCGTGATAGACAGCGGCGCCAGGGTCAAGCTGCCCGTGGTAAACCATTCCGATTTGCAATTGCGACATCGGGTACGCGTCCTCAATGTCCGCCGCCAACAACTTCGCATCGCCTTCGCTGATAAGTTGCACGTCGTCACTGGAACGCGTCGTTTCCTGCCGTACGTGCAGGAGGTCGACGATACTACCCGCCCGGAATAAATCGGCGGCGGTAAAATGAATACCAGCTTTGGCCGCGCGCGCGACCACTTGGATGCTGCGAATAGAATCGCCGCCCAACTCAAAAAAGCTGTCGTGAATTCCAACCGGCTCGACATTCAAAACGCCCTGCCAGATTTGCGCCAAAATCTTTTCTTTTGAATTTCGCGACGCGACGTAAGGATGCATCAGGTGCGGCCTGCAACGGTTAGGTGCTGGCAACGCATTGCGATCGAGTTTGCCATTTGTCGTCAGCGGAAAGGATTTCAGCGCCACAAACTTCGCCGGAACCATATAAGTCGGCAGCTTGTCGGTAAGAAAGGTCCGAAGTGCGGTGAAGTCCGCCGATGCACCACCCAATATTATATAGGCGACGAGTTGGTGGTCTTCGTCGGGAGTTTTCCTTAGCAGAACCTTACAGTCGCACACGTCTGGATGCCGGTTGATTGCCGCTTCAATATCACCGGTCTCAACACGAAATCCGTGGATTTTCACCTGGTCGTCGTTTCGGCCCAAATATTCCAGTTCACCATTGTCCAACACACGTGCGCGATCGCCCGATTTATATAAACGCCGACCGGCCACAGGACAAAATGGATCGCGAATAAAACGCTCCGCCGTCAGTTCAGCACGATTCAAATACCCAATCGCCACCCCTGCCCCAGCAACATAAACTTCGCCCTCACCGCCAGGACCCACGGGCTGCATTTGCGAATCCAAAACATGCACTTGCAAATCCGGAATCGGCACGCCGATTGGACTACCACGACCGTTCTCCACATCAGCTCGCGCGATTCGTCGATACGTGACATGCACGGTCGTTTCCGTAATCCCGTACATATTGATCAACTGTGGCTTACTGTCCCCATGCCGTTCTACCCAGGGGCGCAAGGCAGGAAGTTCCAAAGCTTCGCCACCAAAAATGACATAACGCAAACTCACGGGCAGAACTTCCCGTGCATTTTCTTCCGCTGCGATTAACTGCCGAAATGCCGACGGCGTCTGATTCAGCACCGTAACTTTTTCAGCACTGAGCAAATGATAAAATGTTTCAGGCGTGCGGCTCACCCAATACGGAACAACGACAACGCGCCCGCCGTAAAATAGCGCACCCCAAAGTTCCCAAACCGAAAAATCAAAACCATAGGAATGGAACAACGTCCAAACATCCCGTTCGTTGAACCCAAACCACTGCTCCGTCGAAGTAAATAATCGCACGACGTTAAAGTGCGATACCAACACGCCCTTTGGCTTGCCCGTTGAACCCGATGTGTAAATGACGTAAGCGGGCGAATTCGGCTGAATGATGACATCGAGATCTTGCGTTTGCTCACGTTCCAACGTTGGCTGCCAATCGTCCAAATCGAAAACGGCTAGTGGCGACTCCTGAAGTTTTGCTGCAACGCTCCGTTCCGTTATCACGAGCGTCAACCCAGCGTCCTCCATGATGAACTTCAACCGCTCCCAGGGATACGCTGGATCCATCGGGACATAAGCTGCGCCCGTTTTCAACACACCGAGGATCGCGACCACAGTGTTAATCGACCGATCGAGGAACAGCCCAACCCGTGCGCCCGGTTTTACTCCTGCATTGCGTAACAACTGCGCCAATTGATTACACCGCGCGTTCAAGTCGGCATAAGTCAGCGCAGTTCCACCGCAACTCACCGCAACACGTTCCGGTGACTGCGCAGCTTGCCGCTCAAAAATTCGTGTTATTCCGCCAGCCTGCCATTCGCGTTGTCGCGAAGCGCTTCCCGATGGGTTTTCAACCGCTGGCGCGGGGGCCTCTTTCTCTAGCATCGCCATCGCCAGGATTATTAAACCTCGCCCGCCTCGTTAAAATCAGGGTTGTTCCCAATGATTCACCCCGCCGACGGTGGAACCCGATTACGTTAAAACCCTGAGTCGTCGCCGAGCCACCGCTTATAAATTTGTCGAAATCCTATAATTGCTTGCACAGCCCCGGTCTTATTAACTGGTGCGTATGCTCTATGCTGTTTTTGCGCTGCTTGCGTTGCCGTTGCTCGCGGGCGTCCTCGGGTTCGCGTTTTACAATCGCCTGATCGCATTGCGCAACGCCTACAAAAACGCCTTTTCCCAAATCGACGTCCAACTAAAACGGCGTCACGACCTCATCCCGAACATCGTCGAAACCGCCAAGGGCTACCTCCAGCACGAACGCGGGACTCTGGAAGAGGTCGCCGCTGCTCGTGGTGCCGCCATCAACGCCGCACAAGCCGCCGCTGCCGCACCGGGCGAAGCCGCCGTGATGACACAACTCAACACTGCCGAAACCAACCTCACCGGCGCCCTTACCCGCCTCTTCGCCGTCGCGGAGGCGTATCCTGATCTGAAAGCAAACCAGGTAATGCTGCAACTCATGGAAGAACTCACCACCACCGAAAACCGCGTATCCCTGGCCCGTCAGGCCTACAACGACTCGGTCATGTTCTACAACACCGCCATCCAAAAAACCCCGGCAAACATCATCGCGAACTGGTATCACTTTACCCCGGCCGAATTCTTCCAAATCGAAAATACAACCGATCGCCAAGCCCCGCCCGTATCCTTCTCATGACCGACTTTTTCGAGCGCCAAAATATTGCACGCACAAAGACGAAGCTGTTGCTTTGCTACTTTCTGCCGTCCGTCGCGCTCACGATTCTCGGTATTTATTTTGTGGTCGCGTTTGCGCTGGCATTCCACGGATTCAACTCACGCCATCACTACTACCTCGATACGGTTGTCCATCCGTCGGTTATCGACTGGCAACTCCTCAGCGTGGTTTCCGCAATCACGATTTTTGTCGTCACGATCGCTGCCCTCTACAAATCCCAACAACTTGCCTCCGGCGGTTCAGCGGTCGCAGCGATGCTCGGTGGTCGTCGCATTAACAACAACACAACCGATGCCGACGAGCGTCGTTTGCTCAACGTCGTTGAAGAAATGGCCATCGCTTCTGGTGTTTCGGTTCCCGAAGTTTACGTCTTACCCGGCGAGTACGGTATCAACGCATTCGTCGCTGGACACGATTCCAAAGACGCGGGTTTGGGTGTTACCGAAGGCGCGCTTCGCATGCTGAACCGCGACGAACTCCAAGCCGTCGTCGGGCATGAATTCAGCCACCTGCTCAATGGTGACATGCACTTGAACCTGTGGCTGATGTCTTTCCTCTATGGTATTCTTTTTATTTCGCTCACCGGCAAATTCCTGATCAGCTTCGACTGGGATGGTGACTGTTCGGTTCGACGCCGCGGCCGCGGCGAAGGTGGAATTATCCTCGTTGGCGTTGGACTCTTTGTCTTTGGCTCGATTGGCTACTTTTTCGGACGCCTCATCAAATCAGCGGTTTGCCGCGAACGCGAACGTCTCGCCGACGCCGCATCCGTCCAATTTACCCGCAACCCGCAAGCACTCGCTGGAGCGCTAAAAAAGATTGGTGGTCTCGTTTATGGCTCCCGCATCACCGGTGCAGAAGCCGACGAAGCCAGCCACCTGTTCTTCAGTGATGTCATGCCCGATTCATTTCTCGGCCTCCTTTCCACCCACCCGCCGCTCGATGAACGTATTCGCGCGCTCGATCCCTCATTCAACGGACAATTCGAACACATCACCAGCATCCCCGCCCAACAACGTGAATCGGGCGACGCCCCGCCACTCATAAAATCGGTAAACGAAATTCCCGGCATCACCCGAATGCCTCCTGCAGCCATCATTCAGATCGCGCAAGTGCTGAATGACAGAACGCCGGTCGTCCAGCGGCGTCGCCTCACTCCGCAGCATCTCACTTACGCCGCAGGTCTCACTGCGTCCCTTCCTCCTGATCTCAGCGCTGCGGCCCGAGAACCTTTTGGCGCAACCGCTCTCGTTTACGCGATGTTGCTTTTGCCAGACGCCAGCGCACGCGAAAAACAACTCAGCGACCTTGGCGCGTCCGCAAACACCACATTGATGAGTGCCGCTCAGCAATACTATTCCACCGTCTGCAACCTGACCAACGGCCAGAGACTCGCATTGATTAATCTGGCAACACCGTCTCTACGACAAATGTCTCGACTGCAGTTCGACGACTTTTCAAAAACAGTCCAACTATTGATCGAGAGCGACTCGGAGATTTCTCTTTTTGAATACAGCATTCAAAAAACGGTCTTCCGCTATCTCGAACCGCGTTTCAAACCATCCAAACCGACCATCGCCCAATACTACGCTGCCGCGGGTCTTGCACTTGAATGTGCCGTTTTGCTTTCAGCGCTGGCATATCAAAGCAGCGCCAATAATTCCGAGATCGCCACCGCATTCCAAACCGGCGCTGACGACCTGGAACTTCCACCCAATAAACAAATTTCCCTCCTGCCGCCGGACCAATGCAACCTCGCGCAAATCGACGCCGCCGTTCAAAAAATCACCCAGGCCGCGCTCCCTGTAAAAAAGCAAATCCTGAACGCCTGCGCACTGGTTGTCGCCTGCGATTCGCTCGTCAAAGAAGAAGAAGCCGAGATGCTCCGTGCCATTGCCGACGCCATCGGTTGTCCACTTCCCCCATTCGTGAGTTCGATTGGAATCCCCGAAGCCGCTTAGTCAACTACCCGATTTGTTACGGGTCAAAAGAGGGTCTGTAACGCCTTTTGTAACGGGTAAAAAGCCGTTTTCGACCAATGTTTACAGGGATTACGTACTTCGCAGGAGGTTCGGGATAAACAAGGAAAACTAGGGAATTAGTGGGAATACCAATGACTTACAACGATTGTTCCACAGAGAACGACTTGTTTCTGGTTCGGGACGGTTGGTCTTCACAACGCCGCGATTAGCAGAGGTTCGGGAAGCTTTCAGACGGTTTGCACGGGTTCTGCAGACGGCGTGCAAACGGTCTAAATTTTGAAAGTTGCCACGGTGGCAACTATTGATTCGAGGACTGGTCGGTCTTGGCTTTGCGGGTCCAGTCAACGGCCTTGTCCAGGCTGACCGTGTATTTGAAAACGGTCTTGGTTGAGTTGCCAGCAGTCGCGTAGCGATATGTCCCGATCGGGTAAACCGTGAAGGTGTCCAAGAATTCGCCGTCCGTTAAATCCTTGATCTTGTTGTCCTGGACAAACACCAGATCGGATTCGACGCGATCTTTTCTCCACGGACGAAACAACATTCCGGCTTCGGTGATCTGGACAACTTCCCCCTTTAACTTCCAGCCGGTTTTTTCAACGGCCTGCCGTTCACGGATCAGCGCGGTGTTGATCTGCGCCTGATGCACGCCGTCCTGATATCGCTTGATGTATTCGTCCTTGCTCAGTTTGTTCGTTTGAGCGGTCGCGCCGAGTACGATCACCATGAAACAAATTGCGATTGCCGTCTTCATAAAGTGCCTTTTATGGTCGTTTTCCTGTGAATAACTTTCTGCAATTAAATTTTCACTTGGACAGCCTTTGTCCAAGTGAGGTTGCTACGATCTGCGCTGAGAATAGTTAAAAACATCGTGTGGGTCCCCGTTTGGCCGATCATCCCCGGCCGTTGAGCAACGAACCCCTCAGCAGGATTAGTTATGGAAAAAACGGAACAGCAGTTAAATCTGAATCTCATTTATTGTGGCCCTTCCCGCCCTCCGCGTCAGCGCGTGACTTTGGAACCTCGCCTGGAGAAGATCGCTGGTCACTTGAATGCCCGCGAGTGCCGGGAGCTGGCTGAGGTTTTTGCGCGCCGCGCGCACCAGCTGGTGATGAAGGCTTTGGTGCTCGACGCCCACGTCCCGGTGGCAAAGAAGACTGCAACTCGTCTTCCGCCTTTTGTAAAGCGTCGGCTACCCTGGAACTAAGTTTTCCCTTTTCATTGAGGAACAGGTTGCGCGGGCGGCGATGCTCGGGATATCTGCCCCCTTTGCCGAGACGGGACGGAGCGCTGATCCATTCCTCAGGAATGTCATAGCCTTCGGAACGCAGCTTTTCGGCGATGGCCTGGCGAATGTAATCGGAGCGATTGGCCGAGCGCGACTTTTTAACAGCGCGGTCCATTTCATCGATGAACTTTTGGTCCATCGGAACGGGAATGAGCTTCTGTCCTGGTGCGCGTTGATTGGGCACAGAGGTTTATATACACCTCTGGATTTTATTTGCAAAAAGTTTGTTGATTGCCCTGCTCGGGTGTATATACTCAGTATATATTCAGTATGAAACGCGCTACGACAAAACGTAACTCAAAAATGGTGAATGTGTGGTTGCCGGAATCACTGATCGCGGTGATCGACACCGCCGTAGTCGAACAGGACACGGACAGGTCGAAGTTCATCCGGCAGGCAATCCGGGAAAAGACCGCACGTGTTCTTCCAGCGGCCGCAACGGCCAGCAAATAGCTCTTATGAAAATAAATGGTCCCTGCACATTGTTAAAAAAGCTTTGTCTCAATGGCGTTCCTGCTGAGCGCGTCGAGGTTCATCCTGGTCGCGGCTTCCGATTTTGCAGCATCAACACCGCGATTGCTCCAATTGGATATTTTGTGCAGTTCGCGTCTCTAGGTGACTACCGATCCATCTTATTGCCCGGCACAACCATTTCCTGGAAATGATTGCAGAGATTCCAGCGCCGTCAGTGGCTAAGCCGTTTCAAGCGGAGTTCGATTGGCAGATCGGACACGCGCGGCCGTGGCTGTTGACGGATGAGATCAAGGCGGCGCTGGAGTGTTCGGATAATCACGTCCGAAATCTTTTTGACGATGGCGAGATCGATGTGGTGATCGATATCAAAAGCATTGGCGCGCGCCGTCCCTGTTATCGGGTTCTGCGTGAGTCATTTTTTCGTCATGTCACCAAAACCAAAGAGCCTACCGATCTCGAAAACGTTATAGCCGGCTATCTGAGACATGGCCCGTCCGTTCTGCGCAGTTGGAATATAGCCGCACATTTCCGTTGCAGCGAAGACCACGTTTGTGAACTGGCTTCGGAATTCACAGATATCAGCAGCGCGAATTCAACGCGCGTGTACATCCGAGCGACTGGACTGCAGATGATCAACTTCGCAAAAGCACGGAGGATCGCATGAGCGCTGTCGCTGAACCAATGGAGGGAGTGGATATGGACCAGGTCAAACGGATGACGCTGAAAAAGCTGATCGAAATGGATTTGAAACAGGGTTGGGAATGTCTGGGCGCGGACCAGTTCGATCTAGCGAAGCAACATTTTTCGGAAGCGGCTGCGAAAGTGGAAGAACTGGAACGGATCGTGAACGAGCAACCAAAGCCGGTGCAAATCGAACTTGTGCCGGAACAAAAACCAACAACCAAGCAACTCGACTTTTTGGAAGTATGACCGAGGCCCTGACAACTCTGAAAGCAAAGCCGGTGTCCGAGCGGATGGACGCGCACGAAAAAAACATCCGCGCATTTTTGCACGGCGAAGCGCGCGGGATCGCGCAGCAATACGGTTACAAGTTTTTAGCCGGCTGCGAACTGCTCTCGGCGAAACAAACGGTCGAACACGGCAATGCCGTTGCTGCGGTCGCGTCCGACGAAGAGAGCGAATCGCCGGGCTTCCTGAGTTGGTGCAAAAGCAAATTCAAGGATGTGCCTTATCGCACGCTGGCGCGCCGGATGGAATTCGCGCGCGACGTTTTGGAGAAGAGCAAAGATTTGCCGCTGTTACGGCACAAACCGCTGGAGCTGTCAGCGACGACAAACCTCACACCGGAAGAGCAGGACGCGATCGTCAAGCTGGTGCCTGAAGTGATGGACGGCAAAGGAATGGTTGAGTTCATGCAGGACATGAAGTTGCTGAAAGAGCCGACTTTTGCCGGTGGGCTGCAAGCAACGCCTGATCAACTTTCGAAATCGCGCAAGCCGACTGCTGCGGAGATCGCGGCCGCTGCAGATGAAGTCACCCGCGAGCGCGCCGGATGGATTCTCAGCTACGCGAGCGACAAACAGCTGCGCCTGGCGAAAACCAAGTCACTGCAACTGATGCAGAAGGCACAGCAACAGTTGGGCAAACAGATCGAAAAGATTTTGGAACAACGCAAAGGCGCGACGCCTGTAAAGGTCGCGAAGAAGAAAGGAACGAAGTGAGCGATCCATATAACGATCACCGATTTCTCAGATTAAGCTCTAAAGCGCGCGAACAGATCATCGACCGTTTGTGCGCAATGGCCGTGATCGCGATAAATCCCGGAAACGACGCCGTCATGCGATCACTCGTAGAGAATCACAAAGGCGAGCGCGGTTGGAGTCGTCAGAACATTCGCAAGCTTTGGGCGAAATACAACGCGAACAATGGTGATTGGACCGTTCTCGTCGACAGGGCTCGCGTGCCGAGACAGCAGGCTAAGTTGCCGGCCGCATTCATCGAATATTTGCAATGTCTGTTCTGCCACTCGCATGCATTTCGATTTGCTTGGGTTCAACTAAAACAGCAGTTCGAACAATGGCGTGAAGGCAACGAAAGCTGTGCGATCCCCGGATACGAAACATGCCCTGAGCCGTCGTCACAGACTGGGATTCCGGTTGGTTGGAGTTATCAAAACTTACATCGCGTTGTGCGCGATTCGCTACTGCGTCACCCACTGATGACGACAACGAAGAAAGGGGCGCAATGAAATCTTTTGCGAATGAGTTACAGGCTAGGCAAGGCCAAAGGTCGGCAGAGCCAAAGCCGCTTGCTAGTTCTCAATCGTGCCGACCAAATCTTTTTCGACTCCACCGCCAGGCGCTTGCCGAAATTCACGACAACATTGCAGCGCGTCGCAAGAAAGCGGAAGCGGAAGTGGAAGCGGTAATAGCCGCCGTCATCAAAGAGCGCCGCTGTGTTTACTGCGGTTGCACCGAAATACACGCGTGCGAAGGCGGTTGCGAATGGCTGGTGATTTTTCCGCATGGATCGGTCGGGGTTTGTTCAAACGAGCGATGCCTGCAGGCGTTTTCAAAAGATTGCCAGGAAGCGGCAATGCGCGTTCTCGGGCGTCCGAATTCTCAAACGATTTCAAAAATATGAGCAACGAACTAGCTATTGCGCGACTTGATGCGGCGGTTTTCATGCCGCCGTTGCACGACAACCGGTTCATGCGCCTGGGCGATGAGATGCGCGAGCTGGTTTTGCAACGGCTGTCCGCGATGCAAACGATCGCAACGGCGCGCAAGGTCCGCGACGGTGTTCGCGAAGTCGTCGCGACGCGCGCGGCTGAGAACGGCGCTGAAGTGCCGCGCGGCTGGGGTCGCGGTACCGTGCAGAATCTTTGGTACACGTTTTTGAAGGCGAAAGGCGATTGGACGAAGCTGCTGGACCGAGCGCAGGCTGGCTCGAAGTGGTGGAACAGTTTGGACGAACAAGGTTTGCCGCAAGGGTTCATTGATTTGCTCGGCGAACGCTGGTCCGCAAATCAGCGCGACAAGTTTCGCAGCGAATGGTCGAAGCTGAAGGTTCAGTGGCACCGATGGCGGCAAGGCGACAAGAAAGCGGCGATCCGTGGATACGACGTTTGTCCTGATCCGCGTCCTGACACCGGGCTTCCTAATGGTTGGTCCTACGGCAACTTGAAACGGGTCGCCGAAAAGGCGGCACGCAACTATCAGCGCAAGCTGATTCAGATCGGACCTAAAGCGGCATCGCTGCATCGACTGATGATCCCGACAACGCGCGAAGGCGTTGAGGTTGGGCAGTACTACCTGTTCGACGATTCATGGAATGACTTTGAAGTTTTATTTCGCGGTCGCTCAACGCGGTTGCTGTCGTTGCACGCGCTTGATCTGGCGAGCGGCTGCAACGTGATGCGCGGTTACAAACCGGCATGGGCGGAAAGCCCTGGCGACGTGGAAGAGCGTTTGAAGGAACGCGAAATGATTTGGCTCGGGATCAAGTTGCTCGCCACCGAGGGCATTCATCCGAGCGGGACGACGTTCATTTGCGAAAAGCGCACTGCTACCTATCCGCAATGGTTTATCGACAAGCTGACGCAGTTGTTCGGTGACAAGATCGTGGTCGACACTGGTCCGGCTGGCGGCGGTCCGGGCGTGGCTGGTTTGTTCACTGGTAAGGGCGGCGGCAATCCGCGTTGGAAAGCGCCGTTGGAAAGTTGGTTCAACCTGTTGCGCAATCACACGGCAAACATGGTGGAGTTTCCAGGACAAACGGGCGCGACAAGCATCATGCTCGGATCGCAACCGGAAGGTTCATCGAAGATGGCCGCGATGGATGAAGCGATGCACAAGGCGATGGTGATCCTGCCCAAGGAAAAAGCGGACCAGATGCGGTTCAATCTGTTTCAGCACGACGAAGCGATGTTCGCGCTCGATGCGGTGACTGAAGCGATCAATACGCGGCGCGATCATCATCTGCAGGGATGGCGCAAATGCAAAAACATCATCTCGGCATTTCGCCTGGCAGAACATTTGCCCTGGATGCCGGCAGAGATGTTGGCGCAATTGCCCGAGTCCGAACGCGAACAGGTCGGACTGCAGATCAAAGCAAACAAAAACCTGCGCGGCACGATCGTGTTGAACCCGCGCGAAGTCTTCAATCGCGGTCGCACGAAACTGAACCGGATCACGCCTGCGCAATCGGCGCTGCTGATGGCGATGGTCGCAACCGACGATGAACCTGAATCGGTTAAGAACGGTGTGCTGGCCGTTACCTGTCCTGAACTCAACCCCGACGCACCGCTGCTTTACGGGCCGACTGTGCGCGACTGCGACGGTCGCGTTGAGCAAATGCGCAACGATGACAAATACCTGGTGCGCGTGAATCCGTTCATGCCCGAGGTCGCGTTTCTGTTCGATGCAAACAACGGCTTTGCCGGGATCACGAGGCTTTGGGGTCGCGTGCATCGCGACGATCCCGATGCGCTCCAGGAGGCGTTCAAGGCGAAAACGAAACAGGTCAGTGAATGGACCAAAGACGCGCGCCGATTGGCAGCGCCGATCACAAAACGCGCGGCGGAGATTGCGGCGAATAACGCGGCGGTGATCAGCGACGTGCAACGGCAGCAGGAGAATTTAGAGGACATGGCCGCGACGGCGCTGATGAAGAACAACGCGAAACGCAAGGCACAGAAGTTAGCAGATAGAAGCTAGGAAACCATCAACCAAGAACCACCATGACTGAAGCAAATCCGAATCACGAAATCCGCAATCCGAAATCTGAACCTGCAAATTCAAGAGCGAAGCCGTTCGACCCGCATTTGCACAGCCGATTCAGGGAATGGGTCAAAGAACGAGGGATGGGGAATCGACAACTGGCAAATCAGATGGCCGTTTCGGAAACAAAGATTTCGAAATATCTGAACGGCAAACCGGAAGGCGACATCAAGGGGCTGGAAGGCATCGTCGCCGATTTCATGCGCAACAATGAACTGCACATCGATACGAGCATCGTCCTTTGTCAGACGGCCGTTGCGCTCGAAGTCGAATCGGTCATTGAAACGATTATCAAGACAAACGACGTGGGCGCAATCACGGGACCGGCAGGCATCGGCAAGACGTGCGGTTGCATGATGTTTGCGCAAGCGCATCCGCTGGCCGCAATGGTGACGGCGCGTCGCCGGTTGAATAACGACGAGGCGCAAGTGCGGCTGATCTGGGACCAGATCGACACGGGCGCATATCCGCAATTCAACGGGCAGAGTCATGTGCAGTTTCTGGAACGGCGTTACAAGGGATCGAACCGGCCAATCATCGTCGACAACTGTCATCGCCTGGGCACGAGCGCGTTGCAGTTTTACTTCGACTTCAATGACGAGACGGGCGCGCCGATTATTTTATCAGGCAATCCGGAGTTCATCAAAAACATTAGGAAGAACGATCAGATGTATTCGCGGATCGGGCTGCATCACCCGCTGAAGCTGAGAGAGCCGAAAGAATTTGCCGAGGCGATCCTGTCACAATTTGCGCCGGACCACGCCTCCGAACTGCGGAAGGTGGCGCAACAGGTCGTGTCGGCAACAGGGCACGGTCGCGCGTTGCGAAAGCAATTGCTGCTGACACGGGAACTGATGCGCGGCGGCATCGACGATCCGTTGAAGGCGTTTAAATC